>JABLTO010164638.1_pt1 | contig 10073 bp, 6 predicted proteins | sample 7160091 | NCBI WGS metagenome assembly JABLTO01 (sample SAMN14651225, study PRJNA627086) | human gut metagenome | isolation source: feces | host: Homo sapiens
ATTAGCAAGAACAGCCGGTGCTTTACCAACGATTTTTTGTCCAACACGGTAAAGTTCTACAGCATCATCGGCAACAAGTAAGTGTCCTCTTTTTACTAATTCTAAAGCAATTTCTGATTTACCAATCCCACTATCCCCTTTAATAATGACACCTTTTCCATGAATATTTAAGAAAACACCATGCATTAATGTATCTTTCGCAAGTTTTTCTTCTAAGGTATTCATAAGTTCACTTGATACAACACCTGTAATCATTTCTGTTTGGAAAATTGGAAAATTACGTTCATTTGCTATATCTTTTAATACTTTTGGACATTCATGTCCTTTACAAATCACAATACATGGGACTTCTTCATTAATTAAACACGGAAAGATTTCTTTTTGTCTTTCTTCTGTCATCTCAGCAATAAAAGCCATTTCTTTATCACCAAAGACAATAATTCTTCTAAAGTCACTATGTTTAAAGAATCCTGCTAATTCAAAACCTGGTCGATTGATTTCACCAGTTAAAATAATTCTTTTTAAAGATTCTTCATTTCCTGTAACTTGTTGATAATTTTTATTATTCCCTAATAATTTTTCTACTGTAATTGATTTCATCTTTTTTCTCCTTAAAGCATTGATTTCAAGAACTGACCTGTATAACTTTTTTCACACTTTGCTACTTTTTCTGGAGTACCTGTAACAACAATTGTTCCTCCTCCAGCTCCACCTTCAGGTCCTAAATCAATGATATGATCTGCTACTTTAATAACATCTAAATTATGTTCAATAACAATAATTGTATCTCCTTGATCAACAATACGTTGTAAAACATCGATAAGTCTTGCAACATCATGACTGTGTAATCCAGTTGTTGGTTCATCAAGAATATAAACAGTTTTCCCTGTTGACTTCTTTTGTAATTCACTTGCAAGTTTAACTCTTTGAGCTTCTCCACCAGAAAGAGTTGTTGCACTTTGACCAAGTTTAATATAACCAAGACCAACATCATAAAGTGTTTGGATCTTATTTCTAATTTTTGGTAAATTATCAAAGAAATCTAACGCTTCTTCTACTGTCATTTCTAAAACATCATAAATATTTTTATCTTTATAAGTCACTTGTAAAGTTTCTTCATTATATCGTTTACCTTCACATTGTTCGCAAGGAACGTAGACATCTGGTAAAAAGTGCATTGAAATTTTCTTTAGTCCATCACCTTGACACGCTTCACAACGACCGCCTTTAACGTTAAATGAGAATCTTCCTTTATCATAACCTCTCATTTTCGCTTCATTTGTTTGTGCAAATAAATCACGAATATCATCGAAGACACCTGTATAAGTTACTGGATTTGAACGTGGTGTTCTTCCAATTGGATCTTGTGAAACTTCAATGACTTTATCAATATTTTCAATTCCCAAGATTTCTTTATGTAAACCTGGTCTCTCTTTTGATTGATAAACATATCTCATTAATGATTTTCCTAAAATATCATTCACTAATGTTGATTTACCACTTCCTGATACTCCTGTAACGACATTGAATTTACCAAGAGGAAATTTAACATTAATATTCTTTAAATTGTGTTCCTTAGCCCCTTTGATTTCAATAAATAAGCCATTCCCTTTACGTCGTTTTTGAGGAACTTCAATCTTTCTATTTCCAGATAAATATTGTCCTGTAATAGAATCTTTACAATTCATAACTTCTTCTGGTGTTCCTGCACAAATGACTTGTCCGCCATGAACACCAGCTCCTGGACCAATATCAACAATAAAATCTGAAGCTCTCATTGTATCTTCATCATGTTCAACAACGAGAACGCTGTTTCCTAAATCTCTAATATCTTGTAAAGATTTAATAAGCTTTTCATTATCTCTTTGATGTAAACCAATAGATGGTTCATCTAAAACATATAACACTCCCGTAAGACGTGTTCCAATTTGAGTTGCTAGACGGATACGTTGAGCTTCTCCACCAGATAATCCTCCTGCACGTCTAGCAAGTGTTAAGTAACCAAGACCAACATTATTTAAGAATGTAAGACGATCATTGATTTCTTTAACAACTAATCGAGCAATATTCATTTCATAGTCTGTTAATTTTATATTTTGAATAAAATGTAAAGCATCATCAATTGATTGTTCTGTAAATTCAGCAATATTTAAACCACCGACTCTTACAGAAAGAACTTGATCATTAAGTCTTCTTCCCTTACATGTAGGACAAGTATGTTCTGACATAAAGGATGCATACCATTCTTTTGACCATTTTGAAGTTGTTTCTTCATATCTTCTTGCAATTAATGTTCTCACACCTTCAATAAATTTTGTTGTACGTGAGACATTTCCACTATCTGATACGATTTCATAACTAATAGGTTCTCTCGAACCATCAAGAATATAACTTAATTCTTGTTTTGTAAAATCTTTTAATGGTTTATCTAAATCTATTTTATATTTCTTGCAAAGAACTAAAAATCTTTGCCATTCAATACGATTTGTTCCTACTGCTGTTTTAAAATAACGAAGTCCACCTTCATTAATTGATTTACTCCAATCTGGAATCAATAAATCATCATCCACTTCATTTTTAATCCCTAATCCACGACAATCCGGACAAGCTCCTAATGGATTATTAAATGAAAATAAACGTGGTTCTAATTTAGGAACAGAAAAACCACAAATTGGACAAGCAAGATGTTCACTAAAAAGTTCTTCTGTTTTTGTTGTTAAGTTTTGAACAATGACTTCTCCACCCGTTAGTTTCAAACCGACTTCTAAAGAATCTACTAAACGGCTACGATAACCTTCTTTTTTGATAATACGATCAATAACGACATCAATATCATGTTTTTTATTTTTATCAAGTTCGATTTCTTCATCCAACATGTAATTTTGTCCATCAACAACCACACGTAAATAACCATCTTTTAATAAGTCCGCAAAATAATCTTTAAAAGTTCCTTTCTTTCTTTTAACAACTCTTGCGACAACCATTAAACGATTGCCATCAGCGTATTGGTCAATCGTATCTGCCATTTGTTTAATTGTTTGACTTTCAATAACAACATCATGTTTAGGACAATAAGCTTTTCCTACACGTGCATATAACAATCTTAAATAATCATAGATTTCTGTAACTGTTCCTACAGTTGAACGTGGATTGTTAGAAGTTGTTTTTTGATCAATTGCAATAGCAGGTGATAAACCTTCAATCGCATCAACATCTGGTTTTTCCATATTGCCTAAAAACTGTCTTGCATAAGCACTTAGTGATTCTACATATCTTCTTTGTCCTTCAGCATAAATTGTATCAAAAGCTAAAGATGTTTTCCCTGAACCAGAAAGACCTGTCATAATAACAAGTTTATTTTTAGGAATATCGATATTAATGTTTTTTAAATTATTTTCTCTTGCTCCTCGAATAATTAATTTATCTTCCATCTTTTCTTCCTTTCAATAATTGAATAACACTTTCTTTGTCATGCCCTCTCATTTGTAAATCATAGGCCCAATCAAGTAATTCTTTGAAATCTTGATTAGGTTTAAATCCTAATTCTATTAAGAGTTTACCATTCACAAAAGGTTTTAATGCATGATTTCCACATCTTGAAACCTTTTCTTCAACATAAGTATCTAATGTTGAAATTGTTTCTGGACGATTTGCAAGTCGTCCTAACTTATCACATTTCGACATACATACTAAATCATTTAAAGGAAAAATTCCTTCTATTCCTTTTAATAATTTATAGTAACTATAATCTTTACTTTGATTTCTTACCATATTCATCAAATGCATATGATAATAGATCATTGTACGAATATATTTTTTCATTTTTTTATTTGTAAAAAAGTGACTAAAATATTGATTAAAAACTTTTACACCACTTTCATTATGCCCTGGTGCTTTTCCTTCAGGAGTTGTTACTAATGGTTTTCCTATATCATGAAGTAAAGCACTCCACATGAAAGCAAGTGGCCAACTTGTTTTATCTTTACATAAAGCAGCTAAGTCAACAACTAATAAAGTATGATTCATCACATTTCCTTCAGGATGAAAATCTAATCTTTGTGGACATGCTACTAATGTTTCTAAAGGACGAATAAGAGCATTGAGTTCTAATAAGAATTTTAAACCCATTGATGGATGTGAAGACATCAATAACTTATTATATTCTTGTTGAATTCGTTCTAAAGATAAATATTGTAAAGCTCCTTCATTGACCATTTTTTGACAAATCTCTTTTGTTTTTAAATCCACTTGAAATTCAAAACGAGACATAAATTGAGCTAATCTTAATACTCTTAAAGGATCTTCATAAAATGTTTTTTCATCAATCATTTTTAAACATTTATTTTTAATATCTTCTTGTCCTTGATAATAATCTATCAGCTTTTCATTTTGATAATCATACATCATTGCATTAATTGTAAAATCTCTTCTACGACATGCTGTTTTCATATCTAAATCTTTATGAATTTCTACCTCAAATTCTCGATGTGTTTGTCCTTTTTTTCTTTCAATACGAGGTAAAGCAAAATCAAAATTTGGTAAACAATCCAATTTTAAAATACCAAAACTTTTACCTACCTCGTTTACTTTTCCATATTGAGATAAAATATCAATAATCTCATCTATTTCTAGATCATAGATTTCTACATCTACATCATGGTAATCCACCTTTTGATACATCACCATATCTCTAACAATACCACCTACAAGATAAATTCGACCCTTTTTAGATAAAGAATCTAAAACACTTTTTTCTAAATGATTAAACTTAAACTTCACCTTGCAACTCCAACATCATATCTCTAAGTTCCATTGCTCTTTCAAAATCAAGTACTTTTGCTGCTTCTTTCATTTGTTTTTCAAGTTCTTTAATAAGTGTTTCTTTATCTTTCTTCTTCGCTTTCTTACCTTTTTTAACAAGAGAAATGGCTTCATCCACATTTTCTTGTCCATGGATAGCTTCTCTAATTTCCTTTTTGATTGTTTGAGGAATAATACCATGTTCCTTATTATATTTTTCTTGTATTTCACGACGTCTTGCTGTTTCATCAATGGCCTTTTGCATAGAATCAGTAATTTTATCACCATACATAATAACTTTACCATGACTATTTCTAGCAGCACGTCCAATAGTTTGAATCAATGATCTTTCCGATCTTAAAAAACCTTCCTTATCAGCATCTAAAATACAAACAAGAGAAACTTCTGGTAAGTCTAATCCTTCTCTTAACAAGTTGATACCCACTAAAACATCATATTTTCCAAGACGTAGATCTCTTAAAATTTCTGTTCTTTCTAATGTTTTAGTATCACTATGCAAATAAGCAACTTTTAACCCAAGTTCTACAAGATAAGCACTGAGGTCTTCTGCCATTCTTTTAGTAAGTGTGGTAATCAATATACGTTCATTTTTTTCAATACGTTGATGAATTTCATCAATAATATCATCTACTTGACCATCAATAGGTCTTACTTCTATGATTGGATCTAATAGCCCTGTTGGTCTAATAATTTGTTCAACAACTTGATGATGAACCTTATCTAGTTCATAATCACCTGGCGTTGCAGAAACAAAGATAGCTTGATGAATCAAATCTTCAAACTCTTCAAAAACGAGTGGTCTATTATCCAAAGCACTTGGAAGTCTAAAACCATATTCTACTAATGTTTCTTTACGAGAACGATCCCCATTATACATTCCTCTAATTTGTGGAAGCATAACATGACTTTCATCTACGACAAGTAAAAAATCTTTAGGAAAATAATCAATCAATGTATAAGGTCTTTGACCTGCTTTTCGTCCATCGATATGTCGTGAATAATTTTCAATTCCTGGACACATTCCCACTTCTCTTAACATTTCCACGTCATGTCTCGTTCTTTGATCAAGACGTTCATACTCTAATAGCTTTGTTTCATCTTTAAAATACTGTAATCGTTCTTCTAATTCCTTAGAAATCGTATCACAAGCTTTTAACATTTGTTCCTTTTTCGTTACATATCCATAAGCAGGATAAATAGTATACGTATTATAAGAACCTAAAATATGTCCTGTAAGGGGATCTACTTCACAAATACGTTCTACTGTATCTCCAAATAATTCAATACGAATCAAATAACTTTCACTATGTCCTGGAACAATTTCAATAACATCACCACGAACCCTAAAAGTTCCTTTAGTTTGTTCAATATCATTTCTTTGATATTGACGATCGACTAAAAATGTCAATAATTCTCTACGATCAATATCTTGATCAACACGTAATGAGAAAATCATTTCTTTATACTGTTCAGGATTTCCAAGTCCATAAATAGAAGCAACAGAAGCAACAACAATGACATCTTCTCTTTCAATAAGTGAATTCATTGCTGCTGAACGCAACATTTCAATTTCATAATTTGTTTTTGCATTTTTATCAATATAGAGATCTCTACCTGGAATATAAGCTTCTGGTTGATAAAAATCGAAGTTTGAAATAAAGTACTCTACTCTATTTTCAGGAAAAAATTCTTTTAACTCTGAATATAATTGTCCTGCTAATGTTTTATTATGTGCTAAAACCAACGTTGGTTTATTATATTCTTTGATAACATTAGCAACAGTAAATGTTTTTCCTGTTCCAGTTCCCCCAAGTAAGACCTGTTCCTTTTTACCTGCTTTTAAACCATCTACAAGTTCTTGAATAGCTTGAACTTGATCTCCCATTGGTTGAAAAGGAGAAACGAGTTTAAATTGAGACATAGTTTCACCACCTTATTTTATGATTTTCATTAACTGATCATACTGTTTATCATTTTCATGATTATTGATATAAATCATCATTCTTGCAACCAGCATTTGTTTATCACTTTGACTATACTCTCCATCTACATTTAAATGATTATCTGTTTCAAATTGTTGTAATGCTGCTTGTGTATTAACTGAAAAATAACCATCTTCTCGATCAACAGAATATCCTAAAATATTGAGCATCTTTTGCATAGATTTAATACGTGTATTTACACAATCAACTTTTAAGGTTTCTTTTACATCTTTTGTTGTAATTCCTGATAATGAAACATTATCAACTTCTTCATCAGGTGTTAGACCCTTTCCATTAATACATGCCCCATTAGGAATCATCCATTTAGCATACGTATACTTTAAAACTGATCCATCAGAAAGCGTTTTTTGAGTTTGTGCACTTCCTTTTCCATAAGTTGTTTTACCAATAAGTTGATATCCTTTTTCACTTTGTAAAGCTCCTGCTGTTAATTCAGAAGCACTTGCTGTATTTTCATTTACAAGAATATAACCATTTTCAAATTCATATTTTTTATCTGATTCTGCATAATATTTTTTTGCTGCACTATTTTTTTCTTTCATTTGATAAATTACTTCATCTGAAGTAAAGAATAAATCTAAAATATCTGTAGCAGCTGTTAAATAGCCTCCACCATTATCTCTTAAATCAATAACTAATGTTTGAATATTTTTCTTTTTAAACATTTCTAAGGCTGTTTCTACTTGCTTAGCCGTATCTGTTCCAAAAGTTGATAATTCAATATATCCAAAAGATACATTTCCTTGTTTTCTTACTTCATAAAAAGCAGAAGTATCTAATGCGCCTCTTGTAACTGTCACATCACTTGTTTTTTGATTACTTAAAATCGTTAATGTAACTTCTGTTCCATCTTCACCTCGCACATAATCTCTTACTTGATCAGTACTTGCTTGTGCTAATTCATTTCCATCCGCTTTCGTGATAATATCGCCAACTTTTAAGCCTGCGTTACTTGCTGGTGAATCACTATATACTTTAGTAATCATGGCCCCTTGTTCTACCATAGAAAAACCTACACCAATGCCTTGATAATTTCCAGCAACTGTTTGATTAAATTCAACAGCTTCTTTGCTTGTTAGATAACTTGAATGAGGATCATTTAATCCTGCAACCATTCCTTCAATAGCAGAGGTATTTAAATTTACATCTTGATCATTCGTATTTACCCAATACTTATCTAAAGTATCATAAACTTCATTAATAATACTGCTATCATTTGTACTTTTAACAATAACATTCTTTTTTGAAACATAGCCTGCAAAATATCCAATTGCAAGACAAACAATAATCAAAATAACAATTAAAACTTCTTTGATTGGTCTTTGTTTTGTTTCTTGTTTTACTTCTTTTTTTGGCGGTCTAATAAAATCATCCATCATTTTCACCTCACCATAACATATTATCATATTTTAAAATGCATTTATATCATTAATCAAAACCTATTTATTAGTTTCTTTTTTAGACACATTATATCGTTTTTTTACCCATAAGTCACGCTTTTTGCATGAGTCATTTATTATTTTGTCGTATTTTTTTAGTAATTGTTTCCATATAAGATTGAAAAGGTTTTACCTTTTCTTGATGATTTCCAACATATTCTTTAAAACATTCTGCAAAATATTCTTTTTTTGTCTTTTGTTTGAATAATGTTTTATTTTCTTTATAAAGTTTTATAAATTGTTTAGAAGAACTAAAATGATACTTTTCATCGAAATAATGTCCTAATTCATGAATAATTACCCCTTCACTTGTGACATTCTCAAGATGTGGATGAACTAAACGAATAGTTGCAGGAGGAATCATTTCGCCTGAAATGATCAAATTATCTTTTTTTATACTATAATTATAAAGCTCAATTTTACCACCTGAATTAAAAAAGATTTCTAAATATTGATTATCATATGAATAACTATATCCTCCTTGTAGTTCTTCCTTAATATAGCTATCTCCAAATTCATTCATTTCTAACCAACTGTCTTTAAATTCTTTTTCTACATAGACATGTTTTTGAATTTCAATCATTGTTGTTTTAGGTGTACAACCTATTACAAATAATAACAAAACACATAATATTTTTTTCATTTGAACTCCTTTTATTAATATATAAATAAAAAAGGTATTTCTACCTTTTTATAATAGTTGGTAAATCATAATCATGAGTGGCATTGTAATAATACTAAAAATAACTCCCATCACATTCATAATACTTGCATATCCTGGATGTTTATTATAAAGCTGTGCAAATTGTGTAATTGTTGCAGCCGGTGGTGCAGAAGCAGCTAAAATAGTGATCAACAAAATTTTGTCAGCATCAACTGTTAAACGAGACATACCTGTAAATTTAAAAATAAGAATCATAATTAATGGAAAGACAACTAATCTAAATAAAGAAATTAAATATGTTCTCTTTTCTACAAAAATACTCCTTAAATCCATTTCTCCAATAAGCATTCCAATAACAATCATCGCTAATGGTCCCATCATACTTCCTACTTTAGAAAAAGTATCAACAAGTAAAGATGGTAATTGTAATTGAAACATAAAAAGACAAATTCCAATAATAATAGCAATAATATTAATATTTAAGAGAATCTTTTTTATATCAAATGATGGTTCATTACAAACTAGACTTTTAGCATGCGTCCATAATAAAATAGTTTGTATAACCATATAACCACTTGAATAAATGACCCATTCATTTCCTAAGATGGCTCCTACTAAAGGAATAATTAAATTACCAGAATTTGAATAAATAAGTGTTGCTTTTTCAATAGGTGTAAAACCAAAAATTTTTCCTAATAAATTAGCAAGTGGAATAAAAATGATATGTACTAAAATAGCCCCTAAAAAAGATACTCCTAAACCAATCAACTTATCTGATGTAAAATCAATCATAAAAGAATTGATAATGGCACAAGGGCATGCAACATATAAAAGTAAAATAGATAATACTTTACTATTTTCCGCTGTTAAAACTCGACCTCTTACAAGCAAAAAGCCAAAAAAGATCATAATAAATAATTGACATATTTGTTGAATTAACAAAATACTTAATTCCATTATATTCACCTCAAGGGATAGTTTATACTAATTATTTTAAATATGTAAAAGCTTTCATTATTTGAAAATAAAAACCACTTAAGGGAAAATTCTTAAAACATAAAAAAAAGAAGGAACTGGCAACGAGCTATTTTCGCACAATGTACTATCTTCGCCGCGATGATGCTTAACTTCTGTGTTCGGAATGGG
>JABLTO010166035.1_pt1 | contig 10067 bp, 16 predicted proteins | sample 7160091 | NCBI WGS metagenome assembly JABLTO01 (sample SAMN14651225, study PRJNA627086) | human gut metagenome | isolation source: feces | host: Homo sapiens
CTACCAGCGGCGGTGGTGCCCGGAATGGATTACATACGGGATGGTGGCGGACGCTTGGGGTCGGCGGGTGCAGACGAGGCAATTGAGGAGGTATGACAAATGACGATCATCGATGACGCCCTGGCTGAGGCTGTGGAGCGTGTCAAGGAGCTTAATGCGAAACTCGAAGACTACCTTGCCGGGTACGAGCCGGAGCCCAGTGCTGACGTGTCTCCTACCCTGGCCGACGAGGCACGCGCAGAACGACTGTGGGACGACGACCGGCGTCTGTTTGTGCGCAACCTGGGGTGGCTACTGAGCCAGACTCGGTGCGGTGTGGTGTCCTGTGAGCTGCACGGAGACCAGGATTGTGAGTATGTGATCGCGCTGTACGACCACGGTGGCAAGCGCGAGATCGACGTCACTGCGGACAGCTATCTGGCAATCATCAAGGACGTAACCAAGCGGGTGTAAGGAGGGATAACATTGGACTACGCGAAAACAACTTTAAGGCTCCATGACGCGGGGCAGGAAGAAGAGGCGCGCAAAGTTCTGGCCGAAGGCGTTATGTATTATTCGCGCAAGGCGGAAGACCTGTTTAATGGGACGCCGTATTGCGACATCCCTATTTTGGTTATGGCGGCAGAGCGGATTTGCGGGTTCTTACGCAACACGGATGGCTTTATCAATGGGCGGGCAAATGTGTTTGATGAAAGCCTTGGCGAGTATGTATCCAAATCCATCATCGCAATGACAATCGCCGGAGGGGAGGAAGAACAATGCTTGGAGTAAAACATACCTGCCAGTTTACGGTGGGGCTTGTGTCCAGTCTGATGGCCTTGGGAGCCGGGGTATCCGGCCTGACTATGGCGATGGAGGGCAACCACTGGCCCGGCGTTGCGATGATGGTGGCGACGGCGCTGCTGCTGAGCGTAGCAGAGGATGCCTTCGGGCGGATGCGGCAGCGAGGTGACTATCGTGGTACGTAAACCCTGCGCCCACTGCCAGCGCCTATGGAGCGCCCAGACCCTGGTGACAGTCGGCGCGGCGGAGCTGTGTCCGGTCTGCTACAAGCAGCGGCGCCGGGCGCGGAGATTGTGGCCGTGCAGAGACTGCACGTTGGAGACCGACAGGACACTGGTCTGCCACGACAAGTGCCCACGGTACGCAATGCACCGTGCCCTCATTTGGGCGGGTAAGCCCAGCAAGGGTGACCGGGCGGCAGCGGAGGTGACGCTGGAGGGCAAATTGCGGAGCATCCGCCATCGCGGTGCCAGCAAAGTTGCCCAAAGATAAAAGCCGCCGCCGGAGGGGCAACTCCGACGACGGCAAAGGTAAAAACCACGAGACAAGTATATCCGAAAAGGAGGGTGTATGCAAGATGGACAAGTACATTTTTCCGGAACTGTTCGGCGACGAGCAGACAGAAGAACCGGTCGCAAAGTGCAGGTTTTGTGAATGTGATCTGTATGCTGGAGACACCGTGTTCCGCGAATATGGAGATAAGGACCGGTTTATTTGCGGGGACTGCCTGGAAGAGTGGGCACAGCGCGAATTAGAATGCGTAGATTTGGAGGAAGAAGCATGACATTATACGAAATCGACAGCCGGCTGCAAGAGCTGGTAGACCCGGAGACCGGAGAGATCGCAGACTTCGAGGCATTCGAAGCGCTGGACATGGAGCGCAACCGGAAGCTGGAGAACATGGCCTGCTGGATCAAGAATATGAAGGCAGACATGGACAGCATCGCCGCCGAAGTGAAGGCGCTCCAGGCACGGAAGAAGGTCATCGAGAACCGCACCAAGCGGATCACGGCCTATCTCCAGGAGGCCTTGGCGGGGCAGAAGTTTGAGACGCCTAGGTGTGCAGTAACCTATCGCAAGAGCACGGCAGTGGAGGTCAGTGACCCAGCTGTTGCAGCGACATACCTAGAAGAACACGGCTATGATGACTGCCTGAATTACACTCTGCCTACCATCAACAAGACGGCGCTGAAGGCGCTCTTGACGGACGCTGTGCCAGTCCCTGGGTGCGCGGTAGTGCAGCGGCAGAATATGCAGATTAAGTGAGGTGATCGGAATGGGGATTCCTGTTTTGATCCTGGGCGAGTCCGGATCTGGCAAGTCCGCCAGTATGCGGAACTTCGAGCCGACAGATGTGAGTATCTTCAACGTAGCCAGTAAGCCGCTGCCCTTCCGGAAGCGGCTGCCGGTGAAGAACAACGCGACATATCAGACCATCTACGAGTGTCTGAGCCACCCGAACAAAAAGAGCTATGTCATCGACGACAGTCAGTACTTAATGGCCTTCGAGGAGCTGGATCGGGCGAAAGAGACCGGCTTTCAAAAATTCACCGAAATGGCGCTGAACTTTTCCGGCCTGGTCAGAGCCTGTATCTCCAACCTGCCGCCGGACATCATCGTCTATTTCCTACACCACACGGAGACAACAGAGCAGGGCAAGATCAAAGCCAAGACGGTGGGGAAGATGATCGACAGCAAGCTGACCCTGGAAGGCTTGTTCTCCATCGTCCTCATGACCGAGGTGACCAAGGAGGGGTACTTCTTCCTCACCCAGTCGGATGGCTACAACACCTGCAAGAGCCCTATGGAGATGTTCCCCTTCAAGATGGATAACGACTTGAAGCTGGTGGACACCACCATCCGGGAGTACTACGGATTGACCGAATCGAAAGGAGAATAACCATGGTAGATATTCAGAATTGGGATGAGATCCCTGATGTACAGGAGTACGACAGACCGAAGCCCGGTGGCTATATCGCCACCATCTGCGACTATCAGGACGTGGATCAGCTGGACCAGTACGGCAAGGGGCAGTACCTGAAGATTTTTTGGGACTTCGCGGAAGGATCTCTGGCGGGCAGCCTCAATGACGCCTTCCGGCGGATGGGGTACTGGTTCCATTATGGTACCTTCATCCGGTCCTACAAGCTCAAGGCACTGTCCTCCTTCAAGGCTTTCAAAACTTGTCTGGAAGTCAGCAACCCTCGCTATACCTTCAACACTCGGAATCTGGACGCCATGAAGGGCAAACGGATCGGCGTTGTGTTGGGGGAAGAGGAGTATCGCAAAGAGGATGGGACGGTAGGAACTGGGCTGTATGTGGCGGCAGTTCGCAGCGTGAAGGCCATCCAGGATGGTGACTTCAAGGTACCGGCGCTGAAAAAGCTGGGCAGTCCCAATCAGCCTGCGGCACCGGCTCCGGCACCCCAGAGAGGCTATGGTTCCGCCCAGCCGGCACCGTCCGGTTACGGTTACAGCCAGCCTTATGGCGGCGGCTTTGTGCCCCTGCCGGACGAGTCGGACATCCCGTTTTAAGAGGAGTGCATCAGGGTGAAAAAACGGAAAGATACCACGCCCTGCCCGTATCAATATGACTTCCAGGCCAGCGACTTCCTGGACGGAGATGAGCCCTACAAGTATCTCTATCAGTTCAAAGACCCGTTCCTGCAATCCAGAGAGGCGACCAAGGTGGCCATGTACGCCAAATCCATTGGCGTGGGCAACTTCGGCAAGCTGTGGAGCGAGTACCAGCGCAGCATGAGAGGCGTTTCGGCCAATGTAGATACCTTTGTCAACGTCACCAACTTCACAGACCAGCCCATGGAGCTGATCTCCGGACGTTGGGTGGCGGATGACAGCGGGATCTATGGCACAGACCATAATGGCACAAGGGAGCGTATCTGCCCCCATGCGGTCATGCCGGTGGAACGTCTAGTGAACATCGACACCGGAGATGAGAAGCTCCGGATCGCGTTCAACAAAGGCTTCGGGTGGCGGACGCTGATCGCGGACAAATCCGTCACCTGCTCCGCCAATAAGATCGTCTCTCTGGCCTCCAGCGGCATCGCGGTCAACAGCGAGACAGCCCGCCAGATGGTGCGCTATCTGGCGGATCTCGAGAACGAGAACTTGCTCCAGATCCCAGAGCGGCGCAGCGTGGGCAGGCTGGGATACATCCCAGGCCAGGGCTTCTCTCCCTATGTGGAGGGATTGGAGTTCGACGGAGACGGCAGCTTCCGGCACCTGTTCCGGGCTGTGGAGTCTCATGGCCTGGTCACGCCGTGGCTCAGCGCTGCCCAAGAGATGCGCCGATCCAGCCAGGCGGCGAAGATGCTCCTGGCGGCCTCCTTCGCGTCCGCCCTGGTAGAGCCCACCGGTTCTCTGCCGTTTTTCTGCCACGTGTGGGGCATTGACTCCGGCACAGGCAAGACCGTCGGCTTGATGCTGGCGGCGTCTGTGTGGGGGAACCCGGCGCCAGGGGAGTACATCCAAACCTTCAACAGTACCGTGGTCGGCCATGAAAAAACGGCGGCTTTTTTGAACAATCTGCCGCTGATCTTGGACGAGCTGCAGCTCTCCCGTGACGGGCGGGGCAACCTGAATTTTGACGTGTACAAGCTGGCGCAGGGCGTCGGGCGCACCAGAGGCAACCGCAGCGGCGGCGTGGACATGACGCCCCGTTGGGCCAACTGCATCATCACCAGCGGGGAGAGTCCACTGGTGGATCAGCACGCCGGTTCCGGTGCAGTAAACCGTGTCATCAGCGTGGAAGTGGAGAGCGGAAATGCCATCGTCACGGCGGAGAATGGCAACCGCCTGGCCACGACGCTGCGGGAAAATTACGGGTTTGCCGGTTACACCTTCGTGCGGGAACTGTACGGAGAGCCGGAGACCCTGGAACAGGTGAAGGCACGGGTAGGACAGCTGATGCAGGAGCTGAACCGGAACGATACCACAGAGAAACAGGCCGCCTCCGCTGCCCTGCTCATCGTGGCGGACGAGCTGCTGTGCGACTGGATCTTCGGCGGCGAGGAGCAGCCTATGACGGTAGAAGAGGTGGGGAAGTATCTGGCCACCAAGGAGTCTGTCAGCGCCGGGAAGCGAGGATATGAGTGGCTCTGCGGCTGGGTTGGGCAGAACGAGAACCGGTTCATGCTGGAGTTCAACAGTGGAGAGTTGTACGGCACCATCGACGGGAATACCGCCTATATCATTCGGAAAGTGTTCGATGACGCGGTGAAAAACGCCGGATTTAGCCCGAAATCGTTGCTGTCCTATCTGCGGAGCAAGCAGCTCATAGAAGTCAGACAGAAGGGCTTTACAAAGCCAAAGCGGTTAGGGAGAACCGTGCAAGAATGTGTTTGGTTGCGGCTCCCAGTTGAGCAATACGATGATGTGTGCGAGGACATGGAGCCACTATGAGTGTGGGAATGTGGGACTTGTGGAACTCCAAAAACATATACGCTATATGCACAGGAAAATAAGTGTTCCGCCACAGGAAAGTACCGTATTGATTCCGCAAAATATTTTTGTGAAAAACAAAGTCCCACAGTCCCACAAATCCCACACATGGAAGAAAAACGTTGATATATCAATACTCTAAAATGTGTGACTTGTTAGAAGTGAAGTTACACAAGTGCCACAAATGGAGAGGCCTATGGAATTGAGAGACTACCAACAGGCGTGCATTGACGAGATCGAAGCACGTCCGCCAGGCAGATACCTGGTGCAGATGGCGACAGGATTGGGGAAGACGGTCACCTTTGCCAATATCCCACGGCGGGGCAGGATGTTGATCCTCTCCCACCGGGAGGAGCTGGTACGGCAGCCGCTGAAATACTTCGACTGTATGACCGGCGTGGAGATGGCAAAGGAACACGCCCCTCCCATGGCGGAAGTGGTCAGCGCGTCCGTGCTCTCCATGACACGGCGGCTGGAACGGTTTGAACCGAATGCGTTCGACCTCATCATCTGTGACGAAGCCCATCACGCTGCCGCCCGTACCTATCGCAGGATCTTTGATTACTTCCGCCCCAGGAAGCTGATCGGGTTCACTGCGACCCCAAACCGCAGCGATAGCGTCCGGCTGGACGATGTATTTCAGGAGATCATCTTCCAACGAGACTTGCGTTGGGCGATCAAACAGGGCTGGCTATGTGACATCTATTGCCGCCGGGTCAATATCGGCTATGACCTGACCAATGTCCACACCAGGAACGGCGACTACGCCCCTGGGGAACTGGATGAGGCCATGGAGGGGACAGCGGACGCAGTCGCCCAGTGTTACCGAGAATTGGCCACGGGAGCGACCCTCATCTTCGCCGCATCCGTCCGACAATGTCAGGAGATCACAGAACGGATCCCAGGCGCTGTGGCAGTGACGGGGGAGACCAAGGAACGGGGGAAGATCATCGAGGCATTTACCCGGCGGGAGATCCCGTGCTTGGTCAACTGCATGGTGTTTACGGAGGGGACGGACATCCCGCTGGTGGAAACGGTCATCATCGCCCGTCCGACCCAGTCGGACAGTCTCTATGCCCAGATGGTGGGCAGAGGGCTGCGGCTCCACCCGGACAAGGAGCGGCTGAACCTGATCGACTGTGTGGGCGTGACCGGAAGGGCGAGCCTCTGTACCGCTCCATCTCTGCTGGGCATTGACCTGAGCAACCTGCCGCCCAAGCGACAGGCGCAGGTGGAAGGTCTGCTGTTTGAGCTGCCAGCCAAGGCGGCACAGGCCAGTGATTGCCCGGAGAGCTGGATCCGGAACGTGGAGGTGGTGAACCTGTGGGCGAAAGCGCAGAGCTACCAGACTCACAACGTAAATTGGTTCCAGATGCCGGACGGAGAGCTGGTGTGTTCTCTGACAGAGAATCGGCGGCTTCGCATCCCACCGGCGGACGCCCTGGGAAACGTGAGCTTGAACGGGGAAACCGTCCCGATGCAGACAGCATTAGACCGGGCATACCGGGCGCTGACAGAGCGCTTTGAGGATCAACGGTATCTGTGGGATCTGAAGCAGGTCAAACGTTGGGGCAAGGCGGCAGCCAGTGAGAAGCAGCAGAAAATGATCCAGCGGATGTTCCCCAGCTTCCGAGATGAGAATCTGACCAAAATGCAGGCGAGCATGATCCTGAACCGGATGTTTGCGGGGAAAAAGAAAGGAAGGCGAGCAGCAGGATGACAGAAGCGCAGCATCAAAAGACGTTGTTTGACTGGACGAGACAGGCCAGCGTAAGAGGCAGATACCCGGAATTGGCGCTGTTGTTCCACATTCCTAACGGCGGCAGTCGTGACGTAGTGGAGGGGAAGCACCTGAAGCAGCAGGGGGTGAAATCCGGCGTCCCGGACCTGTGTCTGCCGGTGGCAAGGCACGGATACCACGCCTTGTACATCGAGATGAAAACGGAGAAGGGACGTGCCAGTAGCCATCAAAAATGGTGGCTGGATCAGCTCGGCCAGGCCGGGAACCACACCATGGTGTGCCGGGGCTGGAGAGAAGCTACGGAAGCACTCCTGTGGTACCTGGAGCCATGACCTACCCGTTTGAACGAGCCGCCATGCAGAATGACCCGATGCCGGAGGGATTGACCGGGGCGGAACAGATCTTGTACCAGGGGCTGGCGCTGCTCTATAGACGGTATCGGAGCGGTCAGCTCAGCCGGGAGCAGGGGCGGAGAGAAAAGGCGCAGCTTGTCCGTCGGTTTGAGCAACAGCAGTTCCAGTGCAAGACCTGGGAACAGATGGCCAAACGATGGAGCGCGCTGGAACCGTGCGTGAGCAGATTCCGAGCTGCCAAAACAGAACAAGAAGCAATTAAGGCGGCACGAGTCGTGATCGAGACGATCTACGGCGTGCCAATGATTTGGGAGGTATGACGGATGACAAAGCGTAACCTATGCGGCACCTGCCTGCACCGCCACGTATGCAGGTACAGCACAGACCCGGCTGGGACGGCGATGGTGAGCTGCGTACACTACGTGTGCAGGGTGCTGGTGGACGGCCCGATAGAGCTTGTACCGATGCCGACATGGGAGGAGAATGAGACATGACAGGAGCGGAAATCAAAGCATTTCGGCGTCGCGAGTTATTGACACAAGAGATGCTCGCGCAGGCAATCGGCACATTGCAAGCGTATATCAGCAGCTGGGAGAAAGAGTCACGCCCTATCCCGGCAGAGTAGGAGACCAAACTGCGGCAGCTCATGGGCGCGTCCTCGCAAGAGAGACGGGAGATGCTGGCCGAAATCCGGAAGGGGAAAGCGGAGGCCGAGCGCAGAAGAAAGATTGCAAGACAGGCAAGGGCGAAGCCGCCAGAAAAAGAGCCTGCAGAACCGGTAAAGCCGACAAAGCCCGCAACCACCAAAACTGCCAACCAATGCAAGGCCTGTCCCCACTGGCAGCACATGGACAGTGCGAAAAGCAAGACCATGTACTGTGCCTGCATCCAGGAGACCGGCCATGCCCGTACCTGCGGTGTGGAGCGTACATACCAGCGGTACAGGGCACCGAGTCCGCTGTCTCTGGACGCTGCTAGGGCGGCGGAGTTGGGGTTGAGCTATGGGCAGTACAAGGCGAGAGAGGTGGTATGATGAATCGACAACAACGACGGGCGAAGGCCAGGCGGAAGCCGGACAAGCCGAAGTTTCCTCCGCGTGGAGCGTCGGTGAATCTGGCCTATGACACGTTCCTCTTACTGACCATGACGGTACTGCACGATAAGTACGGCTTCGGGCAGACCAGACTGCTGGATTTCAACCGCTATATCCAGAGCGCAATGGAGACGGTCGCAGGCGACTTTGCGAGCATCATCGACCTGAATGAGACGCTGTGTGAGGAGACCGGCATCCTGGTCTTCCAGCGGGAACAGTATCGGGAGGGAACAAACCGATGAGCAAGCCCAGATACCGCTGGTGGGGCTACGTCAAGGCTGTGATCCGGGCGTATCCGGCGCTCGACAAGGCGATGCGAGAGCCAATCTACACCCCGACCACAGCACGATATAGCACACAGCCGCCGCAAGCTGGAGATGGTCGGTCGCTGGAATGCGCGGTGGTCAAGAAGCTGGACGGGCAGGACATAAAGGAGTATGAGGCGGTATCGGCTGCCATCCGAGCGACGGAGCGGCTACCCAACGGTAAGGCACGCCTGAAGATTATTGACCTGGTCTATTGGCAGGGAACGCACACCTTGGCGGGAGCTGGGGTGCAGGTGGGGTACGGTGAGCGCCAGACTAGAAAATTCAATGGCGAATTCATTCGCTTGGTCGCACAAAATCTGAATTTGATGGAAAAGAGTGCACCCCAGAGCCAAAAGAACGTGGTAAAGTAGCATCATCCCGAAGTGGCAAGCGGTAATCAGTGGCCACCAAGGGGCACCTCCTGTGGTATACGGGGAGGCTGGCGGTTGTCGGCCTCCCTCACCCAGGAACCCATTTTGAATCCCTCCCCATTGACGGCTGGAAAGACAGCCCCGGACCGGCGGGTCATCCGGCACCAACCCGAAACCCTGAATGTCGTGTATGGCGACGTTAAATAAGCACGTGAGACAGGGAACAAAGCGCATGGATGGGTTTGCGCCGAATTTGACCATTTAAGGATTAGCGAAATGGGATGCCAGGTGTTGGCTGGCTCATACCAACGACCCGCGACCGGACGGAATTCCGGCACCAATCAGGCGTGAGCTTTGCGGAGCTTGCGCCGCTTTTTATACCCAGAAGGAAGGTGAAAACGTGAAAAACGATGAAATCAAACTGCTGCGAGGTAACTGCCTGGAGTTGGCGGAACAGATCCCGGACGGGAGCATTGACATGGTGCTCTGCGACCCGCCCTATGGAGTCACAGACTGCCGGTGGGACAGCGTGCTGCCGTTCGATGCTATGTGGCGGATGTATGAGCGGGTGGTCAAGGCCAACGGCGCCATTGCATTGTTCTCGTCCCAGCCGTTTACGACCCGGCTCATCCACAGCAACATTTGTCAGTACCGGTACACCTGGTACTGGGTCAAAAACATCAAGACCGGCCACGTTTTCGCCAAGGTGCAGCCGATGAGGCAGGTGGAAGAGGTGTGCATCTTTTACCGCCGGAAGCCGCTATATCAGCCGCAGGGGCTGGTCAAGCTGGAGCATGAGATCGTCCACCGCAAACAGGCGCAGGCGGACGCCGTCTATCGCCTGGACAAGCGGCCGAACGCATCTGTCCAGCGTTACGGCAATTATCCCAGCAACGTGCTGCGGTTTGACGTGGACGGCGGAAAGAACAGAGTACACCCCAGCCAGAAGCCTGTGGC
>JABLTO010214637.1_pt1 | contig 10067 bp, 8 predicted proteins | sample 7160091 | NCBI WGS metagenome assembly JABLTO01 (sample SAMN14651225, study PRJNA627086) | human gut metagenome | isolation source: feces | host: Homo sapiens
AAATACTTGCCGGGCGACTGCGTTCGAGGCAGGATTCTGCTCGAGAACAAAGGAGTGTCGCACTAGGATGGATTGCGACCGACAGCCCGCCTGCGCATTTTTGCCTTGTCTGCAACAAAATTATGCTCGAAAATCCACATATATTTCTTATGAAGACAGGTTCTTAAACGCATGAGAAAAAGCACAGTTCCGAGGAGCTGTGCTTTTTCGTTTCTTTAAAGTAAGGTGTGCCGGCACGTGTCAGGCCTGGCGAATCTGGTCAATCCACCGGCGGAAAGCGGCCTGGCCATCTGGTGTGCGCTTAAATACGCCGGCATCCTCCAGCACCTGTGCAAAGACAGCGCCGACCTCCTGCCGCAGGATTTCACCGGCAGATTCCAGGGAGAATTCCGGATGACGGGAGCGTACTTCTGCCGCCCAGGCTGCATGGGGTGCCAGAACCGGATCTGTGGTGAGATCGTCTCCCCGGAGCATGGCCTGTTCCAGAAGCGTCAGTTCGTTGGCCAGCCGTGCCGGAAGCACAGCCAGTCCCATGACTTCAATCAGGCCGATATTTTCCTTTTTGATGTGGTGGAGCGCCGGGCCGGGATGGAACAAGCCCAGCGGACGCTCCGGCGTGGTGCGGTTGTTCCGGAGTACCAGATCACATTCATAGTAGTCACCGTTCATCCGGGCAATGGGGGTAATGGTGTTGTGCGGCGTGCCGTCTGTTTCCGCATAGATTGCGGCAGCCGGATCGCTGTAGCTGCGCCACTGTGTCAGAATATCGGCGCAGGCAGAGGACAGCGCAGTACGGTTCAGGCTTTTCAGCCGGATGACCGACATCGGCCAGCGCACGGTGCCGGCTTGTACATCTGGATAGTCCGGCAGAGTAAACCGGGTTTCCACAGGCGCTTTTGCCATGGCAAAGGTATAGTTTCCGCCCTGGAAATGCTCGTGGCTGAGGATAGAACCGCCTACAATCGGCAGGTCAGCATTGGAACCGATAAAGTAATGTGGGAACAGATCCAGGAAGTCAAAGAGCTTTTCGAAAACGGCATGGTCAATCCGCATGGGCACATGCTGCGCATTGAAAACGATGCAGTGCTCGTTGTAGTAGCCGTAGGGGGAATACTGGAACTGCCAGGGGCTGCCGGCAATGGAAATGGGAATCGGCCGCAGATTTTGCCGGGCAGGATGGCTCCGGGTACCGGCAAATCCGGCATTCTCCGGGCAGAGCTGGCACTTGGGATAGGAGACGGCAGCCTGCTTTCCGGCGGCGGCAATGTCTCTGGGATCCTTTTCCGGCTTGGAACGGTTAATGGTGATATCCAGCGTACCGTAGGGGGAATCATACGTCCACTTGAGATCCCGTGCAATGCGTCCGGCGCGGACGTAGTTGAGCGCCTGGTTGTAGGCATAATACCACTGGGTAGCAGATTCCGGGCTTTCACTGTAGTGCTTCCGGAACACGGCGTTTACTTCGTGAGGGAGCGCCGTGAGAATGCCCATCAGCTTGGTGTCAAACAAATCCCGGCTGGCGTTTGTATCCGGAATAATGCCCGTCTCACAGGCATAGGCAACGAGCGGTGCCAGGATGTCATCAATGCTGTCAGTGTCTGAAATGTCCGGTGCAGTGCCGTCCTCCCAGCTGTTTCGGTGCAGCACATCAAGAAGCTGGTTTCGAATGACCAGTTCATCCTCCGGGGCAATCAGTTTCTTTTGGATGGCGTATTGAATCAAATTTTGAACCGCAGTATCAATCATCAGTAAAACTCCTCTCCTAAAAAGTGTTCGATTATTCGGTGACGGAAACGCCGCCCATGGGGCGAATCCGCAGAGTTTGACAGCTGCCGTTTCCGAACAGCCGGTTCATTTCCTGGATATACCGTTCTGTCAGCGCCAGGGGAACAAAGGCCTGAATGGTTCCGGCAAAACCGCCGCCGTGTACCCGGACGGCACCCTTTTCCTGAAGAAGCTGCTTGCTGCGCCAGATGCCCAGCCCCAGCGCCTGCTGCTCCGGCTTTCGGACGGAGTAGAGATTTTGCAGCAGACTGTCAGAGGAATCTCCGGATGCCTGTACCAGCCGGAGAAATTCCGGCATATCTCCCTGTGAGAGCGCCTGGGACTCAGCTATGGCACGTTTGTTCTCTGCGAAAAAGTGAGCAGCGCGGAGGATGGCACGGTCAGAGCAGTGCTCCCGCAGCCGGGGGAGTGCTTCCAGAAAGGCATCCTCCTCCACATCCCGGAGCACAGATTTCCCGAAGAACTGTGCCACCTGTCTCATTTCCTGAGGAACGGCGCTGTAATCCGGCGTGAGGTCGGCGTGGCTGCCCTTGGTATCCGTAATGCACAGCGTGTAGCCGGCCTGGTCAAAGTTAAAGATATGGTTTTCGATTTTCGGCTGCTCCGGATCGGCAAAATCAATGCCGACAAATCCGCCCGCTGCGCTGACCATCTGATCCATCAGGCCGCTGGCCTTGCCGAAGTAGACATTTTCGGCGCGCTGTGCTGCTTTTGCAACGGAGACAGCGTCGGCTTTGCCCCGATTGTAGTGCTGATCCAGAATTGTACCCAGGAGTACCTCAAATGCCGCCGAGGAGGAAAGCCCGGAGCCGCTGAGGACATCCGAGGTGGTGTAGGCATCAAAGCCGCCGATGGTGCAGCCCAGTGCCGCAAAGTGCGCCGCCATGCCCCGGATGATGGCGGCTGAGGTGCCCTGTTCCTCCGGATGAGGGGTAAGATCGGAGAGCGCCACAGTGTCTGCCGGATATCCCTTGGACTGGAGCCGGATTACGCCGTCCTGGTGAAAGGCTACCACGGCAATGACATCCAGATTTACAGCCGCTGCCAGAACACAGCCGTACTGGTGGTCGGTGTGGTTGCCGCCGATTTCGGTTCGGCCGGGCGCAGAAAACAGGGAAACGTCCTGCCGCTGGGGATAGTGTGCGGAAAAGGCGCGGATGGCATCCAGATAGCGCTTTTTCTGGTCGGCTATGATGCCCGGTGCAGTGCCGTACATCAGGTGAAAGGTGGTGTCGAATGCGCCGCTTTCGATTTTATGCATGAGTGCTTCCGGTTTCATAAATGGAATAACCTCCTGTGTGGAATTTGCGTTTCGTGTGTTCTGGTATTATTCTAGCACAGCTTCCATTCCTTTGTATATCCTTTTTCTGATATTTTTATATCAATTCCGAGATTTTTTCTGAATTTTTAGGTTTCCTGTTCCTTTTTGTTGACAGGGTTTGTGAGAATGTGCTAAAATAGAGACAGTAAGATGCAACCAGAAGGATCTGAAAAAGACAGGGGGAATCAGACAATGGAAACGCAAAAGCAGGAATCTGCACCGGGCAGAATCTGGATGCAGCAGCTGGTGCCGTTGATGCACACGCCCCTTTGGGTATGCCGCGCAGACGGCGGCCTGACAGCGCGGTACGGCGGCCAGAGTCTGGGGAATGATGCACCGATTTTTCGGAGCGCATTCCGCCGTTCGCTGCTGATACAGGGAAACCGGAAAAAACCAGTGCTGGCCAAAACAGAGGATGCCGTATATGCGGTGCTGCTGGACGAAGTTCACGAACAAACCATTCTGGCCGGGCCGTTCCGCTCCATCCAGCCCAACTGGCACGAACAGTTTCTCGCCGGTGTGGTGCTGCTGTGGAATCTTCTCACAGGGGAGAACTGCTCCGTATCCGAACTGGACAGTACTGCGCCGGGAACCGAACAGCGCATGGAAAAACGCATGGGGGATATGATTTTTGACCGGCAGGAACGCCAGACGCTGCACAACCCTTACGCCAAGGAGCAGCGGGAGCAGGAGTGCATACGCCTGGGGGATCCGGAGGGGCTGAAACGCTGTGTAGGTGAAACTTATGAGGGGGAGTACGGCACACTGGCCAGCAATCCCCTTCGGCAGAGCAAGAATCTGGCGGTGGGTGTCATTACGCTGGCCTCCCGGAGCGCCATTGCCGGCGGCCTCAGCCAGGAGCTTTCCTTTTCCATGGCGGATGGCTTTATCTTCGAAATCGAAGAGAATCTGAAAGATCCCATTGCGGTAGAGCAGGCGGCCTATCAGGCGCAGCTGGCCTTTGCGGAGGCAGTGCACCGGAAGCAGTCCGGCACCGGCTTTAACCCCTTTGTCCGAAAGGCAAAGGACTACATCTTTCAGAATATGCATACCAAAATTACGGTGAAGGAGATGGCAGAGCAGTTTCACATCCATCCGGACTATCTCTCTGCCCTCTTTAAAAAAACAGAGAACAAGACCATTACAGCCTATATCCTGGAGGAAAAACTCAACCTGTGCAAGAATCTTCTCAAATATTCCAACTACTCCATCCAGGAGATCAGCGCTTATTTTGCTTTTCCGTCCCAGAGCTATTTTACCCGGCAGTTTAAAAAAAGCACCGGCATGACACCTCTGCGCTATCGCCAGCTGATGCGAAAGCAGTAGCGTACAGCAGAATCTGCCAGAATAGGGTGCCGTGTATCGGGAAGCTGTACATATTTCATAGAAAAACAAGAAAAAATGGAAAAATATCTCGCAAAATAATTGCATTTTTCAGCAGGATGTGCTATACTGTTTCTATGAAAGCAAACACGAAATGTGTCCGGCGGAGAAAACGTGCTGCCGGAAAAGAAGGAGAATATGTTTTATGAAAAACACACGAAGAATTATGGCCGGACTGCTGTCCGGTGTGCTGGCAGTGTCCGGTGTTGCACAGCTACCGGCCGCTGTGGCGGAAGACGGCAGCACTGGCAGCTATGACATGCAGATTGCTGTAAAGCTGGATGGCACCCGAAAGGCCATCAGCCCATACATCTATGGTGTCAATGATTCATTCAGCGAAGCCGGCCTTTCCAAGGTAAAAGTCAATGCGGTGCGCCAGGGCGGAAACCGCTATACCGGCTATAACTGGGAGACGAACTACTCCAACGCCGGGAGAGACTGGCAGAACAGTTCGGACACTTATTTGGGAGATGTGACAGAAGGCCCGGCCAGCAACGCCCGGAGACTGTCGGCAGACTGTGCAACATACGGCATTCCCTATAAAATGACCGGACTCCAGATGGCCGGCTATGTTTCTGCGGACAAGAACGGCGCAGTTTCTGAAAGCGAGGCCGCACCCTCTGACCGCTGGAACAAGGTGGAATTTGAAAAGGGAAGCGCCTTTTCCGATGAGCCGGATCTGGATGACGGCGTGGTGTATATGGACGAGTACGTCAATTACCTGGTGAAGAACCTGGGAGATTCCACAACGGCAACCGGCATCCAGGGCTATAACCTGGACAATGAGCCGGTGCTGTGGAGCGGAAGCCACTCTCTGCTGCATCCCAACATGGTTTCCAACGAGGAACTGATTTCCAAGACGGTGGGACTGGCAAAGGCTGTAAAGAAGATCGATCCCCATGCAGAGACCTTTGGCCCGGCGTTCTGGGGACCGCTGGCCTGCTATCAGGCCGGAAACGGGGATTCTTACACCGATCCGGACTGGACAGCAGTAAAGAGTCAGTACAGCTGGTACATGGATTATTACCTCAAGCAGATGGCGGATGCAGAAGCAGAAAATGGCCAGAGATTGCTGGACGTTGTGGATGTGCACTATTACGCCCAGGATCTGGAAACTGCGGATGACGCGCTCCAGTCTGCCAGAAGCCTGTATGACCCGGATTATCAGGAGGACAGCTGGCTGGGAAAGTATTTCGGCGGTGTGTTCCCGTTCCTCACCCGGATGCAGGAATCCATTGACAAGTATTATCCCGGCACAAAGCTGGCACTGACCGAATATAATCTGGAAAATATCAATATGGATAGCACGCTGGGAAAGGTTCCGGCTTCTGCTATTGCAGAGGCAGAGGCACTGGGCGCATTTGCGGATCAGGGCGTGTACCTGGCGGCCTATTGGGGAAAATTGGCAGAGTGTCCCTACGTCCTCAGCGCCATTAACCTCTACACCAACTATGACGGAGCAGGAAGCGCATTTGGCAACACGCTGGTGGAATCTTCTTCTGAGGATTTGTCCAAGGCGGCGGTATTCGCTTCCATTCAGGACGATCAGGAAGGCACTGTGACAACGGTTCTCTCCAATAAGAGCAAGACCGATACGGAAAAGGCAACAATTCAGCTTTCCGGCACGGAAACAGACTATCAGAGCGCTGTGGTTTATGCCGTAACGCAGGACAGCAGCGATATTCAGATTCTGGATGTACAGAACGATGTTTCCGGCAACCAGGTTACAGTAGAGCTGCCACCGCTGTCTGTGGCACAAATTGTAATCGCAGACGAAAAGACGGATGTGGTTGTACCAGACGGCCCGGACTATACCACAGAAAAGGTGGACTATACTGTCAGCGATCTGCCGAAATCTCAGGAAGGCTATGCCCGGATTCCCCTGGGGGACAAGGAATACCTGAAGGAAATCCAGCTGCATATGCAAGTCTCTTCCAGCGAAGGTTCTACCTGGGCTGTGGGCGGCGGCGCACTGTGCTTCCAAAAGGTGACGGAAACAGGAACGGATACGCCTTACTGGGGCTGTAAGAATTTCTCCTACCGGTTAAACAGCGGTACGGTGACAGTGCCCTTTGACGATCAGTACAAGATCACCGTGGGAACGGAATCCAAGGTGGTTTCCGGCAGCTGCGCCGACACAGAAGCGGAGATTCAGGTCTGGTGGGCTTCCTCGGAAAAGGATGAAAAGAACGGCAGCGATATCACTGCTGTGGTAGATTCTGTGACGCTGGTCTATGAGCGGCCGACACAGCCGGGAACGACAGTTACCACGACTGCCACCACGGAGGCATCTGCAACTGAAACAACCACTACTGTGACAACATCGGCTTCCACGGCCGACACGGTACAAACAACCGCAGACAGCGGCTCTGTGACAACGCGCGCTACAGAAAGCAGCACAGAGACAACGCCGCTTTCTTCACAAACAGAGACACGGACAGAAACGGAAACGGCAACGCAAACAAGTCAGACCGATTTTCGCCCGGCTTCAGTGCTGTTCGGGGATGTGACGCTGGACGGCAAGGTGAGCCTGGCAGATGCGGTACTGCTCAATAAGGCTGTGGCAGATATGGTAGACCTGAGCGAGCAGGCACATGACAATGCGGACTGCAACCAGGATGGAGAAGTAAACGGCGCAGATGCGTTGGTACTGGTGAAATTCCTGGTGCACCTGATCAACAGCCTGCCCTGTGCGGATTGAGAAATGGAGCTTGAATAAAATGACAGATGAAAAATGGGTGATTCTGGAGATTCATGACGCAGACTATGGCTGTGAAGGGCCGTGCCCCGGCGCTGTCCCTATGGACGAACTGCTGCTGAAAAACGCTTTCGGGGAAACCTGCTGGAAGCTCATTCCGGAGCGCGTACTGATCGAACAGAATTGGCACGAAGGAGACGAGATTGATCTCTCCGTCATCGAACAAACAGACAACCCCTGCGAGACATAAGCATTTATCTGATAAGACAGATTTGAAAAGGCACTGCACCGGCGTGAATCGACACGAAACGGGCAGTGCCTTTTTGCGAAAATCCCATGCCGGAAAATCGGGTGACTTGTCAGAAACCGAAAGATTTGCTATAATTAGAACATGCGCTTTGTAAACAAAAGAAAAGCATTTGGAGAGGGGATGACGCAATGTATCAGCCGAAACTGGAAAAAGATATCCGCTGTCCGCTGGAATATGGCCTGGACATTTTCGGAGGCAAATGGAAGTCACGGATTATTTGCGCCCTGGCGGCAAAGGAAGTGCTGCGGTATAGTCAGCTGCGCCATGAAATGGGAAATATTACAGATGCCTTTCTGGCAGTCACATTGAAGGAACTGCAAAGAGATGAGATTGTCCTGCGCAAATCCCATGACGGGATTCCCCCATGGGTGGAGTACCAGTTGATAGAAAAGGGGAAGTCTGTGGTTCCGATTTTGCAGAGCATCTGTCAGTGGGCAGGAGCCTATCACAAGCAGGAAGTGACGCACACATGGGCACATTGCCAGAAGTGTGATTATCCCGAAAAAAACGCATAGGGAGGAAAATACCATGGAATGCGAACGAATGCTTTTGGTGCTGGAATATCTCACACGGTGCACGGATGATACACGGGGCGTTACACTGCGGCAGATTTGCGCTTATCTGGACAATAATTATCAATTGCAGCATGTGTCACCTCTGACGGTACAGCGGGATCTGGATCGTCTGGGAAATGCCGGCTATGAAATCACCATGGAAACCGGCGCGCACAATACCCACTATTACCGGCTCCGGAACCGGGGATTTACCCTGAATGAAATCCGGTTTCTGGTGGATTCTGTCTCCATGAATCACTTTCTCACGCCGGAGCAGAAACAGCATTTGATCCGAAAGTTCGAGCAGCTTTGCTCCGAGAAGGAAGTGCGCCAGCTTATGAACCGGATTCAGATTGCAGGGATGGTGCCGCCGGATCTGGACTTGCTCCGGAACCTGGAACAGATTTATGCCATCATGGCAGAAAAACGTAAGATTCACTTTTCCTACGGCAAAATGAATCCGCACAAGCAGGTGGAGTATGTTTCCAAGGACCGGAACATGATTCCATGTCAGGTGCTCTATTTTCAGGAGCGGTTTTATCTGAAATGCCGCAATGGAACAGACGGCACGATTCGCACATATCGGGTAGACCGCATGCAGGATATCCGGGGCGGTGCGTCATTCCGGCGCTGTGAGCCGATTCCGAAGCCGGACGGCGCTGTGGTGGACATCTTTGAACCGGAGCAGGTGGACACAGTAGTGCTCCGGGTGCGCCGGTATCTGCTGGATGATTTGCTCAAACGCTTTGGCAGCTATGCCTCGGCTGTGCCCGATCCGGAAAAACCAGATTTTGTACAGCTTCGGGTGCGAATGTGCATCAGCAAAGGCTTTCCTCGCTGGGCGCTCCGCTACGGCGCAGATCTGGAAGTATTAAGGCCGGAAGCGCTGCGCCGGCAGGTACAGAAAAAAGTACAGGCGATGGCAGCTTTATATTCGCCGGAGTGATTGCTTTTGAAAAAAATCTTGACAGGCAGGGGAAGATCGGGTATAATAAAGGTATCTGAAGTTGCAAAAACATGTATCGGAAAGGATGTTATCAGAAAATGACATATCAGGAATCATTTCTGCGTTTTATGGTGGACTGCGGCGTTCTGACTTTCGGGGAATTTACCCTGAAAAGCGGACGGAAGGCACCGTATTTTATCAATGCCGGCAATTATCACACCGGTGCACAGCTGCTGGAACTGGGACGCTATTACGCTGCCTGCATGGAAGCGCATCACGTACCGATGGAAACCGTGTTCGGTCCGGCCTATAAGGGAATTCCACTGGCTGCCGCCGCTGCAATGGCAATGGCAGATCAGTACCATAAGGACGTAAACTTTTGCTATGACCGGAAGGAAGTCAAGGATCACGGCGAAGGCGGCATGTTTGTCGGCAAAAAGCTGACAGACGGGGAAAAGGTTGTCATCATTGAAGACGTTATGACCTCCGGCAAGGCAATGGCAGAAGTTTATCCGAAGCTGAAAGGCGCAGCAGATGTAGACATCACCGGTATGATTATCACCGTAGACCGGATGGAGCGTGCACTGGAAGGTACACAGTCTGCGGTACAGGCAGTTTATGAGAAGTACGGCGTACCGGTTTATGCAATCGTTACCATGGAAGATATTATTCAGGGAATCCGGGATGGCATCATCCCCGGAAAGGAACACCTGGATGCAATGCTGGCATACCGGGAGCAGTACGGTGTCAGCAAATAAGTGTTTGTGATATTCTGAGCCTTTTGAGGTTCTTGTTTGTCCGGAGCAGCTTGTTTTCCGGACAGATGTTTCTGTAGCTCAGCTGGATAGAGCGGCCGCCTCCTAAGCGGCAGGTCGGGTGTTCGAATCACCTCAGGAACACCATATGGGGCATTGGCGCAGCTGGGAGCGCGTCACACTGGCAGTGTGAAGGTCAGGGGTTCGAACCCCCTATGCTCCACCATATTGTGACCATAAAAAAGATATATGGTCGAAAAAGCCCGAAATATCGGGCTTTTTTCATGCCCAAACGACGAAAAAAGCAGGTGAAAA
>JABLTO010126386.1_pt1 | contig 10064 bp, 2 predicted proteins | sample 7160091 | NCBI WGS metagenome assembly JABLTO01 (sample SAMN14651225, study PRJNA627086) | human gut metagenome | isolation source: feces | host: Homo sapiens
ATTATTCCAAGAGAATTAACTCCTCCTGTTTTAGGTATTGATTTATCATCTTCCTTATTATTTTTTTCTGAAGATTCTACACTAACTGGTATTTCTTTTTTATCTGATGTATCAGGCTTCTCTTCTGGAGTTCCTGGCTTCTCTTCTGGAGTTTCAGGTTTTACTTCAGGTTTTACTTCAGGTTTTACTTCTGGAACTTCAGGTTCATTTGTAGATTTATATAAATCTTTTAATACAGTTACTACTTCTACATTATTCTTTGGAACCTTTATTTCTATATAATTTTCATCTGATGTTTTATTAAATAAAGCTCTTATAAATGATATTTTCTTTTGTAATTTTATTTTGAAGATAATATTTTCACCATCTTCTTTTGGTTCATCTACAAATTTAAAATTATAATCTTCTTTAATGTTTTCAATTAATTTATTTATATTTTCTACACTAGAAGTTTCTAATACATTTATTTCTTTTGGAGACTCTAAAGTACCTTCCCCATTACCTAACTCTATATTATCAGCTATCATTTTAGCTTTAACAGTTACTGTTATAACTAAATTAGATTTATTTCCACTATTATCTACAGCTTCATAAGTTATAGTATACTTTCCTGCAATGTTAGTGTCTATTGATTCAACAACTTCATTAGAATCATATTTTCTTATAACCTTTATAACTTCAACTTCACCATCTATATTATCATTTGCCTTTATTTCAGGAATTTCATATTTTTCTCCATTTTCTAGTATTACTTCTGTTTTACCAGAATAATCAAATATTGGAGCTTCTTTATCCTGTGGTTTCTCTGGAGTTCCTGGCTTCTCTTCTGGTACATCCGGTGTTTCAGGCTTTTGATCTGGTTTCTCTGGAGTTTCTGGTATATCTGGTGTTGTATTATTCTGAGCTTCCTTTACAACTACTATTATCTCTAATGTAGCTGTATTTCCAACACTATCAGAAGCAGTATATACAACTTTATATTTTCCAGATATAGTTGTATTTATACTTTCTACAACTTCATCGTCTTTAGTTATTATCTTTGTTACTGCTACATTACCTTCAACATTATCATATGCTGTTACTTCAGGCTCTACATATTCACTTCCATTTTCTAAAACTATAATTTTATCACCATTATACTCAAATACTGGTGCTTCCTTATCAGCTTCTAATACTTTAACTTTAACAATCAATTCTGATGATTTATTACCACTTGAATCAGTTGCACTATATGTTATTGTGTATAATCCTTCTACATTTGAATCTATATCTTTTACAACTTTACCACTTTCATCTTTTATTACATGTGTTACAGTAACATTTTTATCTAAATTATCCTTTGCCTTTACATCTGGCATTTTAAATTTAGAACCATTTTCAACTATCAATTGTGATGCACCATCATAAATAAGAGTTGGTGCCTTTATATCATTTTTAGTTAACTTATAAATTTCATTTTCAAATTCATCACTATTTGGCACTCTTACTGAAATATAATGTGACTCTTCATCAATATTTGCAGTTCTTAATAATTTAAATAAGCTACTCTTCTCTTTTAAAACTAACTTATATTCAATTTCACTTGCACTTATAGTTTCTTTATCTTGTAGCATAACTTTATATTCGTCTTTTGCAAGATTTAATAGTTCCTTTAATGAATCAATATTTTCTGTTTTATATATTACTGGTGATTCTTCTGTTCCTTCTCCACCAACTACAGTTATATCCTCTGGTAACTCCTTGAAGTCATGTGATAGACTAAATGTAAATTCATCAAATGCTCCACTACCATCAACTGCACTTACTGTAACAGTTGCAATACCATATCCTTTTGCTACTAACTTAACACCATTTTCAGTTTTTTCAATTGCAATAACTTCTTCATTAGAACTATTCCACTCTATTTCTTTATTAGTTGCATTATCAGGTGTAACTGTTGCAGTTAATTCAATTTCATCATCACTCTTTATATAATGATTTAAGTTTTCTTTATTGTTTATAGTAACATTTGTTGCTAATATTTCAACATATTCTGTAATAACAATTCCACCTGTACTATTATCAATCTCTTTAGGAACTCTTACTTCTAAATATACTGTTCCAGAATTTCTAAATACAGCTTCCTTTTTAGTCATTTCAAAGCTATATTGAACATAATTTGAAAACTCTTTCTTAGTGCTAGTTATCTTATAATCTTTAGTTGCTTTACTTAATTTTTCATTTAATGAAGTTATTCCATCAGCATCTATAACTTGTACAGCTATTGATTCTTCCTTTGATGAACCTTGTCCACTATTAGGTAATTCTGCTGTACTTCCATTACTAACAACAATCTTTCTTGTAACTGTAGTTACTGCATTATCTTCATCTGTTACTTTGATTTCAGCATCATATCTACCTTCTCCATTTATCTCTGGAACTGTAACACTTGTTGTGTAACTTGTTTCATCAGTTATATTAATTCCACCTAAAATCATTTCTTCTGTTACTACTGTTCCACTCTTTATAACAATAGCACTATCATGCCCTGATACTATTGGCGCTCTATTAACTCTTACTGTTCTTTGAAGCTTAGTAGTTTTGTTTCCTGAGTCAGTTACAGAATAATTTAATTTATATTCACCTGGTACTGCAGTATTTACTTTTCCATCTATAGATAATTGTGAAGTTAAATCTTCATCTCTATCATCAGTAACAGTTACTCCTGCTTTTGGATTAAAGCTTTCTCCTATATTAACAACCTTATTATCTGCCCCGTTAATTACTGGTGCCTTATTAACTTTAACAGATACTTCTCTTTGTACTTCAGTAGTCTTTCCATACTTATCAGTTGCAGAATATGTTAATGTATATTTTGTATCTTCTTCTGGATTTAAGTTTAAATCTCCAGTTACATTTACTTGAAGATTTCTTCCTTTAGCATCTGTTGCAGTTACTCCTTGTAATAAATTAAATACTGTTCCACTTTCAATTTCAACTTTTTCAGCTCCTGTAATTGTTGGTTTTTCAAGTTCTGTATTATACTTTACATTTACCATTAATTTAATAGGCTCTGATTTTTCACCCATACTATCAACAGCATAAACTTTAAATGTATGTGTTCCAACTTCTTCCGAAGTAAATTCTGTTATAAGTGGTTGCGTATCTTCTTTACTTTCATCAGTTACATTAGTAATATCTCTTACTTCTAAAGTAACTTCATCATTATCTTCGTCTGTCTTTTGTAATTCTTATATATCATTAAATACTAGATTTTCACCATCATATATATCTATTACATCTTTATTTGTTGTAACTTTTGGTGCTGTATTTAAATTTATAGACTTTTCATTATAATTAACTGCTAAATCAGAATATTCTGTATTATCTTTTGCAACATATTTGAATAATTCATTAGTATTAGGAATTATATTATATGTTCTATTATTAGAATCCTTTGCTTCTATTTCTAATGTAAATAATTCTACCTTATTTCCTGTTTTAGGTAATGCACTATCTGATGTAATAATAACATTTAAAGTATTGTCTGCTTCGTTATATGTATAATCTGTAAATATGCTATTTTTAGATGGCTTTTCACTTTCACTAGTTTTTGCCTCTACTGTTTTTGTAAGTAAATCAGCTATTTTATATGTTCCATCTTCATTAGATTTTATCTTTACATTTCCATCTAGCTTAATACTAAATTGCATAGATTTAGCTATATCTTGAATATTATCTAAAGATACCTTTACTGTATTACTAGTTAACTTTTCAACATCAAGATATACAGCTTCTTCTGAAGCTCTGTAAGTAGCTGCCTTCATTATCTCCGGAGCGGCATATATAACTGCCGCCGTCGAAGATATAGCTAATGCTGAGGCAATTGCAACTTTAACTCTTGTCCTTGCTCTCTTCATAAGTTATTCCCCCATTACTATTATCTATTTTCAAATGCTTTGTTCATTAATTCACCATTTATTTCCATCACTGTTGTATTTTCATTTTTAATTGCTCTTGCATTAGAACTATTAAACTCTATTTCAGGTAATGTGTTTAAATCACTTGGTAATTCATATAAGAACGTATCACTTACTAATCTTTGACCTACTGGTGCTCCATTATTATCTAATTTATTGTATCTGTAAAGTTCAGCTTTAATTGAAGTTCCTTCTATATTATCTACCTGACCTTTATCGCTCTCTACTTTTCCTTGATTATTAGGTTCTATCCAATAAATCCAAGTTCCTTTTGCCACTTCTGAAAGCTCTGAATTTTCTGGTAATGTAGCTAAAAGTATAGTATTTGCTTTTATTGCAAAGTTTTCATCATTTTCATTTAATACTAAAGGTATATTAAATGCAGGATTTCCTCTATACTCACCTGTTACAATTATAGACCCCTTTGGAATAACTTTGCCAGATTCATATTCATAATCAGATTTTAATCTACCAATTCCATTTTTAGATAATTGTTCATTATTATCTGTTCCAATTTCTATATTATCACCAGCAGCCGTTAATAAATCTAACTCTGCTATTGATATTTCAGAATTTCCTTTAGCAACTAATTTAACATATCTTGCATCATATGACCAAAGTTGTTGTGCTTCTGTTTTACCATCTTCGCTAAAATATACTGTTTGAGTAGTCTTAGTGTTGTCAAATGTTCCACTGCTTGCTAATGTCCAGCTATTTCCATCTAAACTTGTATACACTTCATATTTTGATATAGGTGTATATACCTTTTCTGTATTTCTACTGAATAGATTTCTAAATGAGAATTTCTTAGCAGAATTTTGTGGTGCTGTGTAAGTTAAACCTACTAATGAATTATTTTTATTTAAATCAATAATTACATATGGATCTTCTCTTCCATCTTTCATACCTTGGAACACTGTATCTGTATTATTGTCATTGATTCTCTTTATTACACCATGTTGCATTGTTCCATGACCACTATGTTCATCTCTTTCATCTTCATCATTAGTTGTATTAGTACTTAATACCCAATCAGTTTCAGAAATACTTCCATTGTGAGCTATTTTAAGTTCTCCTATAACTGTTTCTTCAGTTTTATTTAAATCATAGTCATAAGCAACAACCTTATATGCTACAACTCTATTATTTAATGTATCTATTGAATCAACATAAGTTGTTACCCCTGATTCACTTGTTCTGTCTCTTTCAACAAAACCTACTGGCGATTCCACAATACCTGTTGCTGTTGATTCTTTTCTTATAATTTCATATCCTAAAATCTTATCTGAATCTTTTGTTACACTTAAGTTTAATGGAACTTCCTTTTGATTTAAGTAAGATTTAGAAGTAATTTGATTTCCTTCATTATCTGTTCCAAAGTTTGCTACTACTGCTGTGTCATTAGTCATAGTTTCAGTATTAGATGTATCTAATCTTCTTCTTCTTGCTTCATCATTTAAGTAGTATATAGCTCTTGTTTCTTTTTCATACTTCATTTCATCTAAATACTTATTAGTATTAGGGCTTGCTAATATTCCCCACTTCTCAAAGAACTCTCTTAAATCCTTTTGTGCTGCATCAGAAGCTCTCATGATAAATGTTTGTTCTACTGCATCATATCCTTCTTCCTTCGGTGCTGCTGCTTTCATTCTATTAGCTCTATATAACTTAGCATAGAATGAATCATTATTTGGATCTGTATCTTTATTATTTTCTAGCATTTTATAAGTTTCATTATTATCATATGCTAAATGTAATTGCCAATACATTCCTAGTTTTGCACCTATATCACTGGTTGCTCCAACACTACCTGATGTTACTTTGTCATACATTGTAGTATAAGTTCCATTTTCAAGTCTTGAATTTGCATTTCCATTAAATGTTTGTACAATTAACCCTAAAATATTATTTGTAACTTCAGCTTGAGTTAATCCTGCTACATCTTGAGTATGTCCAATTTCATGAGATATACCCCATCCATATAAACTACCTTCATTAGGATTAGTTATATTTCCTGTAGCATTAAATTTAAATGGTACACCTTGTACTAATCCAATACCAGAGCCTGCATCTATTCCAACATGATGAGAAGATGCATACATAAATGCTCCTGTAAACATTCTTTGATATTTTATATTTATACGGCTTCTTGGAGCTCTATGTTTGTTAAAGTATTCTTGTTCTGTTAATCCATCAATTAAACTAGCAGTATCAGATTTATTATTATCTATTCTTCCATTATTATTAAAGTCAATAGCTGTTTCTGTTACACCTTTTAATGAATATGAAATTTCCATAAGTTGTTCCCAAGCTAAAAGTGCATCATATAATCTGTCAACTTCAGCATTTTCGTCTCCATTAAGTCCTTGTGTAATACCTGTTAAAACTTCTGTTGCGCTAAGAGTTAACATTACTCTTTCACTTTCAATTTCTGTACTATTTAATACAGCTGTCTTTTCATCATATTTGTATTGATTATTTTCCTTATCTTCTACTGTTGGGTAAAGACTTGGTAAATCAGATACATATAATTTAAGATTTCTTATGTATTCTCTTATTAAATTCTTAGCTTCTTCTTGTTTGTTACTATCAGTTATTATATTATTTACATTTAAATGCGGAATCTTACTTCCACCACTTACACGCACATTTATTTTTTGTTGTTCATACCATCCTGAAACAGGTCTTATATATACATTTCCACCTTTTTCAACATCCATATTAAACTTACCACTTGGTACAGTTACTTCATTTTTACCATTTCCAATTTGTACAGTTCCTAAGTTCCATGTTCCACTTTCTGCATAGTTTTGAGTAAATAATACTTCATATTTGGTGTGTGCTCGTCCTTCTTCAGTTCCTACATAAATATTTATAGTTTCACCTGGTTTAGCAACAACTCCCAATGATTGCCATGCATTTGCTTGACCTAAATTTGGTGAAAAATCAAGTATACTTCCATCAATAGTTAACACTTCTTTATTTAAATTTACATCATCTAAAATCTTTTGTGCTATTTCTAATTCATCTAAAATATTTTTTTGATTTGGATGGTACTCTAAGCTAACTGGATCTATAGCTTTAGCTCTTTCTACAAGTCCATCAATCTTCGCTTGATTTACTTCATCTTTTAATACAAGCTTTAAGTCATCTGCAAATAATCCATTTACCTCATCTTCTAAGCTATCATAATTATAGAATTTCATTTCTGATATACTTAAATTACGTCCTCCTGCAAGATTAAGCTCAACTTGCTTTGCTGTTACAGGCTTTGGTAATTTTACTTCTACATAATTAACTCCATTTTCTGCTCTTTTACTAGAAACTCTAATATCGTTAAGTTGTATTACTTCAACTGGATTATTATATGTTGTATCATCATTTGAGTATACTCTTAATTTAGCTTGCCATGGTAGTGGGTATTTAGAAGTATTTTCTAACTTTGTAGCAAATCTTATAGTATCAAATGTATATTCCTTATCAAATGTTACTATTGGAGCTCTTTGTCCATAATGTACTCCTGAATCCCAATCATTAAGTACCCATGTAGTTGAGTAATCATTATCAAATATACTCATACCATCATTATTTGAAAGTTCTAATGCACCACTTTCTTTTACTGTAACTTTTTCTATATGAGTAACCTTACCATCTTCAACAGTATTTATTAATCCATAGTTTGTAAACTTAGGTGGAACTATTGCTGTTGTCTTTCCTAAATAAGTTTTCGATAATCCACCTGTACCATGATGATTTGTTGCTGTCATCTTAATTTCATATGTTGTTTGATCTTCAAGACCAGTTATTTCATAACTTGTACCTCTTATTAATTCATTTGAATCAGTTTTTTGTTCAGGTTTTAAGTTATAAGCTCCATCTGGTACATCATTAGTTGTATTACTATCTACATATTTAGGATCATTTGGATCATTTGCCTTTATCCATGCACCTGTTCCAATTTTTCTATAATATAAATCATAGTCTTTAGCTTTTTGATGTGCTTTCCAACTAACTTTTAAGCCTTTATATGTTCCAGTAACAGTTATTCCTTCTGGACCTTCCGGTGCCGTTTCTGGTATAACTTGTAATTCAACAATTGAATCTGCACCAAAATAATTTTTATTTGCTACTTCATCTTTTGAATTTGTATCTAAATTACCTGATGTAGAATTCCATGCATGTGGCATATAGTTATTATCAACATTATCTGGTTTACCATCTTTATCATTTACATTAGTTGCTAAATTTGTTTCTCCTGTTGCATTAGCATCATAATCATCTTGCTCATCTTTATATCCACTTGCCCAATCCTTACCATTTAGAGATTGAATACTAAATCTATAAACACTATATGGTTTTACTTGAGTTATGTTTAATGTATTTTCGCTTGTTTTATAGTGATTAGTTGAAACTACATTTCCATTTTCGTTAAGCTCTTCAACTTTTATTTCATATCCTGTTACGTTTGGTTGGTGATCCCATCCTATAGTCATAGCTTCATTTCCAACAGCAGTTGAACTTGTAAAGCTATTAATTACAGGTATATTCATATTTGGTTTTGGTAATTCTTTATATACATTATTTAAAAATTCAACCTTTGCAATTTCTGTTAAATTTTTATTACTTCTACTACCAGTAACATTTATAGTTATTTTACTAACGGCCACTTGCTTTCCTAAGTCAATAACTATTTCATCCATTGCTTCACCTGAAGCTGTTCTAGCTAAACTTTGTTTTACATTACTTTCATCATATTTGTATTCTACACCATCAATAACAACACTTCCTGATGCTGGTCTTGTATTTCTAGGTGCCTTTATCACCACTTGCTCCATGTTTATAGTATTTTCTGCAGCAGTTCTTAAAGACGCTGTTTCTATTTCTGAATCACTTGTTGAACCTGATAAACTCATTGGAATACTTATTGGATTTTCTTCAGATATTTCTGGAGCCTCTTCACCATCAACTGTTTTTGTTGATAATGATATTTTTGAACCATCACCTACTAAAATATTCTTTATATCTTGTCCTTCTCCTATAGAAACTTTAGTATCATCTAACTTAACATCTACAGCTTCTGGATTTATAATTGGATCAGTATCAACTATTTCTGCTGTCTTAACTGTTGCTCCTATATTTCCATGTATGTAAGTTAAATCTGTTATGTCAACTTTTGAATCTCTATTTATGTCATATGTAGTAGTATTTGTTTTATTTTTCATTTCTGCTTTAGCAGCTTCATAATCTTCTTTTGTTACAGAGTTTACTCCATTAACATCTCCTGCTAAAAATACACCTGGATAATATTCAACATTAGCTTCTGATTCATTCTCTGAATTATTATCAGATAATACTATTCTATTATCGCTTGTCCCTATCTTAACTCTTTTTGATGATTTTGTTATATCAATATTACTAACATTTGCTGTAGCATATCCTGCTCCTTCAACTTTAAGAGAATACTGTCCTAAATCTAAGTTAGTAAATGTTAATTGATAAAAATTTAATTCTTCAGCATCATTTTCAATTGCTATTCTCTTTCCATTTAATGCTTGAAGAGTATAGTTAACATTCCCTATTGTTCCTTCTAAATTATCATTACCTAGTTGAACTTCTCCTACCTTTTCACTATCTTTCATTAAAGTAACTTTTATATTTGTTTTTTCTTTATCAGTGTTTTTTATTGGCATAGCAAAATTCATGTCTAGTTCTAACTTACCAGTTACACTCACCTTTTTATTTGAATCAATACTATCACTTGGTTTTTGCTCATTATTATCTTTTTCTGATGAATTATCTTTTGAGTCTTCCTCTGAATTTGAATTATTGTCATCTCGTTCATTAGAATCTTGATTTTCTTTTGATTCATCATTATTATTTTGGTCATTTACTGGTTCTTCATCAAAAGATTGAGTATTATCATATTTAGTTTCATTTGATGAATCTTCAGCAGAAACATTACTTATCAACTCAGTTTTATTATCTGCAAAAGCTGCAACTGGACTAAATTGAGTAGTTATCATAGCAGCAGCTAAAATGCATGATATTTTTCCTTTATTCATAATTTCCCCCTAGTTGTAATTTTAAATTATTTACATTTTTAAA
>JABLTO010069671.1_pt1 | contig 10057 bp, 8 predicted proteins | sample 7160091 | NCBI WGS metagenome assembly JABLTO01 (sample SAMN14651225, study PRJNA627086) | human gut metagenome | isolation source: feces | host: Homo sapiens
AGGAATTAATGTTAGAGTAAGTGAAAATGAAAAGAAAAAATTACAGAAAAATGCCCAAAAGGCTAACTTGAAATTATCGTCTTATTTAAGAAAAGTTGGATTACAACAAAAAATTTATGAAATACCAGATGAAGAACTTCGTAAAATTTATGCAGGAATTGTTGAACTAAAAAATGAATTTCCTTATATGAGTAATGAAGAAATAAAAGAGAAAATAGCAAAAATGCAAAGTGATTTTTTAGACATTTACAATCACAAAAAAGATGGTGATGACAATGGCAACAACGAAAATATGGGCAATTAAAGATAGTCTTTCTCGTGTAGTAAATTATGCAAAGAATCCAGAAAAAACAATATTCTCTGATTTGAAACAGGTACTAAAATATGCAGAAAATGATGAGAAAACTATTGATAAAAATGAAAAGACTATGTATGTAACTGGAGTAAATTGTAATAAAGAAACAGCCTATGAAGAAATGACATCACTACAGAATAGATTTGATAAATGCACGGGAAATATTGCCTATCATGCATATCAAAGCTTCAAAACTGGAGAAGTTTCACCAGAATTGGCACATAAAATAGGAGTAGAACTGGCAGAAAAAATGTGGAGTGAGCATCAAGTAATAGTTGCAACACACTTTAATACAGGCACATATCATAATCATTTTGTTGTAAATTCAGTTAATATGTTTACAGGGAAAAAGTTTAATTGTAATAAAGGAGCATATTATCATTTTAGAGAGTTATCTGATGAATTATGTAGAGAATATGGACTAACAGTTATTGAAAAGCCAAAAGGAAAAACACCAAGAAATATATACTTTGCAGAAAAACGAGGTGAGCCAACGAAATATAATCTAATGAGACAAGCTATGGATGAAGCTATGGAAATATGTGTAACTTATTCACAATTTAAAAAGCTAATGTATAAAAAAGGCTATATAATAAACGATGATGATAATCGAAAATATCCTACAATTCGTTCAACAAATGATAAAAAAGCAGTAAGAATGTATCAGTTAGGAGAAAAGTATTTGCCGAAAAATATTGCAGAAAGAGTTTTTCAAAATCCATGTTATGTGCAAGATGAATATTATAAATTGATGAAACCAAAAAAGAATTATACAAAATATAAAGTTTATAAATATAAAGGAAATTTAAAAGATATTAGTAAAATGAGTGGAATTGATGTACTTTTTATATTACTATTTCATTTATTAGGATTAATACCAAAACGAGAAAATTACAAACCATTATCTCCAGAAATGAAGCAAGAAGTTAGAAAAATGCAACGATATTCTAATGAAATTAGACTTATTGTAACAGAAAAAATAAAAACAGTAGATGATGTAAAAAACTATATTGCACAAACCGAAAAAGATATTGAAAATGTTACTAATTTAAGACAAAAATGCAGAAATAAGCTAAGAAATTGCACAGATGAAAACTTAATAAAGGAATATAAAGCAAAGCGAGATGAATGTACTACTAAGCTAAATAAGTATAGAAAAAATTTAAAAATAGCAAATTATATTTTAGAAGATACACCAAAAGTTAAAGAAGTTATAAAAATTGAAAGACATATGAAAAGGGCTCAAGAAGATATTACTAAAACAAAGAAAAAAGACAGATATGCAAGATAATAATATTAAAGGTTGTTATATAAAGGTAACAGCCTTTAATTATTTAAAATTAAATATATACAAATATTAATAAAAAGCTATGAAAATGTTGTAAATTATGATATAAATATATAAAAAGATTTAAAAGACAGGAAGTAATTATGGAATATATAGATATATTTGATTATAATAATAATCCAACAGGAGAAATAAAAGAAAAAACACAAGCACATGAAGACGGGAAGTTTCATAGAACAGCACACGTCTGGATTATGAATGATAAAAAGGAACTTCTATTACAAAAAAGAAGTGCAACAAAAAAAAATCATCCTAATTTTTGGGACATTTCTGGAGCAGGACACATTAGAGCTGGAGAAACAGTAATTGAAGGAGCTATTAGAGAATTAAAGGAAGAATTGGGAGTTGAAGCAAAAGAAGAAGATTTACAATATATTGCAACAATTAAAAGCACAAAAAATCCTAAAAATATGGAATTCCAATATGTATATTTATTAAATAGTAATAAAGAGATTGAAGAATATATTTTTGAAGATAATGAAGTATCAGAAGTTAAATATGTATTTTACAAAGATTTAGAAAAAATGGTCGAAGAAAAAGCAAAAGGATTATTAATACATGAAGAAGAATATAAATATCTTTTTAAATACATTAGAAAACAAAATATAGAGATAAGAAAATGCACCATTAATGATGTTGATGAAATATACAATATACAAAACATTATAATAGAGAATTTTGAACAAGAAGAAAAGGGGTATTTTTTGCCGTTTAAAAAAGAAACATACTTAAGAATATTGAATGATCCAATAAATGATGGAGAGATATATGGTACTTTTATAGATAATAAAATGATAGCATGGATATTCTTATCAGTTTCAAATAGAATGAAAGAATTAAAACAAATGATTCCTAATTTAAATGGAAGTTGTGCAGATATAGATGGTGTTGTAGTATTACCAAAGTATAGAGGTTATGGATTACAGAAAACATTAGTAAAATATCTTGAAGAAAGAGCTAGAGAAAAAGGAATAAGCAATATTATTGCAGAAGTAACTTTTGGAAATGTTTATAGTTTAAGAAATTTAAAAGATTTAGGATATGAAGAACAAACTTGGTATCAGAAAGACAAAAATATAAAAAGATATATTTTATTAAAGAAATTAGGTGAAACAGAAAATGGATAATAGTATAAAGCCAATGACTTTTGATTTAAAAGATTTAGAAGGAAAAGCTAAAAATGGAGATAAACTTGCATGCTATATTTTAGGAAGAAGTTATGATAGTGAGGAAAATGGAGCAGAGCAAAGTTATGAAAAAGCAATGTACTGGTATGAAAAAGGAAAAGAATTAGGAGATCCTTGTTGTACATATGGAGTTGGTGCTTGTTATTATTTTGGAGATGGAGTAGAACAAGATAAAGAAAAAGCAAAGCAAATACATATAAATGCTTATAAACCATTGTTAGAACTTATCGAGAAAGAAAAAGAAAATCCAAGGAAACAATCATTTTCAAAATTTTGCCTAGGAGCTTATTACTATTTTGGATTTGGCAATATTGAAAGAGATGAAAAGAAAGCATTTGAATTAATACATGCTTGTGCAATGCAAGGGCATTTACCTGCAATATATGATTTAGGTGCAAATTTTTATTACAATGGAGTTGGAACAGAAAAGAATTTAAGATTATCAGAATACTATTTAAAAATGGCAGTTGATGCAGGATTACAAAGAGCGAAAGTTAAGTTTGAACAATACAAAGATACATATGAAAGTGAAATTGAAAAATAGCATAAAACGAGGAGGTAGAATATGAGTATGAAAGTTTTAAGTTTAACAGAACCTTATGCAACTTTAATAAAAGATGGTAAGAAAAAGGTTGAAACTAGGAGTTGGAAAACATCATACAGAGGAGAATTATATATTCATGCTAGTTCAACTAAAATACATAAAGAAACAAAAGAGAACATAGAACTAATGAATTTACTAAAAGATAATGATATGAACTATGGAAATATAATTTGCAAATGCAATTTAATTGATTGCGTAAGAATGACTACAGATTATGTAGAGGATATGAGAAAGAATAATTACCAAGAATATATTTGTGGAGAATATTCAGAAGGAAGATATGCTTGGATATTAGAAAATATTGAAATATTAGATAAACCAATTAGTGCTAAAGGTCATCTAAGTATTTGGAATTATGGTGAATAAAAAGGAGGAGTGAATATGAGTGATATAGTAAAACAAGATGAAGTATTTGGAAATTATTACAATAGAATAAATTCATTAATTTTAAAGACAAAACAAAATGTTGTTAAAAATATAAATTATGAGATGGTAGAATTATATTATGCTATAGGTTCTACGATTAATGAATTAATTGAAGAATATCATTTAGAGGCTTCTCAAAATAAAATATTAAAATCTTTTTCAGAAAAATTGACACGAGAATTTGGAGAAGGTTATAGTGTACCTAATTTGAAATTAATGAAAAAATTTTATTTAACTTATAAAGGTGGTTACACACTGTGTAACCAATTAAGTTGGAGCCATAATCGTTTAATAATGAATATAGATAATGAGGATAAAAGAAATTTTTATTTGGAAGAAACTATAAAATCAAATTGGAGTGTTAGACAATTAGAAAGACAAATAAACAGTTTTTATTATGAAAGACTTTTATCAACAAGTGAAGAACATAAAGAAGAAGTGAAAAATGAAATAAATATTTTAGAGAAAAAAGAAAAAGTGCAAGATTTTATAAAAGATCCTTATGTTTTAGAGTTTTTAGACATCAAAGATAGAAGATTTTTAGAAAAAGATTTAGAATCTAATTTACTTGAACATATATCAGAATTTTTATTAGAATTAGGTAGAGGTTTTTCTTTTGTAGCAAGACAAAAAAGAATTGATGTTGATGGAGAAAACTTTTATATAGATTTGGTATTTTATAACTATGTATTGAAATGTTTTGTTTTAATTGATTTAAAATTAGACAAGCTAACACATCAAGATATTGGACAAATGGATTTTTATGTTAGATACTATGATAATGAGATAAAAGCAGAAGATGATAATCCAACAATAGGAATAATACTATGTTCAGACAAAAAAGATACAATAGTAAAATATTCCGTGCTTAATGATAATAAAAATTTATTTGCTTCAAAATATCAATTATATTTACCAACAGAAGAGGAATTAGCAAGAGAAATAGAAAAGCAAAAGGAAGAGTTTAAAGATAAGAAATAAAGTGGTTTCACAGTGTGAAACCAGTATAAACATTAGTAAATTAAGGAAAAGAAAAATGTATGTAGATGAATTATTTGAAAAATCAATGAAAAAGATGAAAAATATTGCAAAGTTAAAGAAAATGGATTTACATATTCACTCTCCAGCATCTAAAGACTATATTTACTCAGAAAATCACATAGACATTATAAAAGAATATGAAAAATTTATAAATAAATTTATAGATTCTGATTTGGATGTTATTGCAATAACAGATCATAATACCATAGAAGGATATAAACAAATAATTGATATAATAAATAAAAATGCAGAATTAAAAGAAAAACTCAATGGAAAATATATAATGCCAGGAATAGAAGTTACATGTTTTGCAAGACATTTTTTAGTTTATTTTTCTGAAAAAATTGCGATATCAGTAATAGAAGATTTTATAAAAAGATGTGGAATAGATAATAAAAAAGATAATGATAAAGCAAGTGCAGATAGAGTGACTCCATTAACATTATGCGAAATTGCCAACGAATACAATGCTTTTGTATGTTTACCACATGCAGACGGTGATAAAGGTTTTCTTAAAGATTATATAAAAACATCAAAAAAAGATGAAGAATTTATAATTAATGGAGGAATTGTTGAAAAAGTACTAAAATCTCCAAATTTGTTAGGGGTTTGTATTAGCAATGAGAGCAACAGAAATGAGTTAACTAAATTAATAAAAAACTTCAATAAAAATTTAAAAATTTTTAAAGCTTCGGATAGTCATAGTACTTTTGATAAAGAAAATTATAAAGGCTCAGGAAAACCAATGGGGACAGAATTTTTTTATGCTAATATGGGGGAACTAAGTTTTAGAACAATTAAGTCTTTTTTCCAAAATCCTCATACTCAAATATTTGAAGATATTCCGATTAAGAAAAATTCTTATATAATATCTTCTTGTATCAAAGGAAGTTTTGTGAAAAATAAAAGCAAGGAATTAGATTGGGAAATAATACCTTTTTCAAGAGAATTAAATTGCTTTATTGGAGCAAGAGGCACAGGTAAATCAACAGTTATAGATATAATAAAATATGCTTTTAATTTTTATGATACAGAAACATACTATTATTCTAAAAATGATGATTATTTAATATATAATGCTGATGAAGTTGAAGAATATGATGAGATTGAAGAAAAAGAAAATATTATAAGTAGATTTGAAGAGATTCTTTTATTTGTCAATAAAGAAGATAAAATTTACGCTATAACAGTAGCACCAAAAGGAATAAATAGTCCTAATGTTACTATTTATAATTATATTAATAGGAAATTTAAAAAACAAATAAATTCTGTTAGATTAGATACTACAAATATGAATAAAATTATAGCATTTCTCGATGATATAAAACCAATAATATATCAACAAAAGAATATATTAGAAATAGGAAATAACAGAATGAAAGTAACTAAAACCATTTATTCAATCATAGAAAGAATTATAGGAAGAAAATATCAAGAATTATGCTTAGAGAAAAAAATATTACAAGATGAGGTAAATGAAATTTGTAAAAAAATTGATATTGAAAGAAAGAGAGATGAAAACGCACAAAATAATTCAAAAGCATTGGTATCATGTTATAATAAATTACTTGATGTATCTGAAAAGATAAATAAATATAATATTGAAACAATTGAAAAAATGAATCAAATCTTAGATGAAAAATTAATACTAACTTATGAAATTGATTTACCTAAAAAATATAAAGAAAATATAATATATGAAATAATAAAGAATAATAGAAACAAAAGCAATTTAAATGGATATGCTGAAGAAATAAAATTAAGAAAGAGTTTGGATTTTCTATTTTCTAAAATATCAGATACACATGATTTATTGTATTTATTATTTACTAATCAATACAAAGAGTTATCAAATAAAACAGGCTTGAGTGAAGAAATAGCAATAGGAGCTTGTCAATATACTTATAAATATTTTCAATCCAATTATGTTTCTAATATACCACAAGTAATTATTGATTTTAAATTAAATGTTAATTATGGAATGAGTAGAAAGAAAATATATAGAGAAAGAACTAACTTATCGTTTGGGCAAAAGGCAGTAGGAATATTATTAATTTTATTATATGGAACTACTATTTCAGACAATAATCAATTATTAATTTTAGATCAACCAGAAGATGATTTAGATAATGCATATGTATATCATACTTTAGTAAAAGAATTGGATAGAGTAAAAGAAAAAAGACAGTTAATTGTAGCTACACATAGTCCTAATATTGCAGTTGCTGGAAATTCAGAAAATATTATAGTATTAAAAGGCAATGGTGAAAATAGCTGGATTGAATGTAATGGAACAATATACAATAAAGCAGTGTCTTTAGAGGCAATTAATATACTTGAAGGGAATGAATTAGCATTTAAAGAACGAGCAGAACTTTATGGAATAATTATCTAAGTTTGACTTGCAAAATACAAGAATTTATGTTAAATTAAAAATAACAGTTAGGGCGAAAAATTTTAAAAATGTATATACATATCTTTGAAACTATTGCTATAACTGATTTTGGAACGGATAATAAGGTGCTATTGTGCGTGGCGTTTTTCGAATACGTCCTCCGCTAACGCACCAGAGAAAAAATCTTCACCAAAAGTGGAGATTTTTTTGTATGCTATAAAAAAATGGAATCGAAAAGGAAGTTGCCAGGTTATCTAAAGTTACAAAATAAATAATATTTTTTTCATATAGTTCTTGAAATTTAATAAAAAGAATATTATAATAGCAAAGCTATGGTTAAAGACCATTTTATATACAATTCCTAATTAACTAGAGCATATAAACTCTAGATTATATAAATGTAACTGTTGTTAATTAACACAAAAGGAGAGAAAATGAAACAAAATATTTTTTTTGTTTTAAAGGAAAGATGGCTTTTTTTATTTTTTATGTTTGAATCATCTATTTTGGGAGCTGTCATAGCAGCTCTAAAAAAAAGCGAAGAAACATTAGAAAATGCATTTTTTCTTAAAAAGATGTATTTAAAAAAAGCATTTGAAACTGGTGTCTCATTTGGAACAATAATGGTAATACTGATATTTGTATTACTTGTTTTTTATGAGTTTAAGAAGAAAAACAAATAAAAACAAAAAAGTTTTATTTGTTGGGCGACCTTTGGCCGCCTTTTTCTTATTAATTAAAGATATATCATTTTGTAAACTTTTTGTTGACATCAATTTGCATAAAATATATAATATTTGTGTATTTAAGGGGAACAATAGATAAGAAATGAGTGATTTTATGAAAAAGAATAAAAAAGTGATTATTTGTGCAATTATTATTAGTATTATTATATTAGTAATTGCAGGAACAATTGTATATAAACATGCAAAAGGAAAAAGTAGTGATTATGAGTTAGAAAAAATAGATGTATGGACATATTTACCTATTGTTGAAAATGAGAAAATGGGAGTAATAGATAACAAAGGAAATGTTGTTATTGAACCTAATTATAATAACATACAAATACCAAATCCAACAAAAGATGTATTTATTTGTTCAAATGAGAATGAAACCAAAATAGTAAATGCAAAGGGAGAAGAAAAGTTTAAAAATTTCGAAGAAGTTTCAGCTATTCAATTAAAAGAATTGGCAACAGAAATTCCATATGAAAAAAGTGTTTTAAAATACAAAGAAAATGGAAAATACGGAATAATAAATTTTGATGGAAAAAAGATAACTAAAGCAATTTATAATAATATTAGTAATCTGCCATATAAAGAAGGAGAACTACTAGTAGAAAAAGATGGAAAATATGGAGTTATTAGTATTTTAGGAAAAAACATTCTTCCAATACAATACAAGGAAATAAAAGTTGATGAATACTATGAAGCCGAAAATGCTTATAGATATAGTGGATATATAGTTGGAAATGATACAGATAAAGGAACCATGTATAAATATATAAATTATAAAACAAATATAGAAACAAAAAGCGAGTACCAAGATATAAAACGTATAGTAGACTATGAAGATAAAGATAAATTTTATTTAATTTATGAAAAGGATAATAAATACGGAGTTATAGAAGATGAAAATACAATAATAAATAATGAATATGACAATATTGAATATGACAATTTAAATCAATTATTTATAGTAAAAAAAGATGGAAAATATGGAATTGTAAAATTAAATGGTGAAACATTAATTTCATGTTTATATGATGAAATAGATATTGAAGGTATATACATTTATGCATTAAAAAATGAAGAACAAACTATTTTTAATACATCTGGAGAAAAAATTGAAGACCAAAAATATAAAAGTGTTTACAATGTAGAAAATACAAACTATAAAATAACTATAAACGATGAAAATAAATATGGTGTATTAGATGAAAATAACAACAGTATAATTTCAAATAATTATTTTTATATAGGATATTTAGGAAATAACTACTTTGTTGTAAGTGGACAAAATGGAAAAAATGGAATAATAGATAACAAAGGAGACGTTATTTTAGATACAAAATATGATACAATAGAAAAAATTGAAGATACAAATTTAATAGATGCTGTAGAAATAAATACTAATACAATAACATTATTCAATAACGAAATGAAAGAACTAAACAAAATGAGTAATGCAAATATTTTTGTAGAAAAGAATTATATTAGAATATATTCTAATAAAGAACAAAAATATTTTAATTCAAATGGAGAAGAAAAAAGTAATAAAGAAATTTTATCACAAAATAAGATTTTTTCAGATGTAAAAGATGGAAAATGGGGATTTGTAGATTCTAATGGAAATGTTATTGTAGACTATATATATGATGAGGTAACAGAACAAAATTCATATGGATTTGCAGGTATAAAAAAAGACGGAAAATGGGGTTCAATAAGCGAAGATGGACAAGTAATGATAGAACCAACATATACCTTAAATAATAATGAAGTAGATTTTGTAGGAGAATATTATAAATATACTTACGGATATAAGAAATTTAATTATACAAAAGATAGATAAAAGGCTGGAAAAATCCAGCCTAAAATATTATATAAAATTTATTTTAGGAGGAAAAAAATGTTAGAAAAATTTGGAATAAAGGAAAGTGTAATAGAATTATCAAAAAAAGTTGAAAAAGAAATAAAACCAC
>JABLTO010101556.1_pt1 | contig 10052 bp, 4 predicted proteins | sample 7160091 | NCBI WGS metagenome assembly JABLTO01 (sample SAMN14651225, study PRJNA627086) | human gut metagenome | isolation source: feces | host: Homo sapiens
TCGCAGTGGTCACGCTCTTTAGCTTCATGAAGGACATCGAGCCAGCGCTCATAGATTGCGTATCGCGTGGTATCAACGTAGTAACTACCTGCGAAGAAGCAATTTACTCCTGGACCACTTCACCCGAGATCACCAATCGCATCGATGCGCTCGCTAAAGAAGCAGGATGCACGGTTACGGGTGCTGGCATGCAAGATATCTACTGGATCAACATGGTCGGCTGTGTTGCAGGCGGTGTTCACCGCATCGACAGGATCGAAGGTGCCACCAGCTACAACGTTGAAGATTATGGGCTTGCACTTGCAAAGGCGCATGGCGTCGATCTGACGCCTGAGGAATTCGAGAAAACGCTCGCGCACCCTGAAGAGGTCGAGCCTTCCTATATGTGGAACTCGAACGAATCGCTCTGTAACCTCATGGGCTGGACGATCAAATCGCAGACACAGAAAAGTGTTCCTTTCATCGCTGAGGTCGATACGTATTCCGAGACGATGGGTAAGACCATCCCAGCTGGAAAGTGCATCGGCATGAGCGCGGTGGTCACCACTGAGACTCACCAGGGGCCCGTTATAGAGACGCAATGCATTGGCAAGGTGTATGGTCCTGATGATGGCGATCTGTGCGATTGGAAGATCCTTGGCGAGCCCGATACGGAATTCGCGGTCACAAAGCCAGCAACGGTCGAGCACACGTGTGCTGATATCGTTAACCGCATTCCAACAGTGATCGATGCTCCTGCAGGATACATCACGGTCGATCAGCTTCGTCCGGTCGAATATCTCACCTATCCGATCAATCTTTACGTAGAGAGCGATCCTTATCAGCATGGCTATCTGTTTGCTGATGGCGGAGAAGGCCATGATGAAGATTGCTGCTGTGGCGGACATGGTCATGGACATGGGCACGGGCATGGCCAGGGGCATCACCATCATCATCACGGCGATGGCTGCAAGTGCAAGAAGGACAAGAAGAACAAACGCTCGAAGAAGAAGAAGTAAGCTTCCTTTGAAAGGGGTTTGCTTCGTCCTTAACGATCGAGAACAGGTGGGCGAGAGGGGTAAAGATACCACCCTTGGAAAAAGTGCCCGTTCTTTCTTGACGAACGGAACCAATACCGATAATATACCGATTCGCGTCAAGTTCTTGCGACGCAACGCACTTTGGGGTGTCGTCTAATGGTAGGACAGCGGTTTCTGGTACCGTATGTGAGGGTTCAACTCCTTCCACCCCAGCCAACATGGCCCCGTCGTCTAGCGGTTTAGGACGCCGCCCTCTCAAGGCGGAGATCGCCGGTTCGAATCCGGTCGGGGCTACCAGTTGAAACAAAAAGCCGAGCATTCTGCTCGGCTTTTTCTGTTTTTGAGCAATCGGCCGCAAATAAAGAAAGAGTAGGCTAGCCTAGCCTAGCCTAGCCTAGCTAAGGTTATTGATATGCTTGCGTCTTTTGATAGCAGCAAGAACGTAGCATGCTTGTCTCATATATTTAGTTGTGATAGCATGCAAAACCTCTTATGAGCTGTGTTTACAGTTTTACAAGGAGGTGCTTCTCATGTTGGAAGGCATCTCGGAATATCAGGCGATACAACACGCGATCACTGAATCGTGCTCGGCTCTTTTTGCGCGCAAACACCTGCTTGCTATGCTTCTCGCGCGTCGGCGATCTTTGCGTGTCATCTGTGCTCCAGCCCATTTTGGAAAATCGGTTTTAGCGTATCAGTATGCACATGAAGTGTTTGCTGATGATACAGTCTGTTGGATCAATGCGAGTGAGCCGGTTTTTCTTGTCTCACTTGATGCATTGCGTACCAAAGAAGACCAGATGGACGTGACTCCACTAGGGAAGAATACAAGCGCATCAAAGCTCTTCATTATTGACGACTGTCCCACTCTCGATGCTATTCGCTTTTCAACTCTGTGCGCTGTGATAGAGGCAACACTTAATGCTGGCGATGAGGTTATTCTCACCACTAAAGATACGCGGTGGACGAAACTTAAGAAGCCCTATCCAGAAGTAGTTGATGCACAGCTTCTCTTGCTCGGTAAGCAGGAACAAGATGAAGAAGCAAGATGGACACAGGGGGATGAAACACTCGAACGAAGAATGAGCAAGGGTGAAGCGAACTTGCGTTTAATAGTAGGGTATCCTAATGATGCGGCGAAAGCGCACAAGTTGTTTTTCGAAACACTGATGGACCAAGAGATAACCTCTTCACTTGAAGCGCTGAGTCTCATTATGCTCATACTTGAAAGGGGCGCGCTTCACGAGCTCAATTCTTATGTCGAAACGCTCGATAGTGCACTCATGCGTGATCTTGAGCATGCATATCCCTATGTTGGTATCACGCCGCTCAGTCCACTCTTTTCCTGCGCAGTGCTTTCTGAGCAAGAACGCTTCATGCTCTTACGCAGGCACCTCCAGGGTATTCGTATGGCGCTGGGAGTGTTTGAAAGCGATGAACTGCTTGTTGAGTGCTTGCTTGATCATTTGCTCAAGCATGATCGACTGGAGCTTGCAACGCAGCTTGCTTGTGGTTTGCCACAGATGTCAAAGCGCATCAGGTTCTTTGATATGCACGCAGCAAGTTTTCTCTATGCTGGTAAACCTCTGGCACTCCTTGCGCTTGCTCGGACGCTTCCGCGTGAGCAATTCGTTTCAGAAAAAAGAAAAAGAGCGGTAGTGCTCGCGCTTGCTCTCATAGGAGAAGTTGAGCAGGCTCAAAGACTTTTGCACGCTCCGTCTTTGTTTAACACGGAGCAAAAGCGAAATAACTCTCTTTCAGAGTATTCATCCGAATCCGATATCGATCTCTTTCCCGAGCTCAATGAGGCTCTCGTCTATATTCTGCTTGTTGGTGTTGAAAGCTATGATCGAGCGTATGTGGGCTCTTTGATCTCATCGTGTGTTCAGAAGCTGGGAAACGCGTCTTTCCGCGCGCTTGATAGGCCGAGGTTCTCTCATGATTTAGTGCGTATGCTTGCCTATGCTCTTGAAAATCCCCTAAAGGGCTTTAAGAAACTGCAGGCACTTATGAGCAGTGGATACAGTATGAAAGAAAACCTCTTTGCGCTCTGTGCTTTTGCTCGTATGTTGCTTTTCGTTTGGAATGATCGTTTGCAGGAAGGAGCAGGAAAAGAACAAGATCGAGCAGGTATTTTCGACAAGCTAAAAGAGCAGGAGCAGGATATGCTCAAAGACTTCGAGCATATGATGACGCGCATTTTAGCACGTGCTGCTACACTCCTTGAGCCCAATAGCATCGAACTGCTTCTTTTTGCTTCTGCACACTTGCTTTTTGGTGCACGTGTTTACCTGTTCCTTAATGATGCGATTCTGTCGCGCATTCAAACGTTGCGTGAATCGCTTTCCGTACAATGTCGTACATGGAGACAGGGAAAGCAGAGCGACAATCTGCTCGTCTACTGTGACGATGAGTCGCTCGGTCAGCTTACCTCTATGCGAAAAAAAGCTTTGCGCATCAATATGTTCGGACGCTTCGAGATCGAAGCACGCGATCCGGATATCACGATCAGGGCAAAAGTACGCAAACAGCTCCGCCTTTTGATCTCACTTTTGGCTATAAATGCTGGCCGTGAAGTGTCTCGCCCTTGGATTCAGCAAACGATATGGCCAAATTCTCCTGATCGTAATGCGCGTCAAAGTTTGTATTCGATGTGGAGCTTGCTCAACAAGAGCATTCTCGATCGCGAAGGCAACTGTCCGTTCTTCGAGAGCTATCCGCAGTCGGTGGCACTTAATTCTGCGCTTGTTGAAACTGATACACAGCTCTTAACTTCGATCTGTAAGCGCCTTCGCTATGAAACGCTCGATATCCCGCTCTATGAGAAGGCGATAGAGATGATCGAGGACATCTATCGTGGGCCGCTTCTTCCTGGAGATGAAACTGCTGAAGTGGTCGCATCACGCAAACAGTATCACGACCGCTTGATCGAGGCGCTCGTCAACGGGGGAGAGCAGTTGCGAAAGACAGGTGAGACTGCCCTAGCATTGCGTTATTTCCGTTTTGCGTTCGACAACGAACCGACGCGCGAGGATGTGTGCTATTTGCTCATGCTCACACTTTGGAAGCTTGGTCGCCATGGTGAAGCGCTTAACGAGTATTTTGTCTGCAGGCGTGCGCTGGTCGATCGCTTCGGTATCGAAGGAACCGCTAAGCTTCGTAAGCTCTATGATGCGATTCTTGCCGACGCTTCTTGATTCCGTGGTGAGCTTATGGAAACGTGCCCGGACTTCGTGTTTGTTCGATGCACAAGTGGGGCTTTTGTGCGAAAAAGCGTACAATGTTACCGATCAAATGAGCGCTTGAGTGCGTATATTAATGAATAATAGCAACGGTCGCGCGGATCGCGTTTCTGCGCGACCGTAGTAAAAGAGAAAGTAGGACCCTCTATGGGATTCTTTACCAAGCTTTTGAGCATGGGCGAGGATAAGCCTTTGAAGAACTATCAGAAGGTGGTCGAAGGCATCAATGCGCTCGAGCCATTGATGGAGGCGAAGAGCGATGATGAGCTCTCGCATATGACCGTTGAATTGCGCGAGCGTCTTGATCAAGGTGAAACGCTTGACGATGTGCTGCCTGAGGCATTTGCTGCGGTGAGAGAAGCGAGCAAACGCACGCTCGGGCTCCGTCATTTCGATGTGCAGCTCATCGGCGGTATGGCGCTTCATGATGGCAAGATCGCCGAAATGAAGACCGGTGAAGGTAAAACGCTCGTTTCGACCCTTGCAGGGTATCTCAATGCGCTTCCCGGAAACAACGTGCACATCGTCACCGTGAACGACTATCTTGCCGCGCGCGACAGTCAGTGGATGGGGCAAGTCTACGAATTTCTCGGTATGAAGGTCGGTCTTCTGCAAAATGGCATGGATCCCGAAGAAAAGATACCTCAGTATCAGGCTGATGTAACCTATGGTACAAACTCAGAATTCGGTTTCGATTATTTGCGCGACAACATGGTCGCACGCGCTGATCGTCGTGTTCAACGCGGCCATAGTTTTGCCATCGTAGATGAGGTCGACTCGATTCTTATCGACGAAGCACGTACACCTCTCATCATCTCTGGCGCGGGTTCGCAGGCAGCCGAGCTCTATCAGAAGTTCGCTGCTATCGTTCCATCGCTTCGGCGCAACGTGGATTTCGAGATGGATGAGGCAAAGAAGACCATCTACACCACCGAAGCAGGCCTTGAAAAGGTCGAATTCCAGCTTGGCATCGAAGACTTGTATGGCGACCCTTCAGGTCAGATGCCCAATCATCTTCAGCAGGCGCTCAAAGCGCAATTCCTCTTTCACCGTGATGTCGACTATGTCGTTCAGAATGGCGAAGTGAAGATCGTCGACGAATTCACGGGCCGCATCATGGAAGGTCGCCGCTATTCAGAGGGTCTTCACCAGGCACTCGAGGCGAAAGAGCACGTGCTCGTGCGCCAAGAGAACCAAACGCTTGCGACCATCACGCTGCAGAACTTCTTCAGGCTCTACGATAAGCTTTCCGGCATGACCGGTACCGCTATGACCGAAGATTCGGAGTTTCGCCAGATCTACGATCTGCCCGTTCAGCCTATTCCGCCGAATCGTCCGGTCATTCGTGATGATAAGAACGATCTTATCTATCGTACGATCGATGCAAAGTTCAATGCGGTCGCAGATGATATCGCCGAGCGTCATGCCTATGGCCAGCCTTGCCTGGTCGGCACGGTTTCAATCGAGAGCTCCGAGCGCTTGAGTCGCTTGCTCTCAAAGCGTGGTATCAAGCATGAGGTGCTGAACGCGAAGAATCACGAGCGTGAAGCTTCGATCGTTGCGCAAGCAGGCCGCAAGGGTGCGGTCACGATCGCAACGAACATGGCTGGTCGTGGTACGGACATCTTGCTCGGCGGCAATCCAGACGTGCTCGCACAAGAATTCCTGGTAGAAGAGCTTGAAGAGGGCGAAGAGCCCACTACGGAACAATACGAAGCGGCCCGCGATCGTGCGGTTGCTATCACCGATCAGGAGAAGCTCGAGGTCAAGGCTGCTGGCGGTCTGTGCGTGATCGGCACCGAGCGTCATGAGAGCCGTCGTATCGACAACCAGCTCCGCGGTCGTTCTGGACGTCAGGGAGATCCGGGCGTTACGCAGTTCTATCTTTCACTTGAAGACGATCTCATGCGCTTGTTCGGCGGGTCGAAGATGGATTCGATCTCGAACATGATGCAGAAAACACACCTTCCCGAAGACCAGCCCATCCAGGCTTCTATGGTTTCAAAAGCGATCGAGACCGCTCAGCGCCAGGTCGAATCGGTGAACTTCTCTGCACGTAAGAACGTCCTCGAATACGACGACGTCATGAACTTGCAGCGCAAAGCTATCTACAACGAGCGCAATGCGATCCTTGAGGGCAAGAACCTCACCGAACGCATCCCTGAGATCATCGAAGATGCGGTAGAGGCGAACGTTCTCGAATGGGTCTCGCCGAAGATGGCCAGCGACGATTGGGACATTGAGCCGCTCGATCAGTGGCTCGAGCAGATGACGGGCAGCAGTGATCTCAAGGTAGAGAATCTCGATCACGATGACAATGCCTATACGCTCATCGATCTTATCTGCGAATACTTCCAGGATCGCTATGATACGCGTGCTGAGCAGATCGGCCCGATCTTCGAAGATATTCAATCTCAGGTCATGCTGCGTTTTATCGATACAAAATGGATGGCGCACCTCCAAGATATGGACTACCTTAAAGCTTCGATCGGCTTGCGCGCCTATGGCCAGCGCGATCCGCTTGTCGAGTATCGCGAAGAGGCGCACGCTATGTTTTCGGCGCTCACTTCTTCGATTTACGAAGACTTCTTACGCTTCTTGCTTCGTGCTCCGATCGTGGTTCAAGAGGTCACGCCAGTCGAGCAAACGCCGCTCGATGGTGCGGTGAGCTATTCCAATCCCGAAGAGAGCCTCAACTCGGGCGCAACGCAAGCACAGCGTGTTCGTCAGGCGGCTGTTCAGGCACAAGGGATGCCCGCGGAAAACCCCAAGGAATCCATGCCCGCGCGTAACGTTCCGGTGGAGAAGGACAAGAACGACCCCTTTGCGAACGTGGGTCGCAACGATCCGTGCCCCTGCGGTAGTGGCAAGAAATTCAAGAAATGTCACGGTGCTCATGCCTAAGTGCGTTATGGTGGTATCACACGAGATTGAATACATGAGGTTTTCCATCTATGATCACGCTTGATACAGCGCGCAAGCGCCTTGGTGATGCGCGCGGTTTTCTCCATATCGACGAACGTGAAAGCGAACTTGAAGAACTCGAGACCCAGATCGCTGCAGCAGATTTCTGGGACGATACCGATGTTGCCCAGCGTGTTTCGAAGCGCGCTTCCGATGTGCGCGATCTTCTCGCGCGCTACACCTCGGCGCAGACGTTGCTCGAAGATGCGCAGACCGCTTCCGAGCTCGCTCAAGAAGATGCGAGCTTCCAGGAAGAAGAGGATGCGTGCCTCGCGCGTCTTGAGGAGATGCTCGATTCGTTCGAGATCGAATCCTGGTTCGATGGTCCTTATGACGATTCTGGCGCGATCCTTACGATCCATCCTGGCAGTGGGGGATTAGAGGCTCAGGACTGGACCGAGATGCTCTACAAGATGTATTCCCATTATGCCGATAAGAAAGGCTGGAAGACGAGACTGCTCGATCTTGTTCCAGGGGAAGGGATCGGGCTCGATCGTGAGAGCATGCAGATCGAAGGTCGTCACGCCTATGGCATGTTGCGCAGCGAAACGGGCGTTCATCGCTTGGTCCGTATCTCGCCCACCGATGAGAAAAAGCGTCGCCATACCACGTTCGCTGCAGTCGAAGTGGTCCCGGTGCTCGAAGAGAACGACATCGAGATCGAGATCGACCCCAACGACGTGCGCGTTGATGTCTATCGTTCGAGTGGGCCCGGTGGGCAGAGCGTGAACACGACCGATTCAGCGGTGCGCCTTACGCATATTCCCACGGGCATCGTGGTCACCTGTCAAAATGAAAAGTCACAGCTCCAAAACAAAGAAGCCGCTTTTCGCGTCTTGCGCGGTAAGCTCTATGAGCGAGAAGAGCAGGCGCGTGCTGCTGAGCTCGCTGAGCTCAAGGGCGAGAAGATGGATAACTCGTTTGGCAGCCAGATACGTAACTATGTACTGTATCCCTATCGACTGATCAAGGACACTCGTAGTAATATCGAGAGCGGAAACGTCGATGCTGCTCTCGATGGCGATATCGATCAGTTCGTTATCGGATATCACCGTTGGCGCGCATCCCAATAAGCGCATCTCACTCGAAAGGAAATCCATGGCATCTGCTCATGCAAAACAAAAAGCCAACGCCATGCGAAAGGACATCATCGAGATGATCCATGAAGCAGGCAGTGGACACCCCGGAGGGTCGCTCTCGTGCACCGATATTCTGGCGGCGCTCTATTTTGGCGATGTTATGACCTACGATCCCGCTCATCCTACTTCTGATGCGCGCGATCGCTTTATCCTCGCAAAGGGCCATGCGGCACCCGCTCTCTACGCAGCGCTCGCAGAAGCCGGATTCTTCCCCAAGGACGAGCTTAAGACCCTTCGTAAGCTCGGAAGCAGGCTTCAGGGCCACCCCGATTCCAAGCTGCTTCCTGGTGTAGAGGTCTCTACCGGCTCGCTTGGGCAGGGCCTTTCGGTCGCTGCGGGACTTGCAGCCGGCCTTCGCCTCAAAGGAGGCGATCAGAAGGTCTATACGGTCTTGGGCGATGGCGAATGTGAAGAAGGCCAGGTGTGGGAAGCGGCTAATTTCGCCGCAGCCGAAGCGCTTGGCAATCTTGTCGCAATCGTCGATTCCAATGGATTGCAGATAGATGGTTGTCTTTGCGATGTGTGCTCCGCTGGCGAGCTCGATGAGAAATTCGCTGCTTTCGGTTGGGACGTGCATCATGTCGATGGACACGACATCGATGCTCTTATCGCTCTTTTTACCTCGCTGCCCCGCAAAGCAACTGGAAAACCCCAGGCCATCATCGCAAAGACGGTGAAGGGTAAAGGGGTCTCCTTCATGGAGAACCAAGTAGGCTGGCATGGTAAAGCCCCCGATGCGGAACAGACCAAACAAGCGCTCGCAGAACTCGAAAGCGAGGTAGACGGTGATTAGACTAGCAGATGCTACGCAAGCTCAAGAAAAGAAAGCTACTCGTGCCGCTTATGGCAAAACGTTGGCAGAACTCTACGAACAAGGGCTGCCGATCGTAGCGGTCGACGCAGATCTCTCTGGTTCGACCACTACGAAAGCGTTCGCCCAAGCAGGCCAAGAAGAGAGCAAGCGGCTCTTCAATGTAGGCATCGCTGAACAGAACATGATCGATGTTGCTGCAGGATTGGCGCTTGCGGGCAATATTGCTTTTACCGGTTCGTTCGCGGTCTTCGGCACGGGACGTTGCTATGACCAGATCCGTAATACGGTCGCTTATGCCAACCTTGATGTGAAGATCGCACCTACCCATGCGGGCATCTCAGTCGGCCCCGATGGCGGCTCCCATCAGATGCTCGAAGATATTTCGCTCATGTGCGGGCTTCCTCCTATGAAGGTGCTCGTTCCGGCCGACTATGCTTCTGCTTGTGCAGCGCTGCGTTTGGCCGCTGAAACTCCTGGTCCGGTGTATGTTCGCATGGGTCGCGCGAGCGTTCCTGCTGTCTATGCGCCTGATGTCGAGCTTGAGCTCGGCAAGGCGTATGTCATCGACGAGGGTACCGATGTCTCGATCATCGCTTGCGGCCTTGAGGTCACCGAAGCGAGAAAGGCAGCAGAGAAGCTCGCTGAAGAGGGGATCTCCGCCGAGGTCATCGATGCATTTTCGGTAAAACCGCTCGATACCGAGACCATTTTGGCTTCTCTTGCCAAGACCGGCTGTGCGGTCGTTGCTGAAGAGCATTCCGTTTATGGAGGCCTCTGTTCAGCGGTGAGCGAACTTTGCGCTGAATCACAGCCGACGCCACTCGAGTTCGTTGCGGTGCGCGATCGCTTCGGTAAATCGGGAGAGTTTGAAGAA
>JABLTO010088209.1_pt1 | contig 10047 bp, 12 predicted proteins | sample 7160091 | NCBI WGS metagenome assembly JABLTO01 (sample SAMN14651225, study PRJNA627086) | human gut metagenome | isolation source: feces | host: Homo sapiens
GAGGGGAAGGTCACCATGTACGTATGCGGACCGCCCGTGTACAACTATCCCCACATCGGGAATGCCCGGCCCATCGTGGTGTTCGACACGTTAAAACGAACCTTGCAGGCACTTGGCTACGAAGTGAAGATGGTGAGCAACTACACCGATGTCGATGATAAGATCATCAACGTGGCAAAGGAATTAGGAGTCAGTGAAAAAGAAGTAACGGATAAGTTCATAAAAGCATATAATGAAGATCGTCTTTCTCTGCATGCCATGATGCCGGATGAAGCACCGCGGGTAACCGAGACAATGGAAGCAATCATCGCATTTATAGCATTGCTTGTAGAAAAAGGATATGCATATCAGGTGGACGGCGATGTATATTTCAGAGTCGGCAAGGTGAAGGAATACGGTAACCTTTCACATCAGCGTATTGATGATCTGGTTGTCGGTGCGCGTATTGATGAAAACAGCAAAAAAGAAAATCCGCTGGATTTTACTTTGTGGAAAGAAACTTCCGAAGGGATCCAGTGGGATTCTCCTTGGTCAAAAGGACGTCCGGGATGGCATACAGAATGTGTCGTTATGATTCACGATGTATTTCAGCAGCCGTTGATCGATATTCACGGTGGCGGAATGGATCTAAAATTCCCGCATCACGAAAACGAAATCGCACAGTCTCAGGCTGCTTACGGTACCAGTATCGCACGTTACTGGGTGCATAACGGCATGATCAATATCAACGGAGACAAAATGTCAAAATCATTGGGAAATGTCCTTTGGGCAAAAGATCTTATTAAAGAGTACGGGGGCAATGTCATTCGCTGGATGATGCTTTCGGCACATTATCGTGCTCCTCTAAATATCAGTGAAGAAACATTGCAGGGCAGCAAGAAAGAGTATGAGCGTGTCACAAATTCGATGAAACAGGGCTATGTGAAGCTTGGGCTCAGCAAAGCGCAGTGTAACGGGGAAATTCTGGATGAATTCTATCAGCCTTTCCTGGATGCCATGAGCGATGATCTGAATACACCGAATGCGATTGCCGCTGTGTTTGAGGCATGCAAGAAACTGAATACAGCAATCCGGCAGCGTGAACTGGATACAGTGATGGTTGCTTCATTGTTAAGAACGATGGATCAGATGATGCAGGTAATGGGAATCGAAATACCGCGCTGCTGCATCACAGATGAAGACTGTGTACTTTATGAAACATGGCGTGCCGCAGTAAAAGAAAAGAACTTCGATCAGGCGGATCAATATCGTGCACAGCTGATCGAAAAAGGCATTTTGTAATATGGAAATCGTAAATTACAATGGCACGGCCCTTGCTTTTATCGGTGATGCCTGGATGAGCCTGAAAGTAAGGATGTACATGCTGGAAAAAGGGTATCAGAATCCGAATGTGCTGCAGCGCCACTGCAGTGCGTGGGTGTGTGCCAAAGCACAGGCTTTTATGCTGACAACTCTGGAGGAAGAAAATTTCTTTGATGAAGATGAACAGGCAATCATTCTGCGGGGGCGCAATGCAAAAACAAAAACAACAGCTAAAAACGCAGATGTGTTGACATATCGTAAATCAACAGCCTTTGAGGCGTTGCTTGGTTATCTTTATCTCTTTCATAAAGAAGAGCGGCTGGAACAGGTATGGAAAGAAATCATACGCATAGGAGAAACTTTATGACACAAATCGTTTATGGAAAAAATGTAGTTCTTCAGCTTCTCAAAGATCAAACGAAAATTCATGAGATATTGCTGATGAAAGGATTGAAGGATCAGCGTTTGATTGCTGCGGCGCAGAAAAGTCAGGCGCCGATTCGCTGGATGACGCGTGATCAGATGGATGTGAAGACAAAAAGCACGCATCATCAGGGAATTGCGGCACGGATCGATGAATATCGGACATATACGATTGAAGAACTCATTGCCGGTGTCCCGAAAGGGAAAAACGGATTGTTTGTTATGCTGGATGAGCTGGAAGATCCGCATAATCTGGGTGCCATCATGAGGAGTTGTGATGCAACAGGTGTAGATGGTATCATCATCGGAAAACATCGCAGCGTGTCACTGACACCGACCGTTGCCAAAGTAAGCACAGGTGCCATTCATACGGTTAAAGTCAGCATCGTTGCTAATTTGGCACAAACCTTGCAGCATTTGAAAGAAGAAGGTTATTGGGTCGTTGGTGCAGATATGGAAGATGCCAAAGATTACCGTGAAGCGAGTTATGATATGCCGCTGGTTCTGGTCATCGGATCGGAAGGCTTCGGTCTGCGTCCGTTAGTGAAGAAACAGTGTGATTTTAATGTCAGTCTTCCTATGGTAGGGACGGTCAACTCGCTGAATGCTTCCGTTGCCTGTGCGATCCTGCTTTACAAGATTTATGAACAGCGTTACCCTCTTTGACCATGAACTCCCTAATGGGGGAAATGATGAGAGAGAAAGAATACAATGAACATGAACTCGTCTATATGATTCAGCAGGGGGATGAACAAAGCTTTCATATCCTTCTGAATCTGTACAAGCCAAAGATACGTGCCATTATCCGTCAAAACTGTACATATCAGATGACGGTGCGCAATCAAGACATAGATCTGTTTCAGATCGGAGCACAGGCTTTGTTTCGAGCGGTATTTGAATTTCGTGAAAATAAGGGGATACGATTTACAACCTTTTCCGCCAGTGTGATCCGTAATGCACTTATTGATTTTCAAAGGTCGCAGTATCGCAAGGACTTTGCGATGAATCATGAAATGATTCAGCTGGACGGACCGACGCGCATTGAGGGTGCAGGAACTGTACTGGATCAGATTGCAAGCCAGAGGGTAGAGGAGAACGGAGCATTTCAAATCTATCTTGCGGCTTTGGAAAATGCGGAACAGCTACTGAAAAAACGACTGAACGAAAAAGAGTATCAGATTTATGAGCTTCGAAATAAAGGCTATACGTATCGTGAAATCGCTTCTATGACTGATGTTAACTGCAAAAAGGTAGAAAATACGCTGACGAAGATTCGTCGTCTGCTTGCAGAAGACAAAAGAAAAAGATAAAAGGAAAAGCATCTGCTTTTCCTTTACTTTTCCCAAGGACGATTATATAATTAAATAGATATTGTGGGAAAATTTGACTATTTTTCTTCTTTGTGATAAAGTAGGTTCGCTAATTGTGAAATGAGGTGGCGTACACATGAAAGATAAGGTAATATTGACTTGCAGCGAATGTCTTTCAAGAAATTATACGACTCATAAAAATAAAAAGACACACACACAGCGCATCGAATTACAGAAATACTGTAAAAAATGCGGCAAACATACCCTTCACAAGGAAACAAAGTAAGGAGTGAACATTATGTTGAAATGGTTTAGTATTTCAGGAATCCGCAAAGAAATCAAGCGAATCCGCTGGCCGCACGGGAAAGATCTGTTTTCCAGCAGTTTAACTGTTATTGTTTTTACGTTCCTGTTCGGTATTTTCTTCTTGATCTGCGAGCTGGTTGCGAGTGGTTTCTTAACAATTATCGGATTATAGGAGGATTACGATGAGCGAAGCAAAAAAAGAATGGTATGTCGTAAATACATACGCGGGGCATGAGAATCGTGTAAAAGAAAATCTGGAGCGCCGTGTTGAGACGATGGGTCTGCAGGATTTCTTGTTTCAGATTATTGTTGCGGAAGAAAAAGAAATTGAATATAAGAATGGAAAAGAAGTTGAAAAGACAAAAAATCTGTTCAGCGGTTATTTGTTTGTGCAGATGATCATGACAGATGAAGCATGGTACATCGTACGAAATACACCGGGTGTAACTGGATTTATCGGTTCCAGCGGCGGGGGAGCAAAGCCGTTCCCTGTAGCAGAAGAAGAAATGGAAAATATTCTTCGCCGTTTGGGCAAGACACAGCGTGAAGTACAGGTTGATTTCGAAGTAAAAGACCGTGTACGTATCCTGAATGGTGCATTCAAAGGATCAGAAGGAACAGTGGAAGAACTTGATCCGACACGTCAGGTAGCGACAGTTCTGCTGGTTTTGTTCGGACGTGAAACGCCGACTGAAATTCCATACAGTGATCTTGAAAAGATAGAATTATAAAAAGCAGCTTATCATAAGCTGTTTTTTGCATAAAATGACAAAAGTTCAATCAAAAAAAAGTTATGCTGATGTGGGAAGTGGTTAAAGTGCGTCAGCGTATCGGAATGATTATCTGTGTTACAGGGATTATTCTTTTGTTCATGCCTGAAATCGATGTGCAGCTTTTGCTGCTGCAGGCAGCAGCGCTTGCCGTCACGCATTGGCCGGCCGGACTGGTTTTATTAGGTCTGATCCTGCTGTGGCCTCGCAAAGGCAGAAAAAAATCATGAATATGCCGGGGAGGAATGAGCCAAATGAGGAAAAACAAAACATTTCTATTAGATCTAGATGGTACGATGTATTGCGGTAATACGCTTATTGAGGGTGCCAAAGTTTTTGTTGACTGGCTGTTGGAACAAAAACAGGACTTTCTGTTTTTGACAAACAATGCAACGCGTACAGCCGAACAGAATGTTGCCCATATGGAAAAGATGGGATATCGCGGCATTGAAGGCAGACACTTTTTTACCAGCGCTATGGCGTCTGCTCGTTATGTGGCAAAACAAAGCAGTCTTCGCAGAGCATACGTGATCGGAATGGACGGATTGAAAGAAGCGCTTGAAACAGAAGGTTTCCAAATCGTTGACTGTGATGCCGATTTTGTCTTTGTAGGACTGGATAAATTTGCGGATTATCGCAAATACAGCAATGCATTAAGTCAGCTGTTGTCAGGAGCAAAGCTGATCGGTACCAATTTTGACCGTATCATTGCGACAAGCGAAGGCTTTGATGTCGGAAACGGATCGATCGTTGTCATGCTGGAATATGCAAGCAGTCAGCAGTCTCCTCGTATCGGTAAGCCTTATGCGCCTATTCTTGATCTGGCTCTTGAAGAACTGCAGTTAAAAAAAGAAGACGTGATCATCGTCGGTGACAACCTGGAAACGGATATTCGTCTTGGTTTTGAACAGAATGTCGAAACTGTACTTGTGACTACCGGTGTTCATAAAAAGGAAGATATGGAGCGTCTTGGTATCTATGCGGATCATGTCGTTGACGATCTGCGCGAACTGATTGAATGAGCATGAAAAAAATATGGTATAATGAGCGTATAGAAACATGTACTGCAGAATCCATTTGCCATATTTTATAATCAATGCTATAATTATTTCGCAATCGTCAAAAGATCCGATTTTACAGATGTGTGGAAAGGGGGATTATTGTATGGAATTTCTGCAGATTATATTAATGTTTGTATCGGTCGTATTGATAATACTCTCTTTACTACAAAGCGGAAAATCAGACGGACTCAGTTCTGCATTTACCGGTTCCGGAGATCTGAATCTGTTTGCTAATACAAAGGAGCGCGGCCCTGAGAAAATGATCTCAAATGCGACAATGGTCGTAGGTATTTTCTTCTTTGCGCTCGTGGTATTGATTCGAGTATTTGGATAAGACCCTGCAGTGGGTCTTTTTTTATGGAGGAGGGATGCTCTGTGAAAGAAAAAATATTGCAGCTAATTAGTGAAGCTAAACAAGGATTGTCTGTACAAGATCTAAGTGAAAAATTAAACGTTCAAGGCAGTGCCCAGTATACCAAGCTCATTCGCTTACTAAACCATATGGAAGACAATCTCGCTATTGCCCGTGATGAACGTGACCGTTATCATTTGGCAGAGGAACTGGGATATTTCCAGGGAGTGCTGCGCGTCAATCCGAAAGGCTTCGGCTTCATAGATTTAGATGATATCAGCTATTATGTGGCGAAAGAAAACCTGCATCTGGGCATGGATCAGGATGTTGTCGCTGCGCGAATTCTGAAAGATACAGCGCGTTCAACTGAATGTGAAGTCGTGAGAATATTGGAACATCACAACAAGCGTTTTGTCGGCGTGGTAAAGAAAGATCGGGATCGTTTTTACTTTTTGTCGGACAAGGATCTGGCAGGACGGCGCATTTCTGTCAGCAATTATGATGAGTTTCCGCTGGTTCATGATTCCAAAGTCCTTGTTGAGATCGATTCGTATGGCAGAGAACTGAGAGGACATATCACGAAGGTTCTCGGTTATAAATATGATCCGGGGATCGATATCCTCTCTTTATTGTTGGAAAATGATATTTACACGGAATTCAGTGAAGATACTCTGGAAGAAATCAAATCCGTGCCTTCTTCACTGGATGAATCTATGATCACTGCGGACCGTCATGATCTGCGTTCACTGCTGACGATTACCATTGACGGAGAGGATGCCCGCGATTTTGATGATGCGATCAGTATTGAAAAAATCAAAGACGGCTATCGTCTATGGGTTCATATCGCGGATGTTTCTTATTATGTCAGACCGCATACAGCACTTGATGAGGAGGCATATCGCCGCGGTACCAGCGTCTATGTGACAGACCGTGTCGTACCGATGCTGCCGCAAGTGCTCAGCAACGGCATTTGTTCTTTGAATCCGCAGGAAGATCGTTTTGCCATTACCGCGCAGATGGATATTGGCAAAGACGGCGCTTTCCATTCTTACCAGATCTATCCGTCCGTGATCAAGAGTGATGAACGAATGACGTATACCAAGGTCAATCAGATCATGAACGGAGATGCAAAACTGATGCAGGAGTATCGGCATTTGCTGGTTATGATTTCCTGGATGCACGAGTGTGCGCACTGGATCAGAAAGAGACGTCATGATCTGGGAGCAATCAACTTTGACAAAAAAGAGTCCAAAATCATTGTCAACGAAAAAGGTGAACCGCAGGATGTCGTTCTTCGCGAACGAGGCGAGGCGGAACGAATCATTGAGGATTTTATGATTGCGGCAAATGAATGCGTCGCATCACATCTGAAATGGATGGATCTTCCCGGTGTATACCGTGTACATGAACAGCCGGAACCGAAAAAAGTGCGTGCATTTGCCCGCATCGCCAAAACTCTTGGATATTCGTTTGTTGTCAATACTGCGAATGTGCATGCCACGCAGTATCAAAAACTGCTGGAAGAGGCAAAAGGAGAAGACAATTACGATGTTCTTTCCACTTATATGCTGCGCAGCATGCAGAAGGCACGCTATGATGCACAGTGTCTGGGACATTTCGGTCTCGGTTTGCAGGAATATTTGCACTTTACCTCTCCGATTCGCCGCTATCCCGATCTTGTCGTGCATCGAATGCTGCGACGCTATGTCTTCGCTAACAATCACGACGAAGAACAGATCAAAAAGGATACGAAATGGTGTGCACAGGCAGCTGCAGATTCCAGCGTTCGTGAACGTTGTGCTCAGGAAGCGGAACGAGATGTGGACGATATGAAAAAAGCACAGTATATGGAACGCTATGTAGGCGATATCTATACCGGAACCGTTTCGGGGATCACACGATTTGGCATGTTCGTTGAATTGGAAAACACAATTGAAGGTCTTGTTCATGTTTCTTCCATGAAGGATGATCATTATGTATATCATGAGGAGGCGCTTGCCTTAATTGGTGAGCATACGGCAAACATGTATCGTATGGGAGACAAAGTCAATGTTCGATGTGTGGCAGCAAATCGCTGGAAACGACAGATTGATTTTGAACTGATTGACAATAAGCCAAAACGCAGTAAAAAGCGTCCGAACCGTACACGTACAGAAAAACAGCGGCGCCCGATAAGAAAACACGACAGGCACCGCGGTAACAGAAGAGGAAAAAGAAGAAATGGCTAAGTTTAAAATATTAACAGCGGCATTGGCGGTTCTGCTGGCGGGATGCGCTCAAAATGCACCTGTACAGCAGGAACAGCCGGAAGAAGAAAAAGTAATCATTGAAAAAGATCGGGAAGTCAGTTTTCTGGCAGCAGGAGATAATCTCATCCATGGCCTGATTTATTACAGCGGAGATCAGGGAGACGGTAGTTATTCATTTGACCGTATGTATGAGCGGGTATCAGATGAAATTTCTTCCGCAGACATTGCCTATCTGAATCAGGAAACGATTTGCGGCGGAACACAGCTTGGACTGCAGTCTTATCCTACATTCAACAGTCCTTACGAGATATTGGACAGTGTTGCTGCTGCCGGCTTTGACTGGATCTCAACCAGCAGCAATCATTCCATGGATGTTGGAGAAGAAGGAATCCTGAGTCAGCTGTCTCATCTGGAAGAACTTCCGCAGCTTATACAGACCGGGACCAATGCAAGTGCGGATGAAGCCAAAGAATATAAAGTGATTGAAAAGAACGGTGTTAAGATCGGCTTGTTAAGCTATACATACGGGCTTAACGGATTTGCGCTTCCGGATGGCAAGGAATACCTGGTCAATCTCATTGATGAAGATCGAATCAGGGAAGACATGAAGGCACTGAACCAGATTAGTGATGTACAGGTTGTCAGTATGCACTGGGGCGTGGAATATCAGTTTGAAGAAAACGAGGAGCAACGTGCACTTGCCCAGCTCCTCAGTGATGAAGGAGCTGATGTTATTATCGGTACCCATCCGCACGTTTTGCAGCCAATGGAAGTACTCAAAGGCGAAGAGGGCAATGAGACCCTGGTCATGTATTCACTTGGAAACTTTGTTTCCGCACAGGATGTGAACAGCCGGATGCTGGGCGGAATGGCTAAATGGACGCTTGTTTATCATCCGTCGGACAAGAGTGTCAGCTTCAAGAATATATGCTTTGAGCCTACTGTCATGTATTTTGATCCGTCCGGTACCGATGTGCAGGTATATCCTCTGAGTGAATATACAGATGATACAGGGGCAAGTCACTATCTCAGTGCTTACGGACAGGATATGTCAAAACAGTATTTTATTGATTTAGTCAAAGAAATCATGGGAAATACGGTGGAACTGGTTTATTAGGAGTGAGAAGATGGAAAACAGAAAAGTCATTGCATTTAACAGAAAGGCCTCTCATGATTATTTTCTGGAAGATCGCTTTGAGGCTGGACTGGAATTAAAGGGAACGGAAATCAAATCTGTTCGCAATGGAAAAGTTCAGCTGAAAGATGCCTATATCAGTTTTGTCAATAATGAAGCATTTGTGAAAGAAATGCATATTTCTCCATATGACTACGGAAATCGTTTTAATCACGATGAAACAAGGGTACGCAGGCTCTTGCTTCATCGTGATGAAATCCGGCGTCTACAGCAGAAAGTTCAGTTAAAAGGATATACGATCGTTCCGATTTCCGTATATTTATCACGCGGATTGGCAAAAATGGAGATTGCGTTGGCAAAAGGAAAAAAACTGCATGATAAGCGAAACAGTGAAAAAGAACGAGATGCCAAACGGGAAATCGAAAAGGCATTGAAACAGATGCGTTAGCAAAACGAACATACAATATTTTGGAATGTAAACTGTATTGTTCATATTGTGTATTGAGACGTTTTGTGCTACACTGATGATGCCTATCGAAAGCAGGGGGTGTTCTGGTTTCGACAGGGATGTGTTTGATACGGATTGCAGCCGAGTGATTACGTAATAATCAACTTAAATTAAACGCAAAAACTAAATTAGCTAACGTGTTCGGTGCAAACCGTGCCGTTGCTTTCGCTGCTTAATAACCGACGATAGGTTCGCAGCCTCCCTGGGACAGAGTGTTCTGCGCTGTTCCTTGTGAGCTTTATTCAGTGGAACTTAAGGTATTGGAATTGTTTCGATCCAATGCACGAAAATTTAGAAACACATTCGGCAGATGTTTGCTCATGCACAAACTGCCGGATTATTCAGCCATGAGATAAGCTGTAGAGATCCGTATGTGGAACCGTTTCTGGACAGGGGTTCGATTCCCCTCACCTCCACCAAAAGTACCTTACTCGAACTATTATGGCTAAAAAATTTGAGCCGTTCGAGTAAGTTGACATATTCGTGGAATTATTTATGGTATAAAGACCACATCCAAAGATTTTGGTAATTTAAACTATCGTGTGGGTGATGCGAACAAAAAGAGATGAATTCCGCTGCATTTGCAGTAGAACGCATCTCTTTTCTTATGGCCCTAATCATCTTTTAAATC
>JABLTO010144599.1_pt1 | contig 10046 bp, 6 predicted proteins | sample 7160091 | NCBI WGS metagenome assembly JABLTO01 (sample SAMN14651225, study PRJNA627086) | human gut metagenome | isolation source: feces | host: Homo sapiens
ATGGAGAACCCTCCTGTGTTTGATGGCTGTTTGCGCTTCTATCTTACTACATCTGGGTTCTCTTTTCTTTGCTTTCGTGTTACCTATGTATTGTACCTTAACAGCGGGAAAATAGGGGATTTTCCGAGCGGCGGCATGGCCGATTGAAAGCTTTAGTCTTCTTACTTTTACGGTGATATGCCGTTCACACTTCGTTCCTTCGAGGGGCGCACGCCGAAGTGGCGACGGTAGCGGCTGGAAAAATAGCAGGGATCGGCAAAGCCGCATTGCAGCGCGATCTGTCCGACGGGCGCGTTCGTGCGGCGCAAGGCCTCCTGCGCGGCCTCCAAGCGGAGAACTTCGACGTATTTTAACAGGGAAAGTCCCGTAGCACGCTTGAAGCGGCGGCAGAAGTAGGATTCATCATAGCCGAAGCGGGCGCTGAGCTCTGCTACGGACAGCGCTTCCGTGGCGTGCCGGTCAATATAGGCGACCACGGCGGCAAAGCGCTCGTCGGCGGGGCGCTGAGGCCGCTCCACAGGCTGACCGTGTTGCATCAGCAGGGACAGCAGCTGATAGATCACGCCCACGCTGGCCAGCGGATCGTTTGTACTCAGACGGATAAGCGCCTCCATGCGTTCCGTAAAGGCGGGGAGGGCTAGCTTAGGCGCAAAGCGGACGCGGTACTCCGACAGAGCGGAGAGCATTTGCTGTGTGACGGGGGCGGCGTTGAGAAAGTTCGTCACCACAAACATCATCACGTCATAGGTCACGCCCTGCGGCCCTGGAAAGCATTGATGGGTCTGACGCGGCGCGATGACCGCCACCTCGCCGGGGAGAACGCTGGTTGCGAAGCGTTCATCCAGATACAGCTCCAACTCACCCTCGCGGACGAGCAGAAGCTCCATGCAGTCATGCCAATGCAGCGGAAAACAGGCGCCGCCTGCGGCACAGCGGCGGGTGCGCGGCTGACTGACGGCGTTGACACCATAGGGCGGAGCCTCTGTTTCACGAAAGCTTTCCCAACGCATATACACCTCAAAAAGTCAAAATCGTCATAGATACTGGACGAAATTCTTATACCGGTCTCGTCGGCCCTTATGATATCATAGAACCAACGAACAAGCAAACCACAAGGAGGGTCAACGGATGAAAATCGGAACGATGGTGAACTTCTCCACGCCGGAGGATGTCAAAAATGGTTTTGAAGCATTGCGTTCCTTCGGGATTGACAGTTGTCAGCTCTGCACATGGGCGCCCCAATATTGGACGGACGAGAACGCGCAGAAGGTCAAGGAGCTTATTGCGGCATATGGCATGACCGTTTCCGCCTTCTGGTGCGGATGGGACGGCCCCAAGACGTGGAACTTCTATGAAGGACAAAAGGTTCTGGGTCTGGTGCCGCCGGAATATCGCGCCATGCGTGTGAAGAATCTGTGCGACGGTGCGGACTTTGCCCATCAGCTGGGACTGGTCAACGTGATTACACACATGGGATTCATCCCGGAGAATCCCTATGATCCGGAGTTCGAGCCCCTGTGTGACGCGATACGCACCGTGGCGAAGCACTTGAAGCAAAACGGCCAATGGCTGTTGTTTGAGTCGGGGCAGGAAACGCCCGTGACGCTCCTGCGCTGCTTTGAGACGGTGGGCTGTGACAATCTGGGCGTGAACCTCGACACCGCCAACCTGATCCTGTACGGCAAGGCCAATCCCGTGGACGCGCTGGACACCATCGGCGCCTATGTCCGCGATGTACATGCCAAGGACGGCTGTTATCCCGTCAACGGGCACGAGCTGGGCCGGGAAACGGACATCGGCGAGGGCAAGGTGGACTTCCGGACGTTCTTCAAGAAGCTGAAGGAGCTGAACTACAACGGCTTTGTGACCATCGAGCGGGAGCTTCAGGACAACCAGCAGGCGGAGGGCATCCTCGCCGCACGGGATTATCTGGCGAAGATCATCGACGAAGTATATGGAGGCTGAACCATGCTGAAGGTTGGTCTGGTTGGCGTTGGCGGCATCAGCGGCGCACATATTCCCGCATGGCAGAGCATGGAGGACGTGGAGTTGGTGGCACTGTGCGACGTGCGCCCGGAGCAGATGACGCGCTATCCCGAGCTGCGTCAGTACACGGATATGGACGACATGCTTGCGAAGGAGCAATTGGATATTCTTGACATTTGTCTGCCCACGTATCTGCACGCGGACGCGGCGGTCAAGGCCATGGAGCGGGGGATTCACGTCCTCAGCGAAAAGCCCGTGTCTCTGAAGACGGAGGACGTTCATCGCCTGTATGAAACGGCAAAGCGAAGCAACGTCCGCTTCATGGTTGCACAGGTGCTGCGCTTCTGGCCGGAATACGTTTATCTGAAGGAGATCTACGACAGCGGCCGCTACGGTAAGCCGCTTTCCGGGCGCATGGCGCGTCTGGGGCATATGCCCGGCTGGAGCTGGGATAACTGGATGAAGGACGAAAGCCGAAGCGGTCTGGTGCCCTTCGACCTGCATATTCACGATTTGGATTTCATGGTCTACACCTTCGGCAAGCCGAACCAGGTCAGCTCCTTCCGTGCCCGCCGCCCGGATCAGGATGTGTTCACGGCGGTGTATCAGTTTGACGGCTTCTATGTGGACAGCGAAGCCACGTGGTATGCAGCGCCGTACCCCTTCCATGCGACCTATCGCTTCCAGTTTGAGAAGGCGCTGATCGTGCTGGACGGTGCGCTGACGGTTTACGAGGTAGACGGCAAGACCTTCACAGTAGGTGCGGACGGCGGCGAGACCGGCGGAATCGAGTTGCCGCCGACGAATGCCTACGCCAATGAAATCCGCTATTTCGCGGACTGCGTAAAAGCGGGCCGCGACGCGGATCGGGTGAAGGAGGAAGAGCTGGAAACCGTCGTGAAGATCCTCAAGGGAATTTGAAAAAAGGATAGAACGGAAAGACCGCCTGTATCTGGCGAGGGCGTCAGGCAGGCGGCCTTTTTTATGGCTCAAGTTCCATATAGAAGCGTGGATTTTCGGAGATATCCTTCGAATAGCAGGGTGTGGTGGCTGTTCTGCCGTTCAAAAGGTGCTGTGACTTGCTGGATGCTACGTTATCACATTTAACTCGCGGACGTTTGCAGTGAACATAGCACGGATAGAACAAGCAGTCAGCATGACGCCATGAACGCTCGGTGGGTGCATACCCGTAACGCTTTGTCGGACCACCACAGTGAGGGCAGGCAATGACTGCATCCTCCCGGATTCCGACATAAACCTCAATCACGTTCTTCACAGGATCAAATTCAGCTCCTGTGATGTACCACGGCTCCTCCAGATCGAGTGAGCCTGCCAGCATACTTTCGAAGCCTTTAACCATCTTCATCACCCGTGGATGATTATACCATAATTATCGGGTTTCCACTAACTTTGGAGTAGTGCCAAGAAACCTTGACCTATATGGACTTTCCCTCTGAGCATTGGCTGAAAATCCGTACCAACAATGTCATTGAGCGTCTGAACCGTGAGATCCGGCGCAGGACTCGCGTGGTAGGTACATTCCCTGATGGAAATTCTGCAATCATGCTGGTCTGTGCCAGATTGCGTCATGCTGCCGGAACCCAATGGGGCGGCAAGAAATACATGAGCATGAAGCACCTTGAGGCGCAGGAAGGTGAAGCTGGTTGATAGCAGAAACCAGAGCACACGTCAAGGGCTTCGCAAGCGGCTTCGCCGCCCTTGACGCGCTCTCTGCCTTCTGCTATTGGGTAATCAAGGGCAGGTTCCCTGCCTTGTGCAGACTTTGTTCTGCCAGACTTGTAAACGAATTTGCGCATAATACTTGACGGTACCTATTCCTCCATCAGGCGAGCCATGGCGTCCCGGGCGATGGTGGATGCGTACATTTTTTGCCATAAGGATGAAGTCTCCATGCTGGCGCTCTCTTTTGCACCAGCATGGAGGCTTCGCTATGATCGGGAGACGCCCAAAGCTGGCTCGCCTCCCGTCCGCTCCTCCGGCGGCTTTCCGCTTATATCGTTTCCCTGCAAGGCCTCAGAGATTCTTGGTGTGCCTTCCGATACGGAACCCTTTTATCCTCCGGGCGGATATGATTCTACTTTGGCCTTCGATCAGGCCTGTTCCTCTGGATGGAAATATCCAACGGTGCACCCCTGATACTCCTCCAGCAGCATTTCCCCATACGACGCCATGCTGACAGCGACCCTGTTTTTCTGGAAGCAGAAGGTCATCTTCGCCGTTCCCAGACTGACGTCTGTCACATAAACGCGTGCCTTCAGTACGTTTCCTGCCCATCCGGCACAGGCCTGACATCGCAGCCCACGTCCGCCTTCTCTGCAAACTACATCCGTATAATAGTGCCTTTCCGGGAACGTCTGCTCACAGTATTCTCCCATTCCCATGACTATTTCATGTTTCCCGGTTCGGTTCTGGTAGGACCAGAGAATTTGATTTTCCGTTTTTTCAAACTTCATCTCGCAAATGCCCATGGCATTCGGCTGCAACGTGATGGTTTTCCCATAGATTTCCGGCATGCCCGCCTCTTCGCCCGATACCGGCAAAGGCAGTTGCAGCATTCTCGTCACTTTCTCTTCCGGCTTGATACTGCCCGCGCATGTATCCTCCTGCACGCACCGATAAACCGTGTCATAAAACGCCTTGATCAGGACGTCCGAAGCGCCCGGAATCGCCTGCATATCCGCAGTCGTCACCAAAATCAGATTTTTTTCAGGCAGGCAGACTAACAGCTGACCGCCCAACCCCATAAAGGCAAAGCCGTTATACCTGACCTTCCAAATCAGGTAACCGTAGCCAAAGCTGCATTCCCACCGATTATTCTCAGCATCCGTATCAATCCTTTTGCCCACTGCCCGGGAAACAAATTCCCTCGGAAGCAGCTGCTTTCCTTCCCATACGCCGCCATGCAGCAGCAGCTGGCCAATTTTTGCCAGATCCCGAGGCGTACAGATCAGGCCGGACGCACCCCACGAAATGCCTTGCGGCATTTGAACGCAGCGCGTCTTTGCGGAAAAGCCCATGGGTTCAAATAAGCGACTGCGAAGATACTCAAACAACGAGGTCTGCTCAATCTTTTCTACAAGAGCCGTCAAAACCGCCGGCGACGCCGAATTGTAGCAAAAAATACATCCGCTTGGGTAGACGGCCTTCATGCTGAAAAAGGTTTCCACCACATCTCCTTCCAGGCTGTTATAATCCTCATCCCTGAACGGAGGGGCCATTTTCAGCAGGTCCTCTATGGTCGTTTCCAGCAGGAGCGGATCTATATCCGCATGCACCTTTTCCGGGAAATAGGCTGCTATTGGATCATCCATTGATATTTTTCCTTCTTCCGCCAGCATGCCTATGGCCAGAGCAACGAAGCTTTTCGTCGCCGAATACATGCGATGCACATCTTTTTCCTGATATTGTTGGGAGTAGCATTCGGCAAGCAGCGTATCGTTCTGCATCACCAGAACGCTGTGCAGCGGCATCTCCAGCTTCCTGAGCTGGTCCAGAAAGTCGTTGACTGCCTTCACGATCGGCCTTCTTCCGTTTTCCGGAACCTTTTCACAGCTTTTCTCCATCGTCATCGTTCTTCATCTCCTATCGCTGTTTTTCTGATGGTTCTCTATCTCTTGCTCCGCATTTTAAGGCAAAGGATAGCCTCGCCCGCATGGCAGAAAGCTGATCGCATCGCCTCTGCCTGATTCGGAGACTATCCTTTGCACAAATCATATGCGTTTTGCCCTTTCAGAGCGGTTCTTGCTTATTCCTTCTCACGCCAGAAGACGCCGCGCGCCGTAATGATCTCACAGCACTCCGGAATCACAATATCACAAGCATCCGGGTCTTCCACCTTCACAGGGATGCCGAAGCGAAGCTCGCAGGAATCCTCTGTGCGCTGCGCCAGCGCCGCCCGGTATTCCTTCCCGTGATACGAAACTACCGCCTCCAACTTTCCGCGGGGCATAATCGTCTGGTTCCAGCGCACGCACGCCAGCGCCTGCTCACCTTCATGCACGACGCGCCTTGAAACCACCTCCGGCGGCTCAAACTCCGTATCGCCAGAGCAGAGGAACGGCAGATCCATCATCTGGAACGTCATCGCCGAGCTGGCGGTGCTTTCAAAGAAAATACCGATATGGTCGTCATCCACATGGCAAATGCTCGAATACGCATAAACGCCTTCCCAAACGCCCTTTACGTACTTCCACTCAATGCCGTATTTTCTGCCGCTCTTTGTCTCCGGTATTTCCTGACACACGCCGATCTTGACAGTGCCACGGTTTTCGCCGGCCAAATGGAGGGAACAGGCATAGGCAATTTTACCGTCCACTTTTTTGTTGAGCTGCATAATGCCAAACTGACCGTTGGGGCCCGTCAGGTTCGGATCGTAGAAGTTTTCCTCCGGCGCCCAAGTTTCGCCGCCATCCATGCTGTACGCGCCCAGCGCTACAGGCTCGCCGTTGCGCATATAGTATAGAATCGTTCCGTCCGGCAGCTCCACCAGCTGCGCTTCCAGTGTCTCATACTTGCTTTCCTCGAGCGTCTGGGAATCAATCCGCTTCCCATCCACGACCCATCCATCCGCAGGCGACGCGCCGCGATGCCACGTTGCGCCATGATCGTCGCTGTAGATCAGCGCGGCGCTTTGGCGGCTATGGGCATTGAAGAAATACACCGGGAACAGCAGCCTTCCCTTGTGCGGCCCATGCTGGAGCTGGATGCCATTTCCGGGGCCACAGCCGTAGAACTTCATCCATTCTTCCTTCGTTGTCTTGCTCAGATCCTGCTCAAATTTCCAGGTCAGTCCATCGTCGTCGCTGGAAAGCAGGTAAAGGTAATCCGTAGGATAAATGCGAAGTGACGCTTCTTCCGCCCAGATATTGCCCAGACTATTTCCCTCAGCATCGGTTAGATCGCCCTTCTGATCCACCCGGAAATCCGTGGGCTGGCCGTTGAAGGTAATGCGCCCGTCCGGATGGGCCAGATACTGCTCCTCCCCATTGAGCAAGATCCGGCACTTTTCGCCGCCTTCCTCGCGCCAGCCGGTTCCGCCACAGACGGTGAAGGTCGTCATGGTCTCCGGGAAAGCGTCCGTGATCATAAAGATACGACCCGTATCACGATCCTGCACCGTACAGGTGTCGATGGTCTGCGCATTTTCCGGCATGGCGATGACTGTAATGGGTTCGCTCCACGTCTTGCCCTTATCCTCACTGCGGCGCAGGACGGTATGAATTCTGTTCGGATGATCCGAGGCGTTAAAGAACCGCTGGTCCACAATGGCAAGGATGGTGCCCTTCTGGGTGGTCAACAGCGTCGGAATTCGATAATTCCGGCTGCCCCACATGCCGCCGTCATAGAGATTTTCGGGCTCCGAACGCCAGGTTCCTTCTGGAATCGGCACCTTCACGTTGTATTTGGTCTGCCCGGTATATTTCAGCAGCCACTCTTCCGGCAGCACTTCATCATAAACCCGGATGAAATCAAAATCGCCGTGATAGGGTCGATGGGGATCAAACATCTTTTGAGGCTCCAGATAATTGCCGATAATCGCCTTTCCGATCGGCGCAATATCGGTCATATCCGACCAGATCGCAGCCTTGGGATCCGCAACGGTACGCATCTTTTTGCCGTCAAAATACAGCGTATAGCCTTCTCCGCTTTTTGCCGTCAGCGCCACCGTATTCACTCCGCCATAGAAATCCAGCGGAACGTCTGCGTGCACGTCAAACGTTTCCATCACGCATCGTTCATCGTCAATGCGGCGCTTGATGAAGCCGATCTCGCTCTCCAGCTTTACATAGCACGACAAATAGGACGCGGGATACTGATCGGTCAGAATCGACAGCAACGCAGAGTGACCGTGCCGCGGCGTGTTGCGGAACCGGATCACAATGGTTCCGTCGCCGATCGGTCCTGTCTTCCGTACAGCCTCTGTAATATTTCGGAATTCCTTATGCCTGATGGTAATGTTTTCAAACTCCAAAACAGGTTTTTTCATGAAGCCTTCCATAATCTGCTTTCTCCTACTGTTATCAACTTGCTTCTACGCCAGCCCTTGGCAGCGGATGAATCTTCCAAATCGTGGGGCGTTCGCCGCCCCGAGCCCTTCTCAAGGCGGCGATAACATCCGGTGCTTTTCCTTGCCGGAAGAGGATTTTCCTCCTCTTCGCGCCTGCTGTGCGTTCCAGTTCCGGTTTTTGATTGATTCCCTCTTATTTCCTGACTCGTACAAAAGGATTGCCAAAGGGGGAAGGGTTCTCCAATGGTCTTTTTAGACATATCCGGCATAGGAAATGATTTCCTATGCCGGATCGCCAGTCTAATTCATAAAACGTGGCGTCGAATAGAGTCGAAGATTAGTTCAGGCCCTTCTCCTCTGCCAGAGCGAGCTTAGCTTCCGTCACGGCCTTGCCGCCGGCGTCGTTCCACGCCTTCACATAAGCGTCCCAATCCTCTTCGGTGTTCGCCTCGCCAACCAAAACCTTCCAGAAGTATTCGGTTTCAATCGTGCCAATAGCAGCGCCGTATTCGGTGTCTTCAGGGGTCTTGAAGAGGTCCGCAATGTGACGCGGAACAACATCCCAATCCACCATCTGCTTGAAGGCCTTATAGCGGGCGTTGGGGAACTGCATCTTCATGAACTGCGGCGGAATGCTGAAGTGATAATAGCGGCCGTTGCCAACGTCATACTGCGCCTGCAGATACTTGACGTTGTAGAAGCCCTCTTCGTCAACCGTGTAGTCAATATCCTTTTCGCCGTACAGAGCCAGCGCCATGAGATCCTCGTCCCTGTAGCTGTCGTTGAGCAGCTGAAGCAGACGGATCATCTTCTCATCGGAGCAGTTACGGCCAAAGAAGGTGCCAGACCACGCGCTGAGCGTATTAGCATAGGAGTAGGCCTTCGGCACAGGAGGAATAATGGTAGATACGGTATCCGGATCCAGCTCGGGGTGCGCTAGGCACAGCTCGTTGAAGGGGGTGTTGTTATACGTGGAAATCAGCAGCCATTCGGTACCGGTGCAGCCGGCGATTCTGCCGCTGGCCACCTTAGCGGCTGCGGTCTCAGAGGTGTCAACAACGCACTCGGGGTCAAAGATGCCGATTTCGTACCACTTGCGCATCCGCTTGAGCGCCTCGCGGTAGCCTTCCATCGTGGCATAGTAGACGGGTGTGCCATCCTCGGCGATATTCCAGGCGTGGGGAACCACGCCGTACGCGCCAAAGACATAGGGGCAAAGACGCTCGAAGTTGCCCTTGCTGCCGGTGGGCATCGTCAGCGCGTAAGTATCGCAGACGCCGTTGCCATCCGGGTCGTCGGTGCGGAAGCGAAGCAGCATTTCTTCCAGCTCATCCAGAGTCGTGGGCATTTCTTCGATGTTCAGGTTCTTAAGCCAGTCGGTACGCAGCGCCATACCGGAGGGGCACTTATAGGACTCGCTGTAGATCGGGATGCACCAGATCTCGCCGTCCACAGTCACCAGGCTCTTCCACTTCTCGTGGGCGTTGTCCAGCATCTTCACGATGTCAGGCGCATAGGTTTCCAGATATTCGAGCGGAATCGAACGAATGGCGTCCGCCTTCAGCATATCCTCAACCGTAGTAACGCAGTACGTGTTAATATCGAACTCAAGACCCGTATTCAGGAAAAGGCTCACCTTTTCCGGATTCTGCTCTTCCAGCTGAATGTTCTTGATGTCGATGTTGTACATTTCTTCAAACCGACGGGCGACGCGGGTATCGTCCATGGGCATTTCGTTGGGCTGATTGTAGCCGAACCACTTGATTTCAAGGAGCTCGTCAAAGTTGCGTTCTTCGGCGAATACCGTAGCCGTTCCCGTGAACAGCAGGCAGATAACCATAATCAGGCTACACCATTTCTTCATGTCTTTTTCCTCCTAAAATATGCTGTCATCATTGGTTTAGCGTGTCCTTCGATCCATACAAACGTTTGACTTGATGATTCGTTTTCCGGCTTGCCCTCACCCCAGTCGTCTTTTTTTTAAGAACAAGCGACCCCTTTCTTTATACATTGAATTCAACATCAGGTTAGC
>JABLTO010015228.1_pt1 | contig 10045 bp, 8 predicted proteins | sample 7160091 | NCBI WGS metagenome assembly JABLTO01 (sample SAMN14651225, study PRJNA627086) | human gut metagenome | isolation source: feces | host: Homo sapiens
ACATCGGAAGGAGAGCGCGTGTTTATGGAAGAACGCCGCCGGCAGTTTCCCGGCTATTTTCAGCAGGTGGAGCGGTATGACACGGCACAGGAGGCGGTGTATTTTTCCATGCAGGACCGCCGGGAAATTTTGGAGCCGCTGAAGGAACAGATACTGCGGCTGTCGGGAGCACAGTGCGTTCTATATCGGGATACCTATCTTCCGGATAACTGGTATTTGGAAGTCTATAGCAGTCACGCGGGGAAAGGAAACGGACTGCGCCGGTTGAAAACGCTTTTGGGCGTAAAGCACGTCGTGGCATTTGGGGATAATCTGAACGACCTGCCTTTGTTTGAAGAGGCGGATGTCCGCTGCTCTGTCAACAACGGGGCGGACGAATTGAAGGAGCAGGCCGATATTCTCATCGCCTCCAACGACGAGGACGGCGTTGCCCGGTACATAAGCAAGGTATTTCCGTAAGGAGGGACGCCCCATGACTTCCCTATTCATTCGCTTATTTATCAAAAACGGGGAGAACCTGCAGGAACCCGAAACCCGTTTTCGCTACGGGAAACTGGCAGGAGCGACAGGCCTGTCTGCCAACCTTCTGCTTTTTCTGATGAAGATCCTTTCCGGCCTGCTGGCCGGCAGTATGGCGGTGATTGCCGACGCTTTCAACAACCTGTCCGATGCCGGATCCTCAGTGGTAACCCTGGTGGGCTTTAAACTCTCCTCACGGCCCGCCGATTCACAGCATCCGTTCGGCCATGGCCGGATGGAATACCTGTCCACCCTGGCAGTAGCGGCACTGATTATGGCCGCTGGCTTTGAGCTGTGTACCTCTTCCTTTGAGAAAATCCTTCATCCCACTCAGACGGCGATTTCCTGGATAACCCTGGTGATCCTGGCGATTTCCATTGCCGTTAAGCTGTGGATGGCTTGCTTTTACCGCCGTATCGGACGGATGATCGAGTCCGACACGCTCAAGGCCTCTGCGGCGGACAGCCGTAATGATGTGGTTTGTACCTCCGTCGTATTCCTTTCTGCTCTTTTTTCGCTGTTCAGCGACTGGCAGATCGACGGATATGTAGGGCTTGCGGTGGCCCTGTTCGTTCTATGGTCCGGTTTTTCCCTGATCCGTGAGGCGGTTTCGCCGCTCCTGGGGCAGGCGCCGGATCCTCAAATGGTCCAGGAAATTCGTGAACGTGTCCTGGCCCATGAAGGAGTCGTCGGCATGCACGATTTGATCATCCACAACTACGGCCCCGGCCGGATGGTGATCTCGCTGCACGCCGAGGTTCCCTGTGAAGAAGATATGATGCGCAGCCATGACCGCATCGACTGTGTGGAGCGCGAGCTTTCGTCCCATTTTCATGCCAACGTCTGCATCCACATGGATCCGGTGGATACGCAAAACGAACGAAGCCGGGAACTGAAAACGATGGTAGAACAGGTGCTGTCCCAATTGGATCCCAGACTGTCCTTTCACGATTTTCGAGTGGTGTTGGGGGAAACCCATACCAATCTGATTTTCGACCTGGTGGTTCCCTTCCAGTATCCGGACGAGCGTGGTCTGGCCTCCGAACTGGAGCGCCGGCTGCAACAAAGGGATCCAACGCTATATGTGGTGGCAACCGTGGAACACAGTTTTTCATAAAGGACGCGAAAAAGGATGGAATCAAAAAAGGGCTGCCTGATCTATAATGGCTTTTGGAATCCCAGCGCTCCCCCCGATCCCGTTCTTCGGCTGGCAAAAGCAGCCGAAGAACGGGGAGTACACATGGAAAGCGTTCCCAATACGCAGCTGACGGCCGACCTGGGCGACGGAGTATCCATCAGGGGAGTCCGGATGGATTTTGCATTCTTTTGGGATAAGGATATCCGTCTGGCAAGGGCGTTGGAGAGTGCCGGCGTCCGCCTGTATAACCGAGCGGACGCCATTGAGGTATGTGACGACAAGGCCGCAACGCACCTGCGCTTGGCTGCCGCACGTCTGCCCATGCCTCGCACTTTGATTGCGCCTATGACTTATCGCGAAATCAACGATCAGGTGGAGCCTTTCTGTCAGAGGGCGGAGGAAACGCTGGGCTATCCGATGGTTATGAAAGAGTGCTATGGCTCCTTTGGCGGGCAGGTGTTTTTGATACACGGAGGCGAGGAGCTGCGCCGCCTGGCCCGTGAAAGAGAATCGCGTCCGTTTTTGGTGCAGGAGCTGATCTCCTGTTCTGTCGGCGAAGATTATCGGTTGTATATGGTAGGGGGACGCTGTGCGGCGGCTATGCGGCGCTACTCCGACAATGATTTTCGCGCCAATATCGGCAATGGCGGAATGGGCGAGGGGTATACGCCCTCTCGGGAGGAGGTGCGCCTTGCCGCTGCCTGTTGCCGTCTGCTTGGGCTGGATTTTGCCGGAGTGGATCTGCTCCACGGGCCGGATGGGCAGCCCCTGGTGTGTGAAGTCAATTCCAATGCCTTTATGGCAGGGATCACCGCCTGTACCGGGATTGATGTGGCCGGCGTCCTCACGGATTATGTTCTGAAAAAAGAAGGGCTGATACGGTAGCACAAGCGATACTTATCGTCATAAATAGAAACGGTCGTGAATAAGTTAAACAGCGGACGGCAGGGAATTTACTTTTGCCGAAAAATGTGTTATTATGCTTCCCATACGGTTTTATACATAGTTTACAACCGGCAGGATCGGATCTTGCTCGAAAGGATGAAGACGGATATGAAACGTTTGATGGCGTGTCTTGCATGCCTGACCCTCTTGCTTTGCCTGTTGCCTTCTGCTGCTCTGGCAGCCGAGGGCGATATCAGCTTGAGTGCAAACTACAAGGCGGAGGATGGGAGTCTCACCATCAGTTGGAATACCCTGTCTGCAAGGGGTTATCGCCTAGGCTCTGCAACAGTGAATGATAAGACGGTAAACGATCCTCAGACGAAGGATGGCAATGGCGTCACCTCTTTCACGGTGACGGACTTTGGAGCTGTGGTGGGTACCAATACCATCGAGTGCGAATTTCTCCCCGAAACGGAGGGGGAAGATCCGATTATTTCCACGCTGAACAAAAAGCTGGAAACGGAGGATTTGCTTGGTTTTACCTTTTCTGATCCTGAACCGATGTATAATTCTTCCAGCGGCGCGTTTTCATTGACCTATACGCCCCAAACGGCAGGGGTGGAAATTGTCAGTATTGAAGTGGATAACAACGTCTCTTACCGTGCCAACGACAATCAGGGAAAGGTGACAGCTACCATTTCCAATCTAGGGTACGGCAGCCACAGCCTGACTTACTACTTCCAGACCCCGGGCAACAGTTCCGTTCCTTTTACCTCCAGCCGCAAGCTGGAGCGTGCGGGGACACTGACGATCCAGATGAAGCTCAGCGTAGAAAACGGTCTGGTGGTGGCAACGCTCACCGATCAGAACGGCGAGCCGGTTGCGGATTATCCTGTGGATCTGTATTTGTCAGGTGTTAAGCAGCGCAGTCAGCAATCGGACAGCTCCGGGCGTGTTACCTTCAATGTGGCGGCACCGGATGACCGTTCCACGGTGAGATGTGTGGCTCCCAGCCGGAAAATCGGATCCGTCAGCTATGTGGGCTGTGAGGAGTATTTGGCTACGCCCACTACTACTAGGCCCACCGATGGTACCACTGCAGGCAGGCCGACCACCACTGGAAAAACTAACGGAAGCACTACCGGTTCCTCCACGGATTCCGGAACCACTACCACCGGTACTCCATCTACGCAATATCCTACGGTTACGGCGGCGGGAACCACAGCCACCGGCGATGGCTTTATTGCCGTCAGCACCACCTTCGATACGGGGATTGCCAGCGCTTTCGGTCTCAGTGAAACGGAATTCTCTTCTCGTGTCCGGTTGCTGATGGAGCCGACCTACTATCAGACTCTGGTGGGCAGCACAACGGATATTACGCCGGTATTGTCCATGCGTTCTTCTTCACTGAAGGCGGATACACAGGCGATTGCTGCCGCCATCGCCGCTTCGGATGCCTTGAAAGGGTATTCGGCCAATGACGCAACCAGCATTACGTTTGACCTTTCTGCTTATTTGCTCAGCAGTACCGATCAGTCCATGTTGGAGGTTTCTCTTCCAGAAGGGAAACTGAAGCTGGAAATTCCTGTTCCCAAAAGTATGGAGGGGCGGGAGCTGGCCATTGCTGTGATAACAGACGACGGGCTGCAGACGCCTGCTCTGGTGACAGCCGACAATGGGATCATCACCGTTGAAATCAACCGATTGGCCAGCTTGACCCTGCTGAGCTTTCCGAAGGCGGAAGAGGAAGCCCAGGGACTGCCGGTTTTTGCGATTGTTCTGATCGTGGTCGGTGTTGTTCTGGTTGTTGGGGCAGGAGTTCTGATTTTCTTCTTCTTTATCAAAAAGCCGAAAAAGCCCGACCCTGAGGGAGAGGGTGCGTCTGAGAACCCGGATGGTCCTTCTGAGGAAACCGGCGTCCATGAGGATAACGGCGAACCGGAGAAAACAGAAGAGACGCCGGAAGAACCGCTGGAACAGGAAAATGCCGACGCTGTAACGCCGTCGGAGCTGGAGCGGACCATGGTGCTGGACTTCCCACCAGAAAGCGCAGCCGATACCACTAACAAACCGGCGGTTGCGGATAAAAAGCCTCCTGTTCCGGGTGTTTCCCTGGGCTCCTTCGTCGAGGAGGATTCCCGGGATGACCAATCCCGTTCGTAATGATAAAGCGGCCCGTATCCGTTACGGGCCGCTTTATCATTTACTGTAGAAAGTTATGGGAAATTCGCGGACAGTGTAGGTTTGTCAAACATATTGGACAGCGAACTCAAGAGGAGAAAGCCAACCGAGCGGTCTCATGGGGAAGTTGTTTGAGCGGCGGTTGTGGACGGCGAGCTGTTTTGCAAGGTCGTCCAGCGAATAAAAGCTGTGGCAGGAGTAAAAGCGCTTTTGGTCCTCCCGGTGGCTGCGCTCCACTTTGCCATTGTGTCGGGGCGTGTAGGGGCGAATGAGCTTGTGCCGGATCCCCAATTTGGCGGCAGTGGCTTCAAAGAGAGTCGGCAGATCCCGTTTGCTGTTAGAAAAACGATTGGTGAATTCAAAACCGTTGTCCGTCTGGACGCACTCCACCCGGATGCCCCGGCGCGCATACCATTTGAACAACCTTTTTAGAAAATCAGCGGAGGAGTAAGTGGACTGCTCCGGGTAGGCTGCCAGAAAGCGCAGACGAGTGAATTCGTCAATGGCCGTGTACTGAAACAGGCGCAGCTCCGGATCAGCGATACATCTGCGGGGCACCACCTTCACGTCTACCTGGACCCGCTGGCCTGGATAGGTCATCTGCTCGTAGGGCTTGGGTTTGTATGCTTTTTTCTTCTCAGCTGCAGGGAACAGACCAAGCTTCCGCATGACCCGAAACAAACTCTCCGGGCGGCGGGTATAACCTCGCTTCCGTAACCGGTGCCACAGCTCCACCATGCCCAGATTTGGATTGCGCCGGTGCATATCCCGGATCAGTTTGAGCTCTGCCTCCGTGTGTTGGTTGGGATGGCTGTGGGGCCGCCGGGACTGGCAGTCCAGAGACTCCACGGTGCCGTCCCAGCGGGCCTTCCAGAAGTAGATGTACGAACGGCTCTTATTGTACTTCCGGCTGGCTCGGCTCACGCCGTATTTCTCCGCGTACTTCATCAGGGATTGCCGATACGCCATGTCCTGTGTTATACTCTTGCTCATGAAGGATATGGCCCCCTCTCGTTCGGTTGTTGCTCGCAACTTCAACTATAACCGATGTGGCCCTATCCTTCATCTCTTTCTTATTCAACTGTCCAATATGTATTGTAGTCCTACACAGGATTGTCATCCTGCGCCGAAATTAACTCTTGATTTTGCTTCGTAACTGTGCTATAATGCCTCTCGCAGCGCCGATGAGGGCGTGTATTTCCGGGTGTAGCGCAGATTGGTAGCGCGCTTGAATGGGGTTCAAGAGGCCGCAGGTTCGACTCCTGTCACTCGGACCAGTGGGAGTGTCTTTATAGGACCTCCCATTTTTATTTTCCTCAAGTCCTATAATTCCGCTCCGACCAAAACGGCGTTCGGCGATTCGTAATGAGTTGCCGATCGCTTTTTATTTTGGTTGTGGATCTTTTTTACGAACAGGTTCGATTATGAAGCAGATCATCAGTTGATACAGATCATGACGAAAACAGCAAACCGGCAGACGGCGAAAAAAGCCAGACAAGCGGCAGTACCCCATCAAAGCCGTTGGCTCCCTCCAAACCGAGCGTTCGTACGTATACCTGGAAAAATTGCCCGCAAGGTACGCTGATGGATTGGTCGGCTGGCTGCGTGAAATAAGAAAGTGATTTCATCTCACGCCGGAGCAAATCGCAGAGTTGGGATAAACTAGAGAATATATTTACATATAAGCAAAAGTGACTTCGCAGGGATTTGCCCGAATAGGAAATCCCCCCGGCTTTTCTGGGGGGATTTATTAGTGAATCATCCCCTGATAAACCGAGGGAATGCAACATAAGAAAGCTTTCATCTCAAGCAACGGGAAAAGTAAGCGGCAAATAACGATCCAATGAAAAGGCATCCATTCCAGCCGCTTTGAGGAAGCCGCAATAGTGCCTTGTGAATATAAGATCAGCAAAGAGAGTGTACACTTTATAAATCTAGCCCTTCTGTTTTTTTCTGAAGCTCAGCCAGCTGACGGATCTGCTGCAGGGCAAAATCTTGAAATTCGGGCCGAAGGGATTGAAAAATGCTCACAGCTTCCTCCAGCTTTTTGTTGTTTCGCGGAGGAGAAGAGAACATAGGACCGTTCCCGTCCTTTATCCATTGTTCATTGACGCCGTACAGATCGCAGATGTGTTTGATCACCAGTTCTTTGGGTTGGACGCGTCCGTATTCCAAATTGCTGATCACGTCACGGCTGACACCCAGCCGTTCGCCAAATTCCCGCTGGGAAAGCTCCAGCGCTTCTCGTACCATGCGGATTCGGTTGTCCAAACGCGGCACCTCCTTCTTTCTGGCATACCTGTATCATACAATAGGAAAACACATGCTGTCAACACAGGTTTTATTTGTTAATTGTGTTGACAGATGGTTAGTTTCGTGTTATATTGAGTTTATAACACATATAGAGAGAGGGGACGAGTTTGTGACACAGCCAAAGGAACAAGCCCAAAAAGTTGCTGAACTCAATACGCTGTTTCTGTCTCTCAGTGACAAAGGACAGGAAAGCGCCCTAAACATTTTGCGCTCTCTGGATTTTGCGCAGTCGGTGATGCTTACCTCCCAAGAGGATGGATCCCCTGACAGAAAAGACAGCATCTGATCCGGCGGAATGGATATGCCGATGTATGATTGTTGAGAAAAACGGAAACCTATCTTTAAGTGAAAGAGAGGATGTGCTAGCCAGTGGAAAAGAAAAGGGAATTGTTGGATGATCTGGCGGCACAGACCGGTTGTCAGTACTTATCCGATCTCCATTTGCAGAATAAACGCGTTAAAGTGGTTCAGGCGGTTCGCCACCTTTCCGCCGACAGCTATTCGGCGGCGCAGTGGGAAGAGGCAGCGCGCTATATTTGGGGTGATACTCCCACCTTTGCCGATGCGGAACAGGGGAGGAAATATTTTCTTACGCGTTAGGGCGGATATTGCCTCCGGCTTTGGCCAAAATAAGGGGGAAACCAACGGGAACAAAAAACGAGAAGCCTCATAGACTGAGGTAAGAGAGCAAAACGCAAAGGAGGAGTTCCTGTGGTGACCATTCCCATTTGGCTGCTGCTGCTGTTGCTAAGCGGTGCGGCCACCATCGGTTTGCTTTTCGGTACGGTTTTCCGTGCGGCGGGCAACGCGGACACGGCCGCGTCCCACAGGAAGTAGTGCTTCTCCTATTCCAGGCCGGCCCTACAGGGAATGCCCCCTGTAGGGCCGGCTGCCTTTATAAAAAAGGGCAAAATGGTCAAAAGTCCTCTCTTTGTCTTCGGGCATGCACCGGAAAAACAAAGAGAGGACAAGAGGGACAGGGGGAAGCGGGTCTGCGGATTGTGGGGATACCCGGACCTAGTTGATTTCTGACTTGAGCACATCCACCAGGTTTTCCCGGCGGATTTTCGTCATGGAATAGAGCATGGAGACAAAGACGATGAGGAAGACGCAGGCCACGCAGAACAGCACGCTGGACCAGGGCACGATAAAATCCATGGAAACGCCGTTACTCACAGCCCAATAGATCAAAACCGTGGTGCAGGCGGAGAGGGGAAGGCCGTAAAGCAGTGCCTTGAATCCGTAAAACAGGCACTCGAAATTCATCATTTTCCGAAAGGCGCCGGAGGTCATCCCCACCGACTGCAACATGGCGAATTCCCTGCGGCGCAGGTGGATGTTGGTGGAGATGGTGTTGAAGACATTGGCCACCGTAATTAGGGAGATCAGGGTGATGAAGCCGTAGGAAAAGACGTTGATGACCAGTATCAGGCTCTTTTGTGTCTGTTCTTGTTTCGCGACGTTGTAGACGGAGTAATTCGTCTCCCGCTGCCTAGCCATCAGATCCTCAATGGCTGTTCCTGTATCCTCCGGGGTGGAGGAACTGATGTAAACTGACAGGGAACCGCTGCTGTTGGTACCCGTCCACAGCGACTGGAAAACGGAACGGCTTACGACCACCTGGATACCGGAAATACCCAAGGTGGAGGGATTCATCCCCCGGGGGGCGGTGTCCGCGTAACAGGGGGTATAGAGAACAAGGGAGGCAGGAGGGGAATCCTCCTCGTGGTAAGCGTTGCTGACCAGGGTGAGCTGATCCGGTTTTGTGCGGAAGACGTGGGCGTCTACGTAACGGCCGTCCTGCTGATACCTCTGGTGATCCAGAACCACGGCGCGGGGATGCTCGGGGTCGGTATACTGATCCGGATCCTGCCCCAGCTCCGTCAGATAGCGGACCATCTCTCCGTCGTCAACAGCGTACAGCGTGACATCGTACAGGCTGACATTTCCTTTTTCGTCAACAGGTAGATAGCAATAACGGGTGCCGTCGTCCGATTCCTGTTCTTCTGTTAGATATTCCTCCACATAGGAGGCGGGAACCTCACAAGAAAACGATTCAGCGCGGGAATAGGTGGCCCAGTTGACTCCGGGGAGCGCGGAAAGCTGGGGGAGAAGGCGGTCGGCTGTTTCCTCGTCCGCTACCCCCACCAGCAGATCGAAGGGGGTCTCCTCAATGGCAACCTGAGTGCTTTTGGTCAGATACAGTGTAAAGGAGGAGGCGGAGAGGAACAGGATGATGCTGACTGCCAGGGACAAAACGGTGGTGCGGTACCGCCGGCGGTTCCGCCGGAAGTTTTTCAGCGCCAGCTCCCCTTCGAAGCCGAAGAGGCGTCGGCTGATCGGGGAGGTTTTCACCTGCCGCGGGCGGATATGCACGTCATCGGTCTGGCGGATGGCATCGATGGCGGACTGCCTTCCCGCCCTTCGGGCCGGGATCCAGGCGGACAGCAGGATGGTGATCAGACAGAGGAGGGCGGCAAGGAGTACGGAGGGGAAGGAGACGGCCAGCTCCAGGCTTTCCCCTTGATTCAGCAGTCCCGTATGGCTCAGGCTGTCCCGTAGGCAGTACAGGGTGATGCCAATGCCGCCAATTCCGGCTCCGATTCCCAGCGGAATGCCCAAGGCGCCCACCACGAAAGCCTCGAAAAAGACGGTCCGGCGAATTTGACGAGAGGTGGCGCCTACGCCGGAGAGCATGCCGAACTGGCGGGAGCGTTCGCTGACGGATATAACAAAGGCGTTATAGATCAGCGAAACCGATCCGATAACGATGAGGGCGATGAGGATCGCGGCCAAGCTTAGGTAAGTGTTCATGAAGTTATCGCTACCGATACCCTGCATACGCAATACGTTTTTGTTATACGATACGGAACTGTCGGAACAGCCGTACGTTTCCGCCAGCTGGGGCAGGGACGTGAAGATGCGGCGGGGATGCTCCAGATGGAGATACAGGGATACGGTGTCGTCCCCGGAGTGGTATGGATCAGGTGGTATTCGATGGATTCGCTC
>JABLTO010067475.1_pt1 | contig 10041 bp, 7 predicted proteins | sample 7160091 | NCBI WGS metagenome assembly JABLTO01 (sample SAMN14651225, study PRJNA627086) | human gut metagenome | isolation source: feces | host: Homo sapiens
ATGGATAAAATTTACGACATTTGTTGTGGTATTGATGTACACAAAAAACTGATTGTTGCCTGTCTGAACCATAAACGCAAGAAAGAACTCCGGGAGTTCGGTGCGACCACCCGGGAACTGAACCGACTGCAAAAGATGCTTGAAGGAGCCAATATCAAACTGTCAGGAAGCATATCAGTATCATAAAGAGGAACTTCGTCTGGTACTGAAACGGTGGCAGATGATGAGCAGCAGACGGGATGTGGAAGAAGTAAAAAAACTGGTCGAAGAAGAAGATCTTGATGAAATATTGCTTGGTATACCAGAGAAACCGGACAACTTTGGAAAGAGAATTCTGGCAAAAGCGAAGTACGATGTTGTAAAAAGAAATTAAGGCAGAATGTTGCAAAAATGTAACATTCTGTCTTCTTTTTTGGCGTCACCTGAAAAAATGTTACAAAATCATCAGAAATGTTAAAAAACAATTAAATGTATCGAAAAATAGAAAAAAGTGGGTTCTTGATATCAAAAATACTGTCGTTTTTCATGAAAAAGTGGGAGAAAATTCGTGAAATAAGTAGAAAAAACATAGATTCTATTGACTTTATTTAGAAATATGAATAGAATATTACAAAAGTATGAAAAAATAGAAGAACGAAGAGGAATAGAAATGGAACGATTAAAGAAGGCCTGGAATTCTCTTCGAACGATGCTTCTGCGGGCAGTCAGAGAACGGAAAAAAGAATGTCTGGCAGTGGGAGCAGGCGCAGCGGTGATCATCGCGGGTGTTGGAAGTCTGATGGGCGGCAAACCGACGATCATAAAGCAGACAGAGGGAGTGGAAGTTACGCAGGAAGCAGTCGGACAAAAAGAGGAAGAGTCGGATACCGGAGACGATGACCCTGACGGGTCGATCCCCTGTGGCTATGCAGGGGTAATCGATGGTATTCAGGCTACGAAAGGGCTGACGAAGAGTTATCGGGCTGTTGGAGGTCCGTGTGAGACGGTTCTCGTGGGACAGTGGATGATCCGAACCGAAACAGTGGCAAAGTTGGATGTGGGAACCCGAATGATCCAGGCGGTGGAGGCTGCAGATCAGCAGACGGAAGATTTGACGAAACAGATGCGTATGTCAGATAAAGACTATGAAAATCTTCTGTCGATCGTGGAGGCAGAAGCCGGTGGAGAAGATCTGGAAGGAAGAATCATGGTTGCGGATGTTATTTTAAACCGTGTGGCGAGTGATCAGTTTCCGGATAATGTAACTTCCGTGATCTGGGACCGGACAGGAGGAAGCCCACAGTTTTCGCCGACCGAAGATGGAAGAATCTATACCGTAACGGTTTCGGATGATACGAGAGAAGCAGTAAACCGTGCGATCGATGGGGAAGATCTGTCGCAGGGGGCGTTGTATTTTATTGCGAGAGACCAGGCAGACGAAAAAAACGTAAAATGGTTCGATGAGAAACTGACTTTTCTGTTTGCACATGGCGGGCACAGTTTTTATGCCTGATATCAGTGATATGTTTTGAACGAAACGATGGAAGCATATTTTGCGATCGGAAATCCGAGAAAATAGGATTGCCAGAAAAAGTGACCTGTGCTATAATTCTAAACTATAGTGATTTACTACATAAAAGCATAAAAATATGTGAGGAGTGTACAGAATGGAAGTATTATACAGAAGTACCAGAGGAAATGGAAGTACAGTAACTGCATCAAATGCAATCTTAAAAGGTCTTTCCGAAGATGGCGGGTTATTTGTACCGGATCAGATTCCGGCACTGGAGGTTCCCATGGAGCAGCTGGCACAGATGTCTTATCAGGAAGTTGCCTATGAAGTAATGAGTCGTTTTCTGACTGATTTTACAGAGGAAGAACTGAAAAAATGTATTCAGTCTGCTTATGATCAGAAATTTGATACCGATGTCATTGCACCTCTTGTAAAAGCAGATGGTGCTTATTATCTGGAGTTATTCCACGGATCTACCATTGCTTTCAAAGATATGGCTCTGTCGATTCTTCCATATCTGCTGACAACAGCAGCAAAGAAAAACGGTGTGACCAATGATATCGTGATCCTGACCGCAACCTCCGGTGATACCGGAAAAGCAGCGATGGCAGGTTTTGCAGATGTACCGGGAACAAAAATCATCGTATTTTACCCGAAGGACGGTGTAAGCCCGATCCAGGAAAAACAGATGGTAACCCAGAAAGGTGACAATACTTACGTTGTTGCGATCCGCGGAAACTTTGATGACGCGCAGACCGGCGTGAAGAAAATCTTCAACGACAGTGAGATGAAAGCAGAGCTGGCAGATGCAGGTTATCAGTTTTCTTCTGCAAACTCAATCAATATCGGTCGTCTGGTTCCACAGATTGTATATTATGTATACGCATATGCAAATCTGTATAAAACAGGACAGATCCAGCCAGGTGAAGAGATTAATGTAGTGGTTCCTACCGGTAACTTTGGAAATATTCTGGCAGCGTACTATGCAAAAAATATGGGACTGCCGATCAAAAAACTGATCTGTGCATCCAATGATAATAAAGTTCTGTTTGACTTCTTTACTACAGGAACTTATGATAGAAACAGAGAATTTATCCTGACAACATCACCGTCTATGGATATTCTGATCTCCAGCAACCTGGAACGTCTGATTTACAGAATTGCAGGAAATGATCCGGAGAAAAATAAAGTTCTGATGGAAGAGCTGACAAAAGATGGTGCTTATCATATCACAGACGAGATGAAAGCACAGCTGGCTGATTTCTATGGAAACTATGCGACAGAAGAAGAGACTGCGGAGACGATCCGAAAGATCTACAAAGACTGTGGTTATGTGATCGATACACATACCAGTGTTGCTGCAACCGTATATGGTAAATACACAAAAGAAACCGGTGATACAGCCAAAACTGTTATTGCATCTACCGCAAGCCCGTATAAGTTCACAAGAAGCGTGATGGAAGCAATTGATGAAGGCAAATATGCTTCCATGAGTGATTTTGAACTGATCGATCAGCTGTCTGAGATTTCCGGCGTTGCTGTACCGAACGCGATCGAAGAGATCCGCAATGCAGAAGTGCGTCACAATACCGTTGCAGAGGTGGCAGAGATGCCTGCTGTTGTGAAGAATATTCTTGGTATTAAATAAACTAAATATTCGCTGAAAATTTGATATTTTTGTACATTATTCCTTGAAATACAACATAGACTAGGGTATAATACAATAAGAAATAACACCTGGGGTGTGCGATCCTCTCTTTATTTTGAACCTACATTTACGTTTATGGGACTCCTATATTGTTGATTGGATGTCAGGCCGTCATTACGCAGCGGAAGACAAAAGAGATACTGCGGTCACCCACCTAGCAGTCGCTAGGCGTCAAAAAAAGGGAAACGGCACTCCGGGGTTATAAAAAAGAAAATGAGGAGTCAGAAAATGACTCTTTTTTTATGTGATTACATAGTTGCTCGGCAGAAAATCAGGAAGCGGCTGGAATGGAGGATAAGATGAGTGTAGAGAAACAGAGTTTTGGAACAACGAAAAAAGGGGAAGCCATTTCTTTGTATACGGTAACCAATAAAAACGGTATGGTAATGAAAGTGACAGATTTTGGTGCGATTCTGGTAAGCGTGCTGGTGCTGGATAAAAACGGAGTTTTGACCGATGTAGTACTCGGATATGATCACGGAGAAGATTATCAGGTAAATCCACCACATTTCGGTTCTACGATCGGAAGAAACGGAAACCGTATCAACGGAGCATCTTTCATGCTGAATGGAAAGAAGATCCAGCTGACACCGAATGAAAACGGAAACAACCTGCACAGCGGTCCGGATGGATTTGAATTTATGATGTGGGAAGCTGAGACAAAAGAACAGGCAGTTGCCTTCCATCATCACAGCCCGGACGGAGAACAGGGATTTCCTGGAAACTTCGATGTGACAGTTACTTATACACTGACAGATGACAATGCTGTAGAAATCCATTACGAAGGAATTTCCGATCAGGACACCGTAGCCAATATGACCAATCACAGCTACTTTAATCTGGGTGGACATGATTCCGGTAATGTATATGAACAGACCATGCAGCTGAATGCAACCACATATACACCGGTGATCGATTCCAAATCCATTCCTACCGGTGAGATCGCTCCTGTAGTCGGAACTCCGATGGATTTCACACAGCCGAAAGCAATCGGTAAAGAGATCGATGCGGACTTTGAACAGCTGCAGATGACAGGCGGATATGATCATAACTTTGTACTGGACAAACCGAAAGGAGCTTTTGACTGGATGGCAAAAGCATACTGTGAAAAAACTGGAATCGCGCTGGAAGCTTATACAGACTGCCCGGGTGTTCAGTTCTACGCAGCAAACTTTGTAGATAACGAAAAAGGAAAAAATGGTGCGGTATATGATAAACGCCATGCATTCTGCCTGGAATCCCAGTACTGCCCAAATGCGGTCAACGATGCGCATTTTGCACAGCCATTCCTGAAAGCAGGAGAAAAATACGATACAAAAACAGTATATCGTTTTCTGGTAAAATAAGAAAAGAAGAATAAGAGGACGCTGTATCCGGTATAACATTCCGAATACAGCGCCTTTTTAACTTGTTTTACTGTCTGTCAGTCATTGTTCAGTGAATCAACTTTGATCGACAGAAAAAAACACAACCCGTCCCGCTGGATAATTTTTTGAAAAATGCCATATACTGAAATATGGGAAAAAATGGTGAAACAAATAAAAATATTCCATGGAAATGGATGCTGACGATTGCAGGAACGGTACTGTTTTTTATTTTACTCTTTCTGATGGGAATACGGGAAGGGAGACAGAAACGGGAAGAGGAAAATGATTATCTGGAGAAATTACAGGCGGAACAGCAGATGGCAAAAGTCGGGACTTCCGGGGAAAATATAGAGGAAGAACAGACGGAAAATGAAAGAAAAGAAAATCAGGATGTATCACAGGAGGATTTCGCAAATCTGGAAAATGAAACGAAGACGGACAGAAAGGAGGACACGATCCGGGTACTGATCTCCGTCGACGGAACGGAACATTATGTTCATTCAGAGGTGCGGGTATCCTGCTCGGGAGCCTACTGTGTGAAGGGAGATTTTACGGTGCAGGAGGAGGCGGGCACGGAACTTTGCCTGTCGGAACAGATGCAGCCGGGGCAGACTGTCTGGGTAGAACCGACAGAAGCGACAACACCGCTGACATTGGAATCGGTCAGAAGAAATCAGGGAGCACCCGCCTATCGGGGAATCCTGGAAGTGACAAGAGAGGAAGAGGGATTTCGGATCATTAATCAGGTAGATCTGGAATCGTATCTGAAAGGAGTTGTACCAAGTGAGATGCCTGCTGATGCACCTGTGGAAGCACTCTGTGCACAGGCGGTCTGCGCGCGAACCTATGCGGTACGCCAGATCAGAGAACAACGAATGGCAGAATGGAATGCAGATGTGGATGATACGGTTTCCTGTCAGGTGTATAACAATATTCCGGAGCAGGAAACAAGCAATCAGGCGGTGGATGCTACCTGTGGGATGGTGATGCTCTGTGGTGGAGAGCCGATCGAAGCCTACTTTTTTTCGACTTCCTGGGGATATACCGATACGGATGAAGTCTGGGATGCAAAGAAAAGTGCGTCTTATCTAAAAAGTGTTGCAGTGAGCCATCAGGCAGTGGAAGCTATGGCAGCCGGGAATGGCGCAGAAGAGCAGACAGGAACGGCAAAGCAGACAGACATGTCAGAAACATATTTCCGGGAACTGATATCACAGACAGAAGCGGGAGATTATGAAAAAGAAGATATCTGGTATCGATGGAAAGTGAGTATTCCCTGGAAGGTGCTGAAGGAGCGAAGTGAGAGACAGTATCCCCAGATTGGCACATTTACCGGTTTAGCGATACAGGAAAGAAATCCCGGCGGAGGGGTAAAAATGCTGGAGATTCAGGCAGACAAACAGAGTGTGACACTGGAAAATGAATATGCGATCCGAAAGTTTCTGTCAGTAAAAGGACTGTCTATTATCAGAAATGATGGAAGTACCTGTAACACGATGGAACTGTTGCCGAGTGCCTGTTTTGTGATCGATACCGGGAACGAACAGGGAATTGATTTGTTGGTATTTACCGGTGGCGGTTATGGGCATGGCGTGGGGATGAGTCAGAACGGAGCAAAGCATCTTGCGGAAGACGGAATGGGTTGGCGGGAGATCCTGCAGGTTTTTTATCAGAATATTACGATAGAAAACTTGCAGGATTTCTGAAAAAATAGTATGATAAAAATAAGTATATAAAAAATAGATATTGCGCAGAAAGGAAAACAAAATGAAAAAGTTCATAAAAATCATGACCGGATTCATGAACCGCATGAATCAGGATCATGTGAGTGCGTTTGCTGCACAGGCAGCATTCTTTATTTTGATGTCCTTTGTGCCCTTTTTGATGCTTCTGCTTCCGCTGGTCACCTATGTTTCGATTACGAAAGATATGGTTGTGGAGATGATTTTGCAGGTGATGCCGGATGCAGGGGATTTTCGAAGTTTTCTTTTGAGTATTATTCAGGAAGTTTATGATAAGTCGACTGCAGTGGTACCGATCAGTGCGATCTTTACCCTGTGGAGTGCGGGAAAAGGTCTGCAGGGACTGACGAACGGGGTAAATGCGATTTACCATGTAAAAGAGACAAGAAATTATGTGGTAACCAGGATCCGGTCCGCTTTGTATACGCTGGTTTTTATCCTTGCCGTTATCGGAAGTCTGATCCTTCTGGTATTTGGTAACAGTATCCAGAAGCTTCTGACGCGATACATTCCGGCGCTGGCGCGAGTGACAGCTTATATCATTGGCATGCGTACCGCGGTTTCTCTGGTCGTACTGGCACTGATTTTCCTGATGGTCTATAAATTTCTGCCGAACAGGAAAACATCTTTTCGAAGCCAGGTACCTGGTGCGGTGATTTCTGCGGTGGCATGGTCGCTGTTTTCCCTGGGATTTTCCGTTTATCTGGACTATTACGACGGATTTTCCAATATGTACGGAAGCCTGACAACGATTATTTTAATCCTTTTATGGCTGTATTTCTGTATGTATATCGTTCTGATCGGGGCAGAGATCAACGCCTACTTTGAAGAACGTCTTCGCAGACTGCACCGGGTGGCGAGCGAGCGGATCCGCAATGAGTATCAGGGACTTCTACGGGGAATCCGGGAAAATGATCCGGAAGAAGAGAAAACAGAGGAAAAGAAAGAGCAGTAGCAAAGAGGGCGGGAATCAGAAATAGAACTTGACAGATAAGAAGATTCATACTATAATTGATGCCGATAGAAAAAAGCTGTGAAAGTGTCAGTAGATATGTATTTTCTTACAGAGAGAAGGAGTCACCGGCTGCAAGCTCCTTTAAGTTCAGATGCATATTGAGATTCCCACCGGAGCCGCTTCTCTGAAAATACAGTAAGAGAAGACGTACAGACGCGTTAAGTCTTAATGAGTGTCCGTTAATTTTTTAATCGGAAATCAGGGTGGTACCGCGAGATTATGAGATAGTTGCCTCGTCCCTCCAGGAAACTGGAAGGACGGGGCTTTTTTTGCACTGCATATCAATAATTGGTCCGGTGGATCAATTATTGATTCGCGAGCAACGAGCAAAAGTTCGTGCTAGTACGAGACTTTGGCAACTGCTGCGAAAACGAGTGAAATTCGCGAAGCGTATTTTACTCGTTGCCTTGCATCCGCCCCAAACAAATAGAAAAGGAGAACTGCCATGAGCAATAGTATCAAAGAAACATTACAGGCGATTCTGGATGAAGCTTCTGAGAAGATTGAACAGTCCGATGCCCTGGACAAACTGAATGATGTAAGAGTAAATTTCCTTGGTAAAAAAGGACAGCTTACTTCTGTACTGAAAGGTATGAAAGATGTAGCTCCGGAAGACCGCCCGAAAGTAGGACAGATGGTCAACGAAGCCAGAACAAAGATCGAAACCATGATGGAGGAGACAAAAACCCGTCTGGAGAAAGAACTGCGGGAAGCAAAGATGGCAGCAGAAGTCATCGATGTGACTCTGCCGGCTAAGAAAGCAAATGTAGGACATCGTCATCCGAATACCATTGCTCTGGAAGAAGTAGAAAGAATCTTCATCGGTATGGGTTATGAAGTTGTAGAAGGACCGGAAGTAGAGTATGCGGACTACAACTTCACCAAACTGAATATTCCGGAAGATCATCCGGCTCGTGACGAACAGGATACCTTCTTCATCACAGACAGCATCCTGCTTCGTTCCCAGACCTCTCCGGTACAGGCGAGAACCATGGAACAGGGCAAACTGCCGATCCGTATGATCGCTCCGGGACGTGTATTCCGTTCTGATGAAGTGGATGCAACACATTCCCCGTCCTTCCATCAGATTGAAGGTCTGGTTATTGACAAACATATCACATTTGCAGACCTGAAAGGTACACTGGAAGAATTCGCCAAAGAACTGTTCGGACCGGAAACAAAAACAAAATTCCGTCCGCATCATTTCCCGTTCACAGAACCGAGTGCAGAGGTTGACGTATCCTGCTTCAAATGCGGCGGCAAAGGATGCCGTTTCTGTAAAGGATCCGGCTGGATTGAGATCCTTGGCTGTGGTATGGTTCATCCGCATGTACTTGAGATGTGTGGCATCGATCCGGAAGAATACACCGGTTTTGCATTTGGTGTAGGTCTGGAGCGTATCGCACTTCTGAAATACGAGATCGATGATATGCGCCTTCTGTATGAAAATGACTACAGATTCTTAAAACAGTTCTAGGAGGATAAAAAGAATGAATACATCTTTATCATGGATTAAAATGTTTGTCCCGGATCTGGACGTTACAGCTCAGGAATATACAGATGCGATGACACTGTCCGGAACAAAAGTAGAAGGATATGAATTACTGGATGCCGATCTGGAAAATATCGTGATCGGACAGATCGAAAAGATCGAAAAACATCCGGATGCAGATAAACTGATTATCTGCCAGGTCAATGTAGGAAATGAAGTAACACAAATCGTTACAGGTGCTCCGAACGTAAAAGAAGGAGACAAAGTTCCGGTTGTTCTTCCGGGAGGAAGAGTTGCAGGTGGACACGACGGTAAGAAAACTCCGGGCGGAATCAAGATCAAAGCCGGAAAACTGCGTGGTGTGGATTCCTACGGTATGATGTGCTCCATTGAAGAACTGGGTTCCACAAGAGAAATGTATCCGGAAGCTCCGGAATACGGAATCTATATTTTCCCGGAAGATGCTACCGTTGGTGCAAGCGCGATCGAAGCACTGGGACTGAACGATGCAGTGATCGAATATGAGATCACTTCCAACCGTGTAGACTGCTACGGTGTACTGGGTATCGCAAGAGAAGCAGCAGCTACTTTCCAGAAAAAATTCGTTCCTCCGGTTGTAACAGCTACCGGTAACGACGAAGATATCAACGATTATGTAAAAGTAACTGTAGAAGATAAAGATCTCTGCCCACGTTATTGTGCAAGAGTCGTAAAAAATGTAAAAATCGGTCCGTCCCCGAAATGGATGCAGAGATGTCTGGCTGCCAACGGCATCCGCCCGATCAACAACCTGGTAGATATCACAAACTATGTCATGGAAGAATATGGTCAGCCGATGCATGCCTATGATCTGGATATGATCGCAAATCATGAGATCCATGTACGCCGTGCCGGAAAAGACGAAAAATTTATTACTCTTGACGGTCAGGAACGCCAGATGGATGAAAATGTTCTGATGATCTGTGACGGAGAAAAATCTATCGGTATCGCAGGTATCATGGGCGGAGAAAATTCCATGATCACAGACAATGTAAAAACAGTTCTGTTTGAAGCAGCATGCTTTGACGGTCCGAATATCCGTCTGTCTGCAAAGAGAATCGGACTTCGTACCGATGCTTCCGGAAAATTCGAGAAAGGTCTGGATCCGAATAATGCGCAGGCAGCCATCAACCGTGCCTGCCAGCTGATGGAAGAACTGGGAGCCGGTGAAGTTGTCGGTGGTATG
>JABLTO010228319.1_pt1 | contig 10040 bp, 11 predicted proteins | sample 7160091 | NCBI WGS metagenome assembly JABLTO01 (sample SAMN14651225, study PRJNA627086) | human gut metagenome | isolation source: feces | host: Homo sapiens
AATCCCCTCCTACTCGACTCTCAGCGAAAAAAAGAAACGGGAAAGAGAATACAGATATATTTGGAGGGCTTGGATACGTCTATGAAAAAAATAAAAAGTTTTAAATTTGTAATATTATGTATAGGAATCATTGGGATTATCGTAATAGTCGCTTTAAACGGAGAAAAGGAGAAGAATCCCCAAAGACTCGAGAAATCTGTTGAATCAACACAGGTGATAACTGAAAATGCAACGAAAATCCCAACTTTAACAGTTTCGCCTGCTTTGACAGTATCTCCAACTCCAACACCAGAAAATACAACGACTCCAACACCGATAGTGAGTTTGACACCAGTTCCATCAACAAATGAAAGAGTAGAAACAGAGGAAAGTGTTAAAACAGAAGAAAAGGATATTGAACCGCCGACCGAGAAAAAGGTGGAGAAATCTCAGAGTATAACAGCATCAGATGGGGAAATTATAGTATCTCCGGGAGACGATAATTCGCAGTCTGAGTCAGTAAATAAAGCTATACCCGATGCCTCAGACAATAATGTTGAACTTCCTATGGTAATTGCTGGTGAATAGGATTTTTGAGGTACCTGAATATGAAGAAAAATAATAACCAAACTACTCTATGCTGGATTCTACAGGTGGCAGACAGACGGAAAATATATATAGTGTTACTTTTGTTTGTTCAGGGGATTCTGGGAGCTAGCAGTATAGCTTATGCTGTGATTTTTCGCGGTCTGATAGATGCGGCGGTGGCAAAGGAACAACAGATTTTTTGGAACTGGATATTTTTATTGGCAATGTTGGTAATTTTTCAGGTGGCTTGCAGTGCATTGAATCGTTTTTTACAGGAATATTCCAGGGCTTCTTTGGAGAATTGTTTTAAAGAGCGTCTATTGTCGCATTTGTTGGAGAGAGATTATGGGCAGGTAACGCATATTCATTCAGGGGAGTGGATGAATCGTCTTACTTCGGATACTGTAGTGGTGGCTGATGGTCTGACACAGATTCTGCCAGGAGCAGCAGGAATGGCAGTGCGTTTGACAGGTGCGGTTTGTGCGTTGATTTTTTTATACCCGGCATTGGGATATATATTAATACCTGGAGGGATTATACTGATTTTTACTAGCTATGGTTTTCGGAAGATGATGAAAAGTCTGCACAGAAAGGTGCAGGAAACAGATGGGAGTCTGCGTGTTTTTCTGCAGGAAAGTTTGACTGGAATGTTGGTGGTACGGGCTTTTGCCAGAGAAAATATGATACTTGAATCTGCCCGGGAGCGGATGGAGAAGCACAAGGATATGCGTATGCGTAAAAATCGTGTTTCAAATTTTTGTAATATAGGTTTCGGTTTGATCATGAATGGAGCATATGTTGTGGGAGCAACAGTCGGGGGGTATGGAATTCTGACGGGTACCATGACTTATGGGACGTTAATGGCTATTGTGCAGCTGATCGGACAGATTCAGTCCCCATTTGCCAATATTACAGGATATCTTCCTAAATATTATTCGATGCTTGCCAGTGCTGAGCGTCTGAAGGATGCAGAGAATTTTGGAAGGGAAGATGGAGAACAGTATCTATTATGCGAGATTCAAAAGTTTTATCAGAAAGAACTTCAGTGCATTTGTTTGAGAGAGGTAGATTTTAATTATTTTTCTTTGGACGAGGCAGGAAAAGATAAAATGGTGGTACTTAAGCATTTGAATCTGGAAATTCCCCGGGGAGCTTATATTGCATTTACCGGACCGTCTGGATGTGGGAAAAGTACTTTGCTGAAGCTTCTTATGTGTCTATATCAGCCGGTGCGAGGCGAAAGGTTGATACGTACTGGTGATGGGCGGGAAATTCTATTGACTGCCAGATGGCGTAGGCTTTTTGCTTATGTGCCACAGGGAAATCAGTTGATGAGTGGAACAATTCGTCAAATCATTGTCTTTGGAGAAAGAGAGAGGATAAATGATGAAGATAAGATTTGGAATGCTTTACGGATGGCTGGGGCTGAGGAATTTGTGCGAGAACTTCCTTATAAACTGGATACTTTTCTAGGTGAGAAAGGTGCGGGGCTGTCTGAAGGACAGATGCAGAGAATTGCTATTGCGCGGGCGATTTTTTCGGAAAATCCAATACTGATACTGGATGAGTCTACCAGTGCTCTGGATGAAGAGACAGAAAAGATCGTTCTTAGTAATTTGCGTTCGATGACAGATAAAACAGTACTAGTTGTCACACATAGAAGAGCAGTGCTGGAAATCTGCGATATGGAATTCCATTTTGGGGTGAAGGGAGTATCTGTACGAAAGATAAATCATAGTGAGCCGACTGAAAAACAGTAGGAGGAATGAAGGTTATGCAGAAGGAGAAAGAAAGGCAGATTGCAGGGCAATACTTGACGAAACTGATCTGTTGTTCTATTTATGGAGATATACCGGAATTGAAACCGGATATGTGCAGTTGGGAACAACTATGGGAACTTGCCGCCTGGAATCATATAGAAAGTATGACAAGCCCTGCAATACGAAAATATCCTGAAAAGAGTTCTTCAGAAGTGTTTAAGAGATGGAAGCATGCGCTGAATAAGAATGTTTATCGTCGGGTACGATTTGATATGGAAAGAGAAACAATCCTGGAGGCCTTGGAAAAGAAAGGAATTGCATGTCTGCCGTTGAAGGGAATTTTAGTAGCGGGATATTATCCTGAGGCAGGAATGCGCTGGATGTGTGATAATGATATTTTATATGGATATGTAGAGAAGAACGAAGCTGGAGGCTGGAAGCTACGGGGAAAGAATGCTTCGGAACAGGAAATCTGGACAGAGAGAGCCAGACAGGAGTTGGTGACGGTTATGGCTGATCTTGGTTATAAGGTGAAGAGTTTGCAAGGGAACCATGACTGTTTTTATAAAGCTCCTTTCTTTAACTTCGAAATGCATCGGAGTCTGGTAAATACATTTAGTGATCTGGCAGATTATTACTGTAATCCATGGGAAAAGGCAGTTGCGGTTTCTGAAGGTTGTTCGTTGTATCGTTTCTCAGATGAGGATGAGTACTTATATTTGGTCAGTCATGCATGGAAACATTTCAAGTCCAGTGGCTGCGGGATTCGTACGTTGGTTGACGAATATATGATTTTGCAGAATAAAGCTAATATGGATTGGAGATATATTCAACAGGAATTGAAAAAAATGGGTATTACTGATTTTGAAAAAAAACTCAGAAGAACCGCTGTGAATATTTTCTCTAAAAAGAAACAATCCGATGAGAAAGATTGGGAACTGGTTATGTATATGCTTGGATGTGGAACTTATGGTACTCGTCTTAACAGAATACAGATGCGCATGGCAGAACATGAGGGTAGTAAAATAGGCTATTTGATGGAAAGAATAAGGACGGATGAAAACAGGATGAAAGAGTTTTATCCTTTTTTTTACAGGCATAAAATTTTAAGGGGAGTTCTTCCAATTTATCGGATATTGAGGGGGATTTGTGTGCATCCTGGAAAACTTATCATGGAGTGGAAAGTGGTAAATGAGTATCAATCAAGAAAAAGGAGTGGAGAATAATGGCTAAGATTAAGGATGGTTTTGTGTTGCGTGAGGTAGCTGGCCAGGCGGTGGTGATTGCTGTAGGGGAAGCAAGTAAAAATTTTCATGGTATGATTAATCTCAACGAAACTGGAAAGTTCATCTGGCAGGAAATAGCGCAGGGATTAGATGTGGAGAGGATCGCTGACGATTTGACTCAGGAATATAAAGTGGATTTGGAAATTGCGCGTAGAGATACTGTACGTATATTAGGGCAGATGGAAAAAGCGGGGGTTTTGACTAAGTGAAACAAGGGGTACATATAGAAGAAGTATTGGCTTCGCAAGGATTTTATATAAGTACTACTTCTGGTACCAGTATGAGCCCAATGCTACGGGATAGACGAGATACGATTATTATACGTCCTGTGTCTGAGAGATTGAAGAAGTATGATGTACCTCTGTACAAGCGAGGGAATGAGTACGTACTGCATCGTATTGTGAAAGTAACGCCAACAGGATATGTGATTTGTGGAGATAACTGTCTGAAACGGGAGTATCAGGTGACTGATCGGGAAATTATAGGTGTACTCAGGGGATTTTACCGGGGAGACCGAGTGGTTGATATGAATGGTCTGGGTTATTGGATGTATTGTCGCTTATGGGTGATGGTTTATCCGGTGAGGTATGTGTTGAAAAAAGTCAAGATAATAGTGAAACGGGGGAGGAAATGTATTTCAAGGTGAAGCTTGCGGATGTGGTGATTGGAATTCATGGGCAATATGATTATCTAAAAGAATATTGCAAAGATTATCTGACGTTAGAAGATGCAGAGGTTGAGATATGTTTGAAAAAGGAAGATATTCTGGAAGAAAGTAGTCGCGTTGAAAACGAAGCTTTTTCAATGCCTTATCTGGAAACATTGGCAGCTTTGCGTAAGATTGCAGAACAGATGCCGCAGAGGAATCGTTTTCTTATGCATGGAGCGGTGTTGTCCTGGCATGGACAGGGGTACATGTTTACTGCTCCTAGTGGTACTGGGAAGTCTACTCATCTGGCTTTATGGAAGAAGTATCTGGGGGAAGAAGTGGAGATTGTGAATGGAGACAAGCCGTTGATTTCAGTGGAGAATGAAGAGATACGTGTGTATGGTACACCTTGGGGAGGAAAGGAGCGATGGCAGAGGAATATTAGTGTGCCTTTGCGGGGAATATGTTTTCTGCGCAGAGGAATTGCAAATCGGATCCGTGAGGTGCAGTCAGGAGAAGCTTTGCCTATGTTGATGCAACAGGTGTATTATACAAGGAATCCGGAAAGTGCAGGCAAAACGATGGAGCTGCTGGATGAGGTTTTTAAGAAAGTGCCTATGTATAAGATGGAATGTGATATTTCAAGGGAAGCAGTGGAGTGCAGTTTTGGAATGATGGTTATGAAGTAAATTAAGCTCGTTGCCCAGGCGGTATTTTGGTCAGACTCTGTGAAATATCAATAAAGATTAAATTCTGATGAAAGAATGTATTAGATTTTTAGCGGGATATTTTTTAAAATAAGCAATAGGTATAGGATAGAAGAAGTGGGAGAAATCTGATGAATGTAATGCCGATACAGGAAGTGATTGACAGAGTAACGGAAATTTGTAGAAAGAACGGTGTGAAGAGATTAGATTTATTTGGTTCTTTTGTTACAGGAACAGCTACGCCTGTCAGCGATATTGATTTCGTTGTTTATGGATGTAGTGACATTTTCAAGCTTGAGGATGAACTTGCGGATATACCGACGCTTCGGAAAATCGATATTTTTGAGTTTGAGACAATACATAATGAATTTTTACTGGAGGATATAAAGAAGTATGGAAAGCAAATATATTAACAGATATAATACTTTTTGCAGAAGTGTGAAAAGCTGAAGTAATACTATAAAGAATAAATTATAAATTAGATATTGCATTTTCACTAAATTTCTATTAAACTGTCTGTATCATCACAAACTACACAACAGATGGACTGGAAATAGGACGTTGTGTAAAAAAGAAATAAAGAAATGAGGAAACGTGTGGAAATGAAAACATCATTAGTTATTATGGCAGCTGGTATTGGATCACGCTTCGGAGGCGGAATCAAGCAGCTGGCTCCTGTAGGCAGAAACGGAGAGATCATCATGGATTATTCCATTCATGATGCCATTGAAGCAGGATTTAATAAGATCATCTTCATCATCCGTAAGGACATTGAGGATGCATTTAAGGAAGCTATCGGTGATCGTATTGAGAAGATTTGTGACAGTCTTGGTGTGGAGATCGCATATGCATATCAGGATCTGGGTAATCTTCCGGAGGGTGTAGAGCTTCCGGCAGACCGTACGAAACCGTGGGGAACCGGTCAGGCTGTTCTGGCATGCAAGGATGTACTTCATGAGCCATTTGCAGTTATCAATGCAGACGACTACTATGGAAAAGAAGCTTTCGTGAAGCTTCATGATTTCCTGGAAGGATACACACCTGAGAAGGCTGATGAATATTGCATGGCAGGTTTCATCCTGAAGAATACCTTAAGTGAGAACGGTGCAGTTACCAGAGGAGTCTGCGAGACCAATGCAGAAGAGTATCTGACTGCAGTTCATGAAACTTCCAATATCGTAAAGACTGCTGATGGTGCAGCAGTAGACAACGATGGCGAGAAGACTGCTATCGATCCAGAGTCTTATGTATCCATGAACATGTGGGGACTGACTCCGGAATTTGTACAGATCTTGGATGATGGTTTTAAAGAATTCTTTGAAACTATGGGAGACAAGGATGTTTTAAAGGCAGAATATCTGCTTCCAATCTATATTGATGAGCTTCTTCAGGCTGGTAAAGTCAGCGTGAAAGTTCTGGATTCCCATGATAGATGGTTCGGTGTCACTTATAAAGAGGACAAGGACTATGTGGTAGAATCCTTCGGAAAGCTGATTGATGCAGGTGTTTATGCAGAAGATCTTTTTTCAGATCTGAAGAAATAATAAGAGAAAAAGAAAACAGCAGGCTGCCAGACCGGGTAAGAGATACGTGGTCTGGCAGCCTGTTTGGGTTACTATGTATCTGTAGGAAGTTCCTGCAGATATCGAATCTCATACACAGGCCAGGAGCTTCTGCACGATCTCCTGTGCATCGTCGCTTTCCACAGAAGAGTAGTTCATGACATACACATTGGCAGGAGCAGTTTCCGGATCGTTGTAGTGGGCGGAGAGTGGGGACAGGTTAATGCCCTGGGCGCGGGCGGTTTCTATGAGAAGGGTTTCCGGTTTCGTGGTGTGCAGCTTCATGAGAAAATGTACGCCGGCTTCTTCACCGGAGACAGTAACATACTGGGACAGGCGGCTATCCTTTATAGCGGACAGAAGGGCATCACGTTTGGTGTGATAATAATTTCTCAGCCTGTTGATATGTTTCTCGAAGTATCCTTCCCGGATAAAACCGGCCAGTGTATACTGTTCGAAATTGGACACTGTGCAGGAATAAAAGGAGAGTTTTTTATAAAATTTCTCCAGAAGCTGTCCGGGAAGTACCATGTAGCTGATGCGGACGGTGGAGGAGAGGGTTTTGGTAAAGGTGTTCATATAGATCACTTTATCGGATACATCGATGCTCTGCAGAGTAGGGATAGGCTGCCCGCTTAAACGGAGTTCGCTGTCGTAGTCATCTTCAATAATATAACGGTTTTCGTCTTTGGCTGCCCAGCCCAGGAGTTCATAGCGGCGGCTGACAGGCATGACGATGCCGGTAGGATAATGATGAGAGGGGGAGATATGGAGAATATCTGCTCTCTTTTTTTCCAGTTCAGAGACTTTCACTCCATCACTGTCCATATTTATGTATTCACAGGGAACCTGCCAGCTTTTGTAGATCCGGGGGATTTTGCGGTAGCCCGGGTTTTCTACTGCGTAGGTTTTATCTTTACCGAAAAGCTGGATCAGAAGTCCGTAGAGATATTCCGTTCCGGCACCGATGACGATCTGCTCCGGCAGGACAGTCATACCGCGGAATTCTTTCAGATAGGTGGCGATGGCTTCCCTGAGTGACAGGATCCCACCGCAGGGAGGATTGGTCATCAGCTGCATCTGGTTGGAATTCAGAACTTCCCGGACAATCTTTGTCCAGATGGTAAAGGGAAATAATTCGGACTGGGTCTGGTTGCTGGCGAAATCGGCCAGATATCCGCTGGTGCCTTCTGTAAGAGGAAGCATTTCCCGGGTAAATTTTTTCTTTTCAATCTCCATGGAAGTTCGGAAATCGGTGACATAGAAGCCTCGTTTGGGGATAGAATAGATATATCCTTCTGCAATTAACTGTTCGTAAGCGTTCTCTACTGTGATCACGCTTATACCCAGATTTTTCGCAAAGGAACGTTTGGAGGGAAGCTTTTCCCCCGGGCGGATATTGGCCTGTAATATGTCGTTTTTCATACAGATGATTTTAATAGGTTCACATTTGCATTATACTCTGTCCATACTGATTCGTACAGAAAAAATGTAAATGCAGGAGGAATTTTATTATGGAAAACAGATATGAATTAAACAAACAGCTTGCACAGATGTTAAAAGGTGGTGTTATCATGGATGTTACCACACCGGAACAGGCAAAGATCGCAGAGGCAGCAGGTGCGTGTGCAGTTATGGCGCTGGAACGTATTCCGGCAGATATCCGTGCAGCAGGCGGCGTTTCCAGAATGAGTGATCCGAAGATGATCCAGGGAATCCAGAATGCAGTTTCCATTCCGGTTATGGCGAAATGCAGGATCGGTCATTTCGTAGAGGCACAGGTGCTGGAAGCAATCGAGATCGACTATATCGACGAGAGTGAAGTGCTGTCTCCGGCGGACGATGTATACCACATTGATAAGACACAGTTCAAGGTTCCGTTTGTATGCGGTGCGCGTGATCTGGGTGAAGCTCTGCGCCGCATCGCTGAAGGCGCTGCAATGATCCGTACCAAGGGTGAGCCGGGCACCGGTGATGTTGTACAAGCGGTTCGTCACATGCGCGCTATGAACGCAGAGATTCGCCGTGTGCAGAATCTGCGTGAGGATGAGTTGTTTGAGGCCGCAAAGCAACTGCAGGTTCCGGTTGAACTGCTCCGAAGTGTGCATGAAAATGGCCGACTGCCGGTCGTAAACTTCGCAGCAGGCGGCGTTGCAACTCCGGCTGACGCAGCACTGATGATGCAGCTCGGCGCAGAAGGCGTATTCGTTGGTTCGGGCATCTTCAAGTCCGGCGATCCGGCAAAGCGTGCTGCAGCAATCGTAAAGGCGGTTACTAACTACACCGATGCAAAGCTGATTGCAGAACTGTCTACCGATCTGGGTGAAGCAATGGTTGGCATTAACGAGAACGAAATTGCATTGCTGATGGCAGAGCGAGGCAAGTAAAATGGCAGTTGGAATTCTGGCGCTGCAGGGCGCCTTCGCAGAGCATGCCACAGTGCTGGATAAACTCGGCGTACCGCACTTCGAAATTCGCCAGAAGCGCGATTTGGATCAGCCGATGAATGGTTTGATTATTCCGGGTGGGGAAAGCACAGTAATGAATAAACTCTTGCGCGAGCTGGATTTGTATGATACGCTGCGTGAACAGATTCAAAACGGACTTCCTGTATTCGGAACCTGTGCCGGTCTGATTCTGTTGGCTAAGCAGATTGATGGCGGCATACCATGCTTCAGTGTGATGGATATTCGCGTAAAACGTAATGCCTATGGCAGACAGCTTGGCAGTTTTTTCACGGATGATCGGTTTGGCGGTAGCGAGAGAATCCCGATGACATTCATTCGCGCACCATATATCGAGAGCGTGGGAAATAATGTCGAGGTGCTATCCATTGTTGACAGTAATATTGTTGCTGCACAGCAGGATAATATGCTCGTGACCGCATTTCATCCGGAATTAGATGAGGATTTGACGGTGCATCAGCATTTTATCCGGATGGTTGAGCAGTTTCGGTTGAAGAATGCAGGATAACTAAAATAAGCGGCTCTGTATGAGCCGCTTACAGTCTGTCGAAAAACCCAGTTGCCCATTAAGCGGCAACTGGGTTTCTATCACATATACAACAGAAAATAGACAGGTCCTTAGGGTTCCATTGCTACTGCAATGTGTGACGGAAATGTGTGACGGAAATGTGTGACGGAGCCGGATCCGATGCTGAGTATGCTGGAATGGCTGTGCACAGAGCTCATGGAGGGCGGGTGGACCAGCAGCGAGGACCGTGGTCTGTCCACGCCCAGGCTTATCATTTCAGATGCACACGCCGGACTGGTTTCGGCAATTCGTGAATCCTTTCCCGACGCCTCATGGCAGCGCTGCAAGCTGCATTTCATGCGGAATATTCTGGTCTATGTGCCGCAGAAAGAGAAGAAATCCTAGCGATGACCCGTATAAAACAGTTGACGGGGTAGACATTCGTAGTGTAGAATCTAATTTAGACATAGGAATCTAATTATACAAAATAAAGATTTTGTATAATTAACAAACCATCTATCTAATAACAATCAATA
>JABLTO010181156.1_pt1 | contig 10039 bp, 8 predicted proteins | sample 7160091 | NCBI WGS metagenome assembly JABLTO01 (sample SAMN14651225, study PRJNA627086) | human gut metagenome | isolation source: feces | host: Homo sapiens
ATTTCTAACATCTATTTAGTCTTACCAAATACCATCTTTAAAATCTTTTCAAGCATTTACCTCCATTTGAATTTATCCTTTCTTATGTCAATTTTTAAATTTTTCTTTTTATAATATAAATATCCCCAAAGTTTCTTATTATTATTTAATACTTAAATATTTTAATAATAAAAAATTGCGTATATTATGACTTAAATCATTATATACGCAATTTTTTGTATTTATTTAATAGAATATAAAACTTATACTATCTAGTCTCTCCTGATGTTGGATTGTATAGTCCTACTATTTCCCTTTTACTTCCCATTACATCTTCTTCTGTAAAACTCATATATTTTATACCTATTCTATTTTTATAAGCAAATGCTAAGTGTAGTTTTCCATCTTTACTTTGCATTAAATATGGATATTCATATTGTTTATTATTAGTAGTATTTTCATCACCTATAAATCCTTCTCCACGTTCCATTAAACGTATCATTGGCCATGTTTTACCACCATCTTCTGATAAAGCTACTGCAACTGGGCATCTAAGACCTGGCCATGCAGCTATACCTTCTGTTGGAACTGGTGTAGATGTTGGATTATATGCTATAGCAATACGTCCACTTTTTAATTTTAATGCACTTATACTTGAGTTATTATTTGGTAAGACAGTTGGTACCGGTTCACTCCAAGTATCACCATAATCAAAAGATTCACTTGAATAAATATTATCAGCAAATCTACTTCTTAAAAATGTTACTAAATGACCTTTTTCAAGCTCTACTATATTTGCATGGACACGTCCATGGCTATTTGGCATCTCTACAGTTTTCCAGCTCTTACCTTCATCATCTGAAATTTGGAATACTGTTGGATCTCCTGTTAATCCTAATTTAGAATCTGTGCATACCCAATTTCCAAATATCCATCTTCCATTTTCTAAAACTTGTATAGGTTGTCTACAAAAACTTCCTTCTTTAGGAAATAATACTTCTGCTTCTGACCATGTATGTCCATTATCGAAGCTTTTTTGGTAACGTATTATAGAAGTAAACTGCATATTATCTTTGCCTTCTACACGATCTAATTGAGCTGTATATATAAGCCATATAGCCTTGTCTGGCCCTATAAATAAAGATGGATTTTGCTCGCTACGTTCTGGATCACAAGATACCTTTACCGGTTCTTGCCAAGCAGTTTCTCCTTTTGGTAATCTTGCACAAACTATACTTATATCTTTACTACCTTCAAATGAACCTGCAAACCATGCACATAACATGTCACCATTTTCTAATTCTAATAATGCCGGGGCATGAGCTGTATTATATGCTCCTGGAGGCACCATGGCCTCTATAATTCCCATATCATCATTAATATATAATTGTCCATCTGACGTCAATCCTTGTATATGTTTTAATTTCATAATTTTCTCCCTTTTATTATAAATTTTAATATATTTATAGTACCCAAGTTGATAATTGAGGTAAGAACATGTAAACTGCTATGATTAATGTCATTAGCCCCCAAATTGGTAATACTTTTTTAGCTATTTTAAATGGCTCTACTCCAGATATTGGCGCCATTATGTAAAGACTTACTCCAAAAGGTGGTGTTAATGATCCTATCGCTACTATACCAGCCATACCTGCACCATATACCATTGGATCTATTCCAAATGAAGCTGCTATTGGTGCAACTATTGGAACTATTATGGCAATTGGATTCATAAACATCATTCCTATAGACATAATAACTACACTTGCAAGTATAAATGCATTAGGTGATGATAATACACTAGTTATTGCTCCACCTATTATTTCTCCACCTTTAAATATATCCATTAACTGTCCAAATGCAACTGCAAATGCAAGCATCATTGCAACTGAAGCAACATTTTTTACTGAACCTACAAAAGCCTCCCAAAGACCTTTTAAATCTAGTGATTTATATATAACTACTGCTACGAAAGACGCGTATACAACTGATATAGCAGCTGCTTCAACAACCGATAAAGTTTCAGTAAATATCCCACCTAATATTATTACTGGCGATAATATTGCCCATATACTTTTGCTAAACACATCTTTAAATCCTCTAGCTTTAAGTTTCTTATATGATTCTTGTATTTTTACTACATCACCTGTATCTTTTCTACAATGAACTAAAGTTAGTATTATTAGAGCCGCTGCACAAGTAAGCCCCATTATTGCCCCTATTTTAAACATTTGACTTTCATCTGTTCCAGCTATAGCACAATATTGAAGTATTGCTGAACTTGGAGGTATAAGCTGACCAAGTGAACCTGCCGCTGCTAACATTGCTGCGAAAAATGCTCTATTATAACCAAAGTCTATTAGTATTGGAAGAACCATTGCTCCAACTGCTGCAACAACAGCCATTCCAGATCCTGAAATCATACCATAAAATATAGCTGTTAAAACTGCAACTATTGGTATGCATGATTTAAACTGTCCTAAGAAATATTGGAATATTTCAAATATCTTTTCTGTTAATTTTCCTTCTGACATTATGTTTCCTGATACAACAAATAATGCTATTGCAACATAAGTAGTCTTACCTGCTGCTCCTAGTAACCATGATACTATATCCTGCATTCCATATAAACTTCCACCAGTAATAAGTGATGGCAGTATAAATGCTGCTGAGTATGCTACTACCATAGAGAACCCTAGTAATATTAATATTAAAAAAAATGAACTAAATATTAGTGTAATCATTATTTATTTCCCCCTAGTTAGTGTTTATTCTGCGATATCACTTAAAGACTCTTGCTCTAAAGTATCTACATCTTTTCTTCTCTTAACTTCTATAACTATATTTTGAATATTACGTAAGGTATTTAAGCCAAAACCAAAAATCGGCGCTGTATATATTATCCATAGAGGTATACCTGTAATACCTAAGTCTCCAGCTATATAAGTATTTTTTACAACTAATACAGATCCATATAAAAATAATACTGATATTAATGTATCTACTATACTTTCAATAACTTTTAAATTATTTTGTATGTTCTTATTATATTTCATAGTTAACACATCAACTACTATATTTTCTCCTTTTTTAGTACAATAACTTGCACATAAGAAACATACAAAAATATAAGCAAACACCGCTATTTCTTCTGGTACTCCTGTTAAAGAAGGAGATATTATTCTGCAAACTACATTTAATGTCTCCATAATAACCATTATTATAATGCCTACTGCGATAACGTTTTCTTCTAATTTAGAAAAGAATTTATTTTCTCCCATTTTCCTTGCCCCCTATTATATTTTATTTGTATTACTTTTCTTATGTTTTATCTTTAAGAAAAGTAATACAAATATATAAACTAATGCAATCTATTACCAGCCATAACTATAGCATATTCTATAGCATTTATTAAACTTAATTCATTAGCTATTCCCTTTCCAGCTTGATCAAAAGCAGTTCCATGATCTACCGAAGTACGTATTATTGGTAATCCTAAGGTTATATTTACTCCAGCAACAGCATCCCATTTTTCTTCTTTTTTATTATATACGAACCCAACTACTTTTAATGGAATATGACCTTGATCATGATACATTGCTACTACTATATCATACCATCCACCTCTAGCTTTTGAGAATACTGTATCTGGTGGTACTGGACCTTCTGCATTTATTCCTTCTTCATTAGCTAAATTTATTGCTGGTATAATCTCATCTATTTCTTCTCTGCCAAACATTCCATTTTCTCCACTATGTGGATTTAATCCTGCAATCCCAATTTTAGGATTTTCTATTCCTAATTCTTTGCATGCTTTATTTGCAATTCTTATGACCTCTAATACTCTATCTTTTTTAACTCTATCACAAGCTTCTCTTAATGAAACATGTGTTGATACATGAACAACTCTAAGATTTTCGTGAGCTAACATCATTGTATATTTATTAGTATTTGTAAAATCAGCGTAAATTTCTGTATGTCCTGAATAATGATGTCCTGCTAAATTTATGGCTTCTTTATTTAAGGCATTTGTAACAGTTGCATCAATTTCATTTGACATTGCTAATTCTATAACTTTCTTCACATATTGAAATGCTGCATTTCCAGCCATTTCAGATACTTCACCACGTTTTAAATTTTCTATATTTACAAGGTTCATATCATATACATCTATTGTACCAACTTCAAATAATGCATCTTCAACCTTTGAAACCTTATTTATTTTTATTTCATTTTCTTTTCCAACTATTTTTACCGCTTCTTCCATTACACAAGCATCGCCAACTACTAAAGGATTGCATTTATCATAAACTGCTTTGTCTGATAATGCTTTTACTGTTATTTCTGGTCCAATACTTGCTGGATCTCCCATAGTTATACCTAAAGTTAATTTATCTCTCATCATAAAACTCCCCTTCTAACTAACTTATCTCATTCCAGATTCTCTATTTTCTTCTAAAACTGCTTTTAATTCTTCTATGCATGCTTCTGGCACATGATTAAATGGTGCACGACATTTTCCTACTGGATGACCTAATAAATTTACTGCTGTTTTTACTATAGTATTTGGATTTCCATGTCTAAAACATTTTCTAAGTGATCTTATACTATCTTGGGCCACTCTTGCCTGCTCAACTTTATCATCCATAAAGTTTTCATATATAGATACCATTACTTCTGGATATACATTGGCACAACCTGCGATTCCACCTGCACCTCCTGCTAATAATGTCCATAATATTAATGAATCATTTCCAGAAAGAACTTTAAAGTCTTCTCTATCTCTTGTTACTTCTATATATTGAAGTATATTATCAAAATTTCCTGAACTATCTTTTACACCTATTATATTTTCTATTTTGCTAAGTCTTTTTACTGTATCTGGAGCTATTGCATTTCCAGTTCTTGCTGGTATATTGTATAAAACTATTGGCATATCAACAGCTTCAGCTACTGCTTTAAAATGTTGGTATAATTCTTCTTGAGATGCTGCTGCAAAAGAAGGAGTTATTATTGATAATATATCTGCTCCTATTTCCTTAGCTTTTTTAGATAAACGTATCGTATCTTTCGTACTTATGCATCCTGTTCCTGCATAAACTGGTACTCTTCCTTTTGTTTCTTCAACAACTATCTCAAGTATTCTAACTTTTTCATCTTCACTTAATATATATGCTTCTCCATTAGTTCCAAATGGGAATATTCCGTGAACCCCTGCCTCTATTTGACGATTTACTTGATTTCTTAATTCTTGTTCATTTATAGTTTCATCTGAATTCATTGGTGTTACTATTGCTGGTATTATTCCTTTTATATCTACATTTTTCATGTTTTTATCTCCCCTACATAATTTCTAAATATAATTTTCTTGCATCTTCTTTTGTTAATTCTCTCATATTGTTAACTAAAAGACGTTTTACATTCATTCCTGATTCTACTAATATTTCTAAATCTTCATCCTTAACTCCATACTCTTTTAAACTTGTAGGTATTTCTAATTTTCTAACTATTTCATCTAATCTATTTATAATCCATGCTGATTTTTCTTCTTGAGTTTTAGATATTGGATTTTTTTCTACTCTATCATAAGCTTTTTCTAATAATTCTCTACATACTGGTTCATTAAATTTCATAACCGGTACAAGTAACATTGCATTTGATACACCATGTGGTATATGGTATTTTCCTCCTAAAGGGTAAGATAATGCATGAACTGCTGTAGTTCCTGATGCTGATATTGCAACACCTGCATAAAATGCTGCAAGTAACATATTATTTTTAGCTTCCATTGCATCTTTATTTAAACAAGCTTCTTCTATGTTGTTCATTATTAAATCTAAAGATTCTAATGCAAACATATTACTAAATGGTGTTGCCTTTTTTGATGTAAAACATTCTATAGCATGGGCTAAAGCATCTACACCTGTTGCTGCTGCTATTTTAACAGGTAAGTTTTTTATCATTTGTGCATCTAATATTACATAATCAGGTATCATTTCGCCATTAACTATACCTACTTTTAATTCTTTTTCTGGAACTGCGACTATACTATTTGGAGTTGCTTCAGACCCAGTTCCTGCTGTAGTTGGAATAGCTAATGTTTTTATTGTTTTTCTACCCATTGATGGATTATCTAATAAATCTCTAACCCCATATTCATCTGTTACACATATAGATGCTAATTTAGCAGTATCCATTACACTTCCACCACCTACAGCAACTATAAAATCAGCTCCTACCAATTTAAATTCATCTATTACTAATTGAACTTGATCACAAGTTGGTTCTGGTGTAAGTTCATTAAATATAACGTTTTCCACACCTGTTTCATTTAATATATCTATTATTTTGTCTAAAAGACCTGTACTTTGTATTCCTTTATCTGTAAATACAGCTATTTTTTTATAACCTTTTACAATAGTTTTTATATTTTCTAATGCATTTTCTCCACTATATACATTTTGTGGCATTTGTAAGTTGTACTTTATCATTTATCTCAATCTCCCTATTTTTTAATAACTCAGTAATATCTTTAATCAGACTATTTGGACCAAAGCCACCTGATTTAGATATTACATGATAAATTTTATTTTTATATTTCATTTGTGTTAATACACACCCTGGCATTAATTCACAAATAGGTATTAACTCCTTTATTCCAATCTGTTTCATAAAACCTAATAATGTATCTCCACCTGTTACAAGTAAAGTGCTATTTATATCTTGTTCTAATATATTCTTTAACACATATCCCATAGTTTTAGATATAGTTGACCTTACTTCTTCTACAGATTTCCCCTTAGATTTAGCATATTTAAAAGTTGCATTATCATTATCTTTGTCATTACTATCTAAGATACAACACTTACTATTTTCACAATTGTATTTTAATTTTTTCAGTTCTTCAAATCCTTCTTCACTATCCCAATAACCTTGTTCTACTTTTTGTTTTGAATTTAAATGTATCCTTTTAAATCCACATTTTTCTGCATATTCCAATTGATTTTTAGTTATTGGATTTACACTTCCACAAACGACCAATAATTTTTCCTCAAGATTTATATCTGTACATACATCACCTGATAATTCTAACAATTTGGGTAAAATAGCTGCAAATCCTGCACAACCAGCTATTATGTTACATATATTTTTTTCTTTTAATTGCTTGCCTATTGTTATTAAATCTTCATCTGTTTGAGCATCATATATTATAATACCATCTTTAATTTCTGTATTTATACTATCAGACACTTGTAATTCTGTTGTCTTTATATTCTCTTGAGAATTAATAATATCTTTTACTAAGCTATATTTTACTGGCTCAAATGGATCTTTTCCAAAAACACTTTCCTCAACTATAACACCATCTATATAATGAACTCCATCTTTTGTGATTCTATTCATTTTAGGAAAAGCCGGGATAAATGGTAAAACCTTTGAACTAGATGCATCAATTAGTGCTTGTAGTTCACTCCCTATATTTCCTCTTAAAGCTGAATCTGTTTTCTTATATATATATGGAATTTTCTCGTCCTTAGATTTTTTTACAATACTATAAACTATGTCATATGCTTCCTTTTTAGGAAGGTGTCTTGTTTCTGCATCTATAACTAATACTTGTGTATCATCATTTTTTATTAAATCTTCTTTTTCGTCATAAATAAGTACTCTTGTTTTTATACCTTCACAAGCAAATTGTACACCAGTATCTAATGCACCAGTAAAGTCATCAGCTATAATAAGTAACTTTGTCATATACTCCCCCCTAACACCTTTAACAAATGTTTCCTAAATAACTTTTACAAATATAGTTTATCTTTTTTAAAAATCGCTTTCAAGAAATTAAACAATCAAAAGTGTTTAATTTTGAAACAATTTTATCTATTCTAGCTTTTTTATAAACTTTATGCTATTATATGTTTCATAATAAAACATTTCATTTTTAATAGGGGGTTTATATGAGTTTAAATAAAATTCGTATACTTGGTGTGGCTCCATATCCAGGTATGGAAAATATAATGATACAATTAGCTAAAAAAAGAAAAGATATCGAGTTAACAACTATTGTAGGGGATTTAAGTTGTGATACCGAAATTATTACTAAACATTTAGCTAAAAATTATGATGTAATCATATCTAGAGGGGGTACAGCTCAATTTATAAAACAAATTACAAATACTCCTATAATAGAAATATCTATTTCTGTTTATGATATTTTACGTGCTATTAAAATGTGTGAAAATTATAATCAATATTATGCCATAGTTGGCTTTCCTGCTATTACTTCACCTGCCCATACTTTATGTGATTTATTGCAATATAACTTAGATATAGTAACTATCAATGATATAAATGATGTTGAAAATATATTAAACAATTTAAAAAATAATGGACATAATATCATTATTTGCGATAATATTACTAGTTTATTAGCTAAAGACTTAGGCCTTACACCAATACTTATAACTTCTGGAGTTGAAAGTATACAATCAGCCTTTGATCAAGCAATTAAACTTTATAAAAATTATTCTATTATTCAAGAAAAAAATAATATTTTAACTAAAACTTTAGAAATACAAAGTATATATACTGTAATTTTTAATTCTGATTTATCTATTTATTTTTCAAATTATACTCATAACGATGCTTCATCTATATTTGATTATTTGAAAGAATTATTAAAAGATTTTCATGATAGCTCTCATGAAAAATCATTTCACTTAATAGAAAATACTTTATATTCTGTATCTATTAATAAAATTAAGTTAAATAAAAAAATATTATTTGTATTTTCGCTTCAAAAAAATAAAGTTTCTCCAAAAAGTAATAAGCATGGCATTCGATTTTTCAACTGTAATGAAATGAAAGATAAATATTATAATAGTTTTTATAGATTTACAACTTCTTATTCAGATATAAATAAGCAGTTTGAAAAAATTAATATAAATTCTATACCTGTTGTAATTTTAGGTGAAAAAGGTACTGGAAAGGATATTGTGGCTGCTAAACTGTATTTTGAAAGTAAATTTAATAATAATCCATTTATATCAATTAATTGTGAATTGATAAATGATCGATCTTGGGATTTTTTAATAAATCATCATCATTCTCCATTTTATGATAATCACAATACTTTATTTATTAGTAATTTACATGCTTTATCATCTTTACAAAGAAAACAATTGCTTATTTTTATATTAGATACAAAATTACATAAACGCAATCGAATTATATTTACATGCTCACAAACATTAAAAGATGAATCTATAGATCCATCTGCTGAATTTATAGAGTATTTATCTTGCAATACATTATACTTACCACCACTTCGAAATTTAAATGAAAATTTACTTTCTTCTTGTAGTTTGTATCTTAATGATTTAAATTTAAATTTTTCTAAGCAAATTGTAGGATTTCAACCTGATGCCATTGCTTTATTAAATGATTATTATTGGCCTGAAAACTTCTTACAGCTAAAAAGAGTTTTGAAAGAATTAGTTATGTTAACTACTACACCATATATAACTGCAGAAACAGTAAAAACAATTTTAGAAAAAGAGAAATATAGATTTCCCATAAAAAATAAAAGTGAGTATTTAGCTAATTTTGATTATGATAAACCTTTAAATGATATTATACAAGATATTGTCCATCTTGTTCTAGATCAATGTAATGGAAATCAAAGTCAAACTGCTAAAAAACTTAATATTAGCCGTACAACTCTTTGGCGTTATTTAAACCAATAAAAAATATCTTCAAGCACAAAAGAATGCTTGAAGATATTTTTATTGATTTTTTCTTTTTTCATAATCTTTTTCTACTTTACTCTTCCAATTTATATCTATAGTTTTACATTCTCTGCAACTTGAAATAGCCTCATTCATAACTTCGTAAGTAAGTTTTGTTCCCTCTTCATCACTTACATAATTTGATGCAAATTCTTCAGATATACCAAAATCTTTGGATGTTGATATGGCATCTATATTGGCACCTAAAAATAAGAATTTCCAATTATATTTTTCCTTTTGACAAGTAATCATTTGACGGATTTGTTCATAGG
>JABLTO010027983.1_pt1 | contig 10035 bp, 6 predicted proteins | sample 7160091 | NCBI WGS metagenome assembly JABLTO01 (sample SAMN14651225, study PRJNA627086) | human gut metagenome | isolation source: feces | host: Homo sapiens
CTATACCCCCTATAAGGGCATCATCAACGGCACGGAAGACGAAGTGGCCATCGCTTTCGCCCGCCTGTTGCGTGTGGCCATCATGCACCGTGTGACCGATTCCTACGGCCCGATCCCCTACACGAAGCTGGAAAGCAACGAGTCGATCTATGTGGAGTACGACTCGCAGGAGGCGGTCTATACGAAGATGTTCGAGGAGCTGGACGAGGCCATCGAGATACTGGGCCGCAATACGACGCTCCCAGCCGAAGCATGGAGCCGCTACGACGGCGTCTATTACGGCAATATCGCGCAGTGGCTCAAATATGCCAATTCGCTCAAGCTGCGGATGGCGATGCGTCTTTCCTACGTGAAGCCCGGCATTGCCCAGGCCAAAGCCGCCGAGGCAATCGCCGGCGGCATCATCACGGCCAATGCCGACAATGCGGCGATGCACGCTGCCGAGAACCGCACGACGCTCATCTACAACGACTGGGGCGACCACCGTGTCGGAGCCGACATCATCAGCTACATGGACGGCTACAAAGACCCGCGTCTGGAAAAGATGTTCCTGCCCAACGATACCGACGTATACGTGGGTATCCGGATCGGTATCGACGTGGCGGGGAAATCGACGGCCATGTCGAAATATTCGAACATGATCGTGGCCTCTGCGACGCCCTACCTGTGGTTCAACGCTGCGGAAGCGACCTTCCTGCGTGCGGAATACGAACTGCGCTGGGGATCGGCCGAGACGGCGAAGACACTCTATGAACAGGCTGTCCGGCTTTCGTTCGAGGAGCGGGGAGCATCGGGGGCCGACGCCTACCTGGCCGACGCCACGAAGAAGCCTGCGCCTTATACCGACCCGCTGGGCAATTACAGCGCATCGGCCCGGAGCGAGATCACCGTTCCCTGGGAAACGGCTGTGGCATCTACCGATGCGGAGGCCGTGAAAGAACGCAACCTCGAACGCATCATCGTGCAGAAGTGGATCGCCATCTTCCCGCTGGGCGTCGAGGCGTGGTCGGAACACCGCCGCACGGGGTATCCCAAGCTGTTGCCCGTGCCTACCGACAAATCGGGCGGCACCGTGAATGTGGAACAGGGTGCCCGCCGTCTGCCGTATCCCGTCGAGGAGTACCAGCAGAACAACGCAAACCTCCAGGCGGCAATCCAGACACTCGGTGCGGAGCAGCAGAACGGCGACCGTTCGGGCGATGTCATGGGAACCCGCGTATGGTGGGATTGCAAACCGTATAACAAGTAATCGCTATGAATATGAAACCAAACCGAATGATACGTTTCTTCGTCCTTTGTGCCGCCGTCGCAACGTTTGCGGCCTGCAACGACTGGACGGAGATGGAAACGGTGGACAGCAAGGTCGAGAAGCCCTGGGAGCAGGATCCGGCACTATGGGCCGAATACACCGCAGCGCTGAGGGCCTATAAACAATCGGAGCACTTCATTGTTTATGCCCGCCTGCACAACTCGCCCGAAAAGGCATCGAGCGAGCAGGATTTCATGCGCTGCCTTCCGGATTCGCTGGACATCGTGACGCTGACCAACGCCGACAACTTCTCGAAGTTCGACGCCGAAGATATGGACGCCATGCGCGAGAAAGGGGCGAAGGTACTTTACCAGGTCGATTATGCCGCACGCGCGGAAGAGTTCGCCGATATGCAGGCGCTCGATGCCTATCTGGATCGGGTTGTCGCCGCCGTCGCCGCCAACGGCATGGACGGCTACTCGTTTACGACCGACCCGCTGGCGACGGACGCCACGGCCCGCATCGTCGAGAAATTCGCTGCGGCGAAATCCGAGGGCCAGCTCCTCGTCTTCGAGGGCAACCCGCTGTCGCTGGCTGCTGCCGACCGTCCCAGGGTCGATTTTGTCGCCCTCGATACGGAGAAACTCGAAAATGTGCAGGAGGTGAGGCTCCGGGTGATGAATGCCACGGGGTATGCCGGTATCGCGCCGGAGAAGCTGCTGCTGGCGGCCGAGATCAGCGCACCCCTGCTGGATGAGGATCGCACGGAGTTCGCGGCCGTCGAGGAGATGTCGCGCCGCGTCATCGAGTTCGGCCCGCTGGGCGGTCTTGCAGCTTATAACATCGCTGAGGACTATTACCATGCGGAGATGAACTACCAGACGATCCGCAAGGCGATCCAGACGTTAAATCCCGCTAAATAGTGAACGCCATGAAAAAATACGGAAAATATCTGATTGCAGCCGTCGCGGGGCTCGTGTTTTTCGCGGCCTGCGACAACTACGAAGCCGACGACCACAAGTTCGGAAACGCCGTTTATCTCGACGTCGCTGAAACGAACGAGGTGCAGCTTACGACCTTCGGCAACAACAAACCGACCTACGACTGCGCCTTGCAGGCGGAGCTGACCTATCCTGCGGGACAGGATGTGGCGGTGACGCTCACGGTCGACCCGTCGCTCGTCGGGACGTACAATGCCCGCTACGGTACGGAGTGGACGATGCTCGATGCCAAGTATTATGAACTGTCGGCCGGGAGTGTCACGATTCCCGCAGGGAAAACGACCTCGGACGTCGTAACCCTGAAGCTCAAGGAGCTGATGGGCCAAGGCGAGGAGCAGGCCGGCGCACTCCCCATCGACGAAACCTATCTCCTCCCCGTGCGCATCGGCCATGCTTCGATGGACGTGCTTCGCGGCTCCGACGTAGCCTATTATGTCGTCAAACGCTCTTCGGCCATCACGGTCGCAGCGCAGCTCACCGACAACTGGATCGAATTCCCGACCCTCGACAAGTATTCCGAAAGCAGCAAGGCCTGGAACGGTCTGACGGCTGTAACTTATGAGGCGTTGATTTATATCGACGACTTCATGACGAGCAATGCTTCGGGCAACCCCGTCAGCATCTCGTCCGTCATGGGTGTCGAACAGTATCTGCTGCTGCGCATCGGCGATACGAACTTCGAGCGTCAGCAGTTGCAGTTCGACGGTTCGGGTGCCGGATCGTCCTTCGGGAAGATTCCCGGGCGCGACGCGACGAAGAACCTCGACAAAGGCCGCTGGTACCATGTCGCCTGTACATATGACCAGGCGGCGCGTACCGCACGCATCTATGTCGATGGCCGACTTCAGAGCGAAGCGACCGAGGTCGGCATCTCGGCGCAGAGCAAGAAGAACCAGATCAACCTGGCCATGCGGGCGCTCTACGACCTGTGGAATACGGCCCCGGAAAACGAAAAGCCCCAGTACGAGACCGACGACACGGGTTACAACAAGCTGGGCGAGGCCTATCAGTTCTTCCTCGGCCGCTCCTACGACGATTACCGTCCTCTGAACGGCAAGGTCGCCGAGGCCCGCGTCTGGTCGGTGGCCCGGACGCCCGAACAGATTTGGGAGAGCATGTACGAGATCGAGAACCCGCAGGACGACCCGACGCTTCTTGGCTATTGGAAGTGCAACGACGCTTCGGGAAATACGGTCAAGGACTACTCGATGTACGGCAACGACGGCGTAGCCAAGTACGATATTATCTGGCCTCAGGGCATCGAGATTCCGAAACTTAACGAAAACAACGAGTGATTATGAAGACGATTTTTAATTTGCAAACAGGGATGGTGACGCTTCTTTGTACGGCGGTATTCGCGGGCCTTACGGCCTGCGAAGCCGATACCGTGGAACGGGAAGGCGGAAAACTTCCCGATAAGGAACCGTTGGAAACCGTATCCGGGATGCTGCGCAGCGGTAATTCTTCGGAAAAGACGATAGACGTGCTGCTGACCGAAGGCGGCGGCGGGTTCGTGATGAGGAATTTCTATTTCCAACAGACAAAACCGGCCTCCGACGGTTTTTCGCTCGACGCATGGGTCGACGCAACCCTGCTCGACGATTACAACGCTGCCGATGGGGTCGAACGAACCCTGCTTCCGGAAGCGAATTACGAATTCCCCGACGGTAAGGTGCTCGACCTCTCGTCCGAGGCGCAGCGCTCGGCGCTGAAACGTGTCAAATTCACGGCGGCGGGGCTCGCTGCCGGAGAATACGTCTTGCCGCTTACGGTCGCCGGGCAGGATGCACCGGACGCGAACAAGACGCTTTACTACAACGTCTCGGTTCGCCAGCCCTATACGGACGAGTATGCGCTGCACGACGGCCATGACCTGTTCTTCGTGTTCTACATCAACACGAACGATTTTCAGCCGCTGTTGGCGCAGGACTACATCATGCGGAAGAAACTGGCCCGCGGAACGACCGTGGCCTGGTACGATGCCGTAGGCAACATCATCAACCTGCGCACCGTGATGCTCGATTACGATGCGGCTACCGGCCGTGCGCTGTTGAACCTCGGAAACGACATGCGCTATGTCCTCGACCATGCCGTGAAATACATCCGTCCGCTGCAGGAGCATGGCAGCAAGGTCTGCATCTCGATTGAAGGCAGCGGGAAGGGGCTCGGATTCTGCAACCTGACCGACGGACAGATCGTCGATTTCGTAGCGCAGGTGAAAACCGTGGTCGAAGAGTTCGGTGTCGACGGCATCAACCTGTGGGATCGCAACGCCGGATACGGCAAGGAGGGGATGCCGGCCATGAACACCGCCTCTTACCCGAAACTCATCAAGGCATTGCGCGAGGCGCTCGGCAGAGAGAAACTGCTGACGGTCACGGTTTACGAGGAGCCGACCTCTACCTTCTGGGATACACAGGCGACGGGCGGCATCGCCGTCGGGGACTATATCGACTATGCCTGGTCGGGCTACAACAGCGAGAGCGAAGCCCCGCAGCTGCTCGATCCGTGGCATCCCGAACTGGCGTATGTATCCGACTATACGCAGAAGCCGATTGCCAACCTGCCCAAGGAGCGATACGGATGTATCAATTTCCCGATATATTCGACCTCATCCGTGGATATATCAACAGATATAGAGCAAGTACTTAATGGTGACCTGCTTGACTGGGTGCCGAATTACAAGCCGAACAACATCATCGTCTTCGACGATCTGCATACCAATTTGCAGGACAATTACGAAGCGTATTGGGATACTATGTTTGCGGATTGTTGCACGGCTATGGACTCAGAAAATCGCAATATTCTCGGCAGCAGAAACGGATATTCTTATCTATTTGATAATTATAGACTTGGCACACTACCCAATGAAGCAGGCGAATGGATAGGCGGATACGGCAAATGGAAAAAGGATTGGCAATAAAATCGGTCGATGCGACATATCGAACTTCCCTAATCACTCTCTCACGGCTCCTTAACCGGAGCGACAAACAACCTTATTTTATTACTAATTTCACTTGAATTATGAAAAAGACTTTTAAACTGATGGCAGCCCTCGTGATGGGCGCCGGTATGATGTTCTCCTGCCAGCAGGCAGAGGAACCGACGATGGACATGGCTCAGGAACCCGTCGTCGAAACGCGTGCTTACGGGGACAAGACTCCGACGGTCACGATCTATGTCGAGACCAATGACGTGAACCCGCTCAACGCCGGGGATTACAAACTTCCTAATGGCAAGCCCTATGCCGACATCGTGGAGTTTTTCGCATCGAACATCCACAAGCGGACGGTGAACGGCGTTGTCGAGCCTACGCTCTACCTGAACGACAAGATGACCAACCTGCTCGAAAACGGCGGCGCCGCGACGTATGTCCAGGGGTTGCAGGCCAAAGGCATCAAGGTGGTGCTGACCGTGCTGGGCGACTGGCAGGGCATCGGTGTCGCCAACATGAACGCAACCCAGACCACGCAGTTCGCCAAGATTCTGGCCCATGCCGTTGAGAAATACGGTCTGGACGGAATCGGGTTCGACGACGAATACTCCAACTACTCGTCCTCGCTCATCAGCGGTTCGTTCGGCAGCATTATCACCAAGTTGCGCAACCTGATGCCCGCCGGAAAGCTCATCACCGTATTCCAGTGGGGCAATTACGGTTCTTCGCAGATCAATGCGACGGCCGGCGCCCAGATCGACCATGCTTATGCCAACTTCGGCTACAGCACCTCTATCGGTATTTCCGGCGTAACCAAGGATCGTTTCGCTCCGCTATCGATCAATCTGGGTTCTATTGGAAATGTAACACGTTACGGTGATTATGCCTATGAATTGGCCGAAGCCGGTTACGGTTCGATCATGCATTTTAACCTGCGTACGAGAAGCCAAGCCGATCCGCTGCCGCTGTTCAAGGCGATCGCCGACGGTGCCTGGGGCGAGACCAACGTCACCTGCGACAACGGTAACCGTTCGCAGGACTGGACTTTCGTTCCGTCCGGGTATGAAATCACCATGGACGAAGTGGAATAACATGATGGCGATGTGTTCGCATTGGCTGATTTGAGTTGGTTATATACCCGAAAGTGACCGATTCCAGACCCGCACACCTGACAGGTGTGCGGGTCGTTTTTTGCCGGCCAAGGGGGATAGAAAATGTGTTTCCCCATCCGGAAAACGAATGGGGAAACAGAAACTACCGCAAATGCATGGCCGATTCGAGTCGATATATACCCGTAAGTGACCTTTCAATATAAACTCTCCGGCAGGTTTGTGATAGTATTTATCTAACGTACGGATTTGTGAATTCGTATTCAGCCATTGTGTTTTATCGGCACAATAAACTGGGATGGCAAAAAGGCACGGGTCGCAGCCTGCACTTCCCGGCCGTAGATCGACCGATGGTGCTTGGTGATCCGTGGCCTGTTGTTTTCAAGGGGCTGGCGGAGGTCGCCGGGTGCTCCCTGACTATGCGCCCTGTGCCATTTATTCCCGGCGGGCTCAGAGGTGTATGGCCTCCCCCAATGCCGCCTCGGCGGCCTCCATGACCCCTTCGTTCATCGTCGGGTGGGCGTGTATCGTGCGGGCGATCCGGTGTGCCGTGGCGCCCAGCATGCGTGCCAGCGTCGGCTCGGCGATCATCTCGGTGACGTTCTGTCCGACCATGTGCGCCCCCAGCAGGGTGTCGTCCTCGCCGAAGAGGAGCTTCACGAAGCCGTCGCGGTCGCCCGCGGCGGTCGCCTTGCCCGATGCCGTGAACGGGAAACGCCCTACCTTATAGGCGATGCCCCTCTCCTGCGCCTGCTGCTCGGTCATGCCGACCGAAGCCACCTCGGGCGAGGTGAATACGCACGACGGGATGGCCGAATAATCCACCGGTGCGGGATCCAGCCCGCAGATGGCCTCTACGCAGCAGATACCCTCGGCCGAGGCCACGTGCGCCAGCGCCGGGCCGCCCACGATGTCGCCGATGGCGTATACGCCCGGAACATTGGTGCGGTAGAACCGGTCGACGAGCACTTTGTCGCGCTCCACGGCGATACCCAGCTCTTCGAGGCCGATCCCCTCGATGTTGGACTTGATCCCCACGGCCGAGAGCACGATGTCCGCCGTCAGGGTTTCGGGGCCCTTTTTGCCCTCGGTCTCGACCTCGCAGCGCCCTTCGGCGTTGACCCTGACCGATTTCACGGTCGTCGAGGTCATCACCGCCGCCCGCAGTTTGCGGAATGCGCGCTCCATCGCCTTCGACACCTCCTCGTCCTCGAGCGGCATCATGCGGGGCATGTACTCCACTACGGTGACCTTCACGCCCAGCGCGGCGTAGAACCACGCGAACTCGCTGCCGATGGCGCCCGAGCCTACGACGACCATCGTTTCGGGCAGCCGGGTGAGCGTCAGCGCCTGGCGCGACGAAATCACGTGCCGGCCGTCGATGGGCATGAACGCCATTTCGCGCGGGCGCGCTCCCGTGGCGAGGATGATATGGTCGGCTTCGTAGTGCGTGCCGTCGACCTCGAGCCTGCCTGCCGCCGTCAGGCGCCCGAAGCCCTGTATGAGGTCTATGTTGTTTTTCTTCAGCAGGAAGGCCACGCCCTTGGACATGGTTTCGGCCACGCCGCGCGAGCGCGCCACGATCTTTTCCGGGTCGGGGCACACCTCGCCCGCGAGGGTGAGCCCGTAATGCTCCGCCGATTTGCAATAGGTGTAGACCTGTGCGCTTTTCAGCAGCGCCTTGGTCGGGATGCAGCCCCAGTTGAGGCATACGCCGCCCGCCTCGGCACGCTCCACGAGTGCGACCTTCCGTCCCAGCTGCGAAGCCCGGATTGCGGCCACATAGCCGCCCGGGCCGCTTCCTACGACGATGATATCGTATTTCATAGCTCTATTTTATCACTTTGAGTATTTCTCCGTTGTCTTTGGCCACGGCACGTTTCCACTTCTCGCCGTAACCCGGGAACTGGATCTTGTCGGGGATCTGTTTGCCGTTGCCGTTGTCCACGAAATGCGCCGGGCCGCCCTTGCCGTCGAGGTATTCCAGCACGCCCGCATGTTCGCTTTTCACGTTGCCGTCCATGTATTTCACCAGCAGGTACTTGTCGAGCTTCGACCAGCGGTCGAACAACTGCTGCGCCGTGGCGATGCTGAACTCCGAGAGGAATTTGCCGCGGGCCTTGGGCGAGAGCGTCATCGCCTCGGCATCGACGTCGCGCACCAGGCGGAGCGCCTCGTTTTCCCATTTGTCCACGACCTTGCGGATGTCGCCCGCGATCATGTCGTAACGCATGTAGGCGAAGTTCGAAACGCGGTTGAAGAGCCAGAACGCCGACGTCGGCGAATATTCGAGCATCGAGCCGTTGCCTTCGCTCAGGCACTCGGGGACGCCCTGCGTGCAGCAGTAGATGGGCGTCAGGCACGACGTGGCCGCATCGTCCACGCCGAACCAAAGGATGCCCATGTTGTCGGGCACGTCGGGGCGTGCCTGCGCCACGAACCAGAAGCCGGTCTGCTGCGTGGCCGTCGCACGTTCGTTGCAGTATTCCACGCCGTCGACCTCGAAATACATCGGACGCCAGCGGTAGGGGCAGGCGCTGCCCCCGGCGCCTATGTCGGTGGTCATGTCCATCGGCGTGCCTTCGTAGTGGTCGCGCATGCAGTCGAAGACTACCTTGGGCGACACCTTCGTGCGGGGTTTCACCCACAGGGGCATGCGGTTTTCGGCATTGTGCCCCATCGCATAGTCCACGTATTTGTCCATTCCGTCGGCCACCGTGCGGAAGAATGCCCACACGCGGGCCTCGCAGCCTCGCAGCGCGCCGAAATCGGCCGGGGCGTAGGCTTCGCAGAAACTGAAATCCTCGTCCGTGCCGTCGTAGTAACCCATCTCGCGGGCGAACGCCGCCACGTCGGGCGAATAGAGGCAGTTCTCGGGGTCGTCCTTCGGGAAGGTCGTGATACGCGCCTGGTTGGCGTGCGCCGAGACATAGCCGTCGGGGATGCGGCGGGCCACCCATACGATGCCCTTGCGGGCGTTGCCGCCCTTGCCGTCGTCCTTGTAGCCCTTGCCGATCAGCTCCATGATCCACGCCTCTTCGGGGTCGACGATCGAGAACGACTCGCCGCTCGAGGCATATCCGTAGGTGTTCGCCAGCTCGGCGATCGTGAGGATCGCCTCGCGGGCGGTCTTGGCGCGCTGGAGCGTGATGTAGATCAGCGACCCGTAGTCGATCAGTCCGGTCGAGTCCTCCAGCTCCGGGCGGCCTCCGTAGGTCGTCTCGCCGATGATGAGCGAATGTTCGTTCATGTTGCCGACGGTCGAATAGGTTTCGCCCGCCTGCGGGATGTCCGTCAGGTAGCGTCCCGTGTCCCACTCGTAGACGGGCAGCATGGCCCCGGCCCTGAATTTCCCGCCGGGGGTGTGGTACAGGGCGCCGTAGAGCGCGTGCGAATCGGCGGCATAGGAGACCATGGCCGAGCCGTCGGTCGATGCCCCTTTGGTTACGATGAAATTGGTACAGGCTGCGGCTGCGCCATAGGTGAAGAGGGCTGCCGCCGCGAGGCAATACTGGAGTTTTCTCATAGGTTTTCCGGTTTTGATCCCAAATGTACGAAACAAATCCTAAACGGCAAAACGCAGCGGGTACGATATGTCGCATTTTATTTGGATATTAGGGCTTTATGTCATATCTTTACGACGTATGCAAGCGCATTGCATTCCGGTTGTTTTGGGGAAGTTCCGATGTGGTTCAGGTGGGAGCTACTTCCGAAACGAATCTGCCGGTATTGTCTCTTTAC
>JABLTO010015751.1_pt1 | contig 10029 bp, 11 predicted proteins | sample 7160091 | NCBI WGS metagenome assembly JABLTO01 (sample SAMN14651225, study PRJNA627086) | human gut metagenome | isolation source: feces | host: Homo sapiens
ATAAATTCATAAAAGCCTCTCCTTTACAGAATCGACCAGATATATAACGGGGCGGTCAAGGTGAAAAGAAGGCAGGCAAACAGAATACAGGGTGCTGTCAGTTCAAATTGACCGTGCTTGCGAAATTCAAAATACGATGTACTTAGCTTTACAAAGAACAAAATCGCCAAAACCATATCAATGACGGGAAACACGACATTGTTGACAACGTTCTTTATTTGTGTCTGCGCCGCTTTCCACGTGTTTTCGATAGCAGTTGATACATCTCCTGCGGCAAAGGTCTGAAAGCACCATGCGGACAGTAATACCGCCGTCACCAAAATACATATTAATTTCTTTCTCATGAACATCCTCCTAACACTCTTTGCATTTCCTCTTTTTGAACCACCCGAATCGGAATATTCAAACTTTTACAAAACTGTATTTCTGCTTTCATCCCTTCTGTAACAGTACTGCCGAAAATCCACGCCTCGTCGCAAATCCACAGTAAATTCAATCCCGCTGCCTGCTTGATTTCCCGTTCCTTTGGATCGCTATCATCAAGGCAAAGCAGATAGAAATGCGGTACAACCGGAGCTGCACCCCGCATCAATACATATCTGGAATACTCTTTCATCTGCTCAAGATTTTCTTTTTCTCCGAGTTCGGCACAAACATAGACTCGTTTCATCATTCCTCTTCATCATCCTTTTTCTTTTTGACAATAACCAATGCAACAACACCTCCCAGCGCCACTGCGCCGAGTCCGATCCAGAAGCCGGTATCAAAACGGTTTTCTGCTTCTGCCGTATCTGTTCTTGTCTCCAAAGCAGCCGACTCGATTACCGTTTCTGCCGATGATTGCGGCACGGGACAACGAAGCAAAACGGTGCCTATTATCAAGCAAGACAAGACACCGGATAACAGAAATCTTTTCATTTTCTTTTTTCCTTTCATAATAATTATGATCATTCCTTTCTGAGCTTTTGTCCGATTTCGGTCAAATGAAATGCGACCGAAATTGCGGCATCATATTTGCCGCAAAGGAACAAAAGCGGAGTATAAAAGGAATGCGGTGCATTTCTTTTATACTATCTCGCCCTTATATTCCGCAATATATCGTAAAGCCCATATCGGCTTCTACTTCTTCCCGGCTGATTTCCTCCGGCTCTCGAAACTGCATCATATATTTTTCTGCTTCTTCAGCGGTTATCCCTCTGAAATCATCTTCTGTTAAACCACAGATAAAAAAAGGACCGGCGATGATAGAAGTACCATCTCCGATCCTGCGGTTACCCTCCATGCCGATGAGTTTTGCTTCTTCGTTTCCTACAAGGCAAACATCGCCCAGATAGATGGGCTCGATCAGTCCGCCGACCGCTTTTTGTTCCGCTTCCAGCGTGTGTTCGATTTCTGCTATATATGGAGCCTTATGCGGTTCTACATAAACCACCGTCATAAGGTTATCCGGCTTTTGGGTGAGGGACTCGTCAAAATCCACTTTTTGAAAGCCAATACTGTCGCAGTAATATGCACCATCCTTTGTCACAACAACATCCGAAACGGACAAGGAATGACCGCGATGGAGCGGATGTCCCTCTGTATTGAACTGCCGGAAAATTTCTTCCAAATTGTCACTATCCACCTCACCGTTATACACCTCGTCATAGATGTAAGCGTTGATGTCTTTCGTGTCCTGAAAATTGTCCAGATGCTTATATTGCAGAAATTTGACAAGGTTTTTATCCCTATCGGGATTGATTTGATAGATTTTGATTCTCATTGTGTTAGGAGTCTCCCTTCGTTATATTTTGCTGTTCTGCCCATTTCACCGAAAGATGAATCAGCGCTGCTCGTTGTTCCTGCGGCGTCAATTCATCCAGAAAGCTCTCTAAAGTGATGGGATCTGATTCATCGCCGTAGCAATCTTTACAGTTATCGCAGATTTTTTCTCGCTTCACAATCACGGTATTGTCATTTGACTCGGCAAAACTTAAAATGTCGTTATACGCCAATCCGACACGCTGCCGAATTTCATAGGGGATGGTAATCCGTCCTCGTTTACCAAGAACTCGGTATATTTTGTTCATTTTCATTCTCCCTTCTGTAATGATTCTTCTTTAGTAATCGGGGTTAAAATCAAACAAGGTAAGCTGTTTGACAGGATGAAATAAAACCCGCCCATTTTCTTCTGCCTGCACTTTCATGTCATAATTTGCAATTAACAATTCCTCAAATATTGCCCCGGGGTCACTGCCTTGCCGCATATTATGAAGTCTCGGCTGCACAAAAGTATCAAAACCGCAGGCATCTGCAAGGGAGCGAATCACCGGATCATTATTATAGGTGATGAGAAATTTACATTTCCCTTCATACTGCTTGTGAACGGTATAGACAAAATCGAACAGTTCCTGATGCGTTTGCCCGTTGAAGCTGGATTTTTGATAGCATGCTTCTGTCCCCCTATATGGCGGATCAAGCAACACAAAGGTATCTTCTCCGACAGCATAGCGAATAGCATCACGAAAGTCACGGTGCAGAATGATTGCATCCCGCAGCCGTGCACAAGCAGCGATCAATCGAGTAAATTTCTTGGTCATATCCCGTTTGGCGATCGCAATGGTCTTACCTGTGGAGGAAAAACTAAACACCTGATTTTCAAAAAAAGCGACTACTTCCTTAATATCCTCCCACGAGTAATCCTCCACGGTATATACAAAATGCTCGATATCATCTAATATATTGGGGATTGTTTGCAAAAGCTGTTTGTTCTCACGAAAAATCTGCTCACTGTTAAAAGACAGATACAGACGTCCAATGAGATATGACAGTTTTTCACTGTTTTGCAGCACCCGGAAAAATTTCACCAGATCTCCGTTGTAATCGTTGATCATCTCTTTTTCCGCGCGGGCTTTGCGCAAGAATATTTCGGCACTCCCCATGCAGGCTTCCAGATAGGTTTTATGCGGTGGCATAACCGACAGAATCGTATCTTGAATACAGTTTTTATTTCCGGTATACGGAATAGGGCTTACTGAGTCCGACACATTTTATTTTCTCCTTCCGGCAGAGAGAAGTTTATGTGCACGTTTGCCTCAATAAAAAAGAAGCCCTTTTCTATCCACGGGTTCCCGTGCACACAAAACGACCTCTGTTATTATTCATTTCATTGTTTCTTTAATTATATACTCACAACTGCATTTCTCCCGGCGTTTGCTCCATGGCTTCGGTTTGTTCAAATTCCCCGCGCATATATTCGGCAATGGTAAGCTCCTGTCCTAAAAAGTTGGGTTCGGTATCCTCGGTAAAGGCAATATATCCTTTTTCCCCGAAATCCAGCGGCTCATCAGTTATGACGCTTCCGCCGTGGTTAACGGCAACTCTGGGTTCAACCGTACAAAAGCGGTCGCCGTCATCGCTGTGGCGAAGGTCGTAACAGTAAAGCCCATGCGGAATATCCTTCGGGGTAATGCGGCTGTTTGAAAACAGCGCGGGCTTACCGAACAGCTCGATCAACTGATACTCAACATTTTCGATGCTGATATATTCCGTCCCCGTGCTGTTTTTCGCCATACCGAATTCCAAGGGATCATAATCCCAAACCTCCAAAGCAAACTCAGTCGCATGGACACCTTCGGGGATAAACTGATCGATTATTTTTCCACCGAGATAGGTGCGCTCTCCGCAGTTCATCCCGATATCCTCATCTGCCCATTGATGTTTTAAGGATACATCCGGATACATTTCAGAGAGTTTTTTCAAGATGGGATGAGGCGCAGACCATGCGGTTTGGAAGGTCAGCTCATCACAAGCACTGTAATCGGTATATTCGTCATACCCATAGGCATTCCATTTTGTACCCCATTTTCCGATTGCCCAATCATACCATGTCGGTACGCCGTATATCTGAATGTTTTGCCATGCGGTTTTACCAAGCTCCCATTCGTCGCGCTGTATATCTGTCCGCTGGTGCAGGAAGATTTCCTCGCTTTTTTCGGGGATATTTACAAGCGCTTTTAATGCGTCCTCCACCGAGCAACCGAAGGTATATACCTCGATAAAATCCCGATAGGCTTTCAGACCACGATCGGTTTTGCTTCCCGCCTCGATATTCAGCGATTCAGGCATGGGGATGATTTTATTGAAATCAATTGTCCCTATCCCGTATTCATCGTCTTTGATTTGTTCCAGCATGGCGTCAATCCGCTGTTTGTCGCCGCTGAATTCGATATGATTTTCTACATGATTTGGCATAATATTCTTTCTCCTTTACATTGTTAAAGTCGGAGCAAGCTCCTGTTCGGGTTCTATGGTTACCAGCTTAATATGTTTTCTATCGAACAAATCCATCTGAAAATCCGTAACCTCTTGTTCCAGTAGCTCGCAAGCGGCAAAGTAGGTGCCGTTAATTTTGATCTGCGGTGTTTCTCCGCAAAGCAATTTCTTGCCGTCCTGCGGTGCAACGGTTACGATACCGTCCGGCGTCATAATATCGAAGGTACAATCGGGATGCCGCATAAGCTGGCCTTTGACAGTCCTTAGAAGCCTTTCTTCTGCTGCTTCTCTTTCTTTTGCATTTTTAATCCCTTCTGAGACAATCGGGACAAAGCGTTCGGTATCCTCACAGATTTCCTTAAACCGCTTTCCGAAATCCTCAATTAGCGACAGATCATCGCAATCGCAGAAAAAACCGCCTGCCTCGCTGTCAAAAAGAATTCTCCCGATGTTGGGATCGTCCGCAAACGCCTGACGGAATGCCGCTTCCCATTCATAGCCGTTACCATGGAGTCTCAAACCGTGCTTGTTATACGCCGGCTCGCCGATCTCTGCCGCATAAGCATTAAAAGCGTCTTGACAGTATGGATGATATTCCTCACTTAAAAAATCAAGCGGAAGGCACAGGCTGAATCTGCCATCTTCATGGTCAACGATATGGAAGGGAGCGTTGTTTGTATTAAACGCTTCGATTCTTTCTTGTATATTCATAGTAATTATGCTTCTTTACATACTCATAAGGTGTGAAACTTCATCATTTCCTGTTCCTCTGCCAGTTCCTCGGCGGTTAATTTGCGGAAAGAGTCCTCGCCGGGGACAACACCGAGCGATCTGCCGTTGTCAAAATCACAGTGAATCGTGCCGATATCATCGACCGCCTTAACCGTGCCTCTTGTATTCGGCTCAATCGGACGGGGATCATCTTCCATGCTTACAAGCATAATTCTTGTTCCGGGCGGATAGCTGTCTTTCATACGCTGTGCAAAGCGCTGCTCTGCTTCAAACCTGTTCATATTCTGTTCCTCCGTTTCATCGTCTGTTTCGTTTGTTTGATTGGTGCCGTCAATCTCCATCTGCATCGGAACCAGCACCTTCTTCAGTTCCTCAAGGTAGTCCATATCCGCAATTTTGTTGATATAAATACCGAAGGTATCAAGAAAAGGTGTGCCGTCTTTCTGTGTAATGCGAAGATCATCATACTGCCCGTGTGTGCAGATGAAGTTCGCTACCTCATAAATATTGTGCAGCCGTGTCCGTCCTGCAAGTGAATGCCCGATCAGCAGAGGGTATTTTTCTTCCGCCGTCATTCTTCCATCTCCATTTCATAGTAATCGTAAAGTGTCTTTGCATCAAATATATACTTCTTGTTTAATCGTTGCTATTTTCAACAATCTGAGTGCCTTTGTGTGGAAATTTTCTCCTTCTGTGCCGTATAAAAAACGGGATACTCATCAACAGAACTGCCGCAATCAGTCCTGCCAGTATCCCGTATCCGTACTGGCGATACCAGGTGGACGGAGCTTTGTTGTACACCGGCATTTCCTGCTCCGCCACCCGTACCCCTCTCACCAACAGCCGATGTGTGTTAACGCCATAGGGCGTGCAGGTCACCAAGGTCACATAGTCTTTCTCCGGATCGATAGCCAAGTCAGAAACATCCTCCGGAAGAACGATTTTGATCTGATCTGCTTGGTAGGTTAGTTTTTTGCCTAATACCCGCAAAGTAAAGCAGTCACCGATAACAAGCTGATCCAGATCAGACAGCATTCGCTGTCCCGCCATACCGCTGTGTCCGGACAAAGCGGCGTGAGTACCTTTTCCTCCCACCGGCAGCGAAGTCCCGTAGAGGTGTCCGATTCCTTTGCTTAAGGTGGTGTTGTCGGTGCCGTGATAGATCGGCAAAGTGACGTCGATTTTCGGTATTTCCAGCACGCCCATGATTCCGTCTCCGCTTAAGTTAAGCAGGTTAGTATAGGAACTTAACTGCCCACCGGATAACAGGCACCGGTTGTATTCCTCCGCTGCTGCGTATTCGGCTGTCAGCTTTTCGTCAGGTGCAGCCGTGATCTGCTTTGCAGCTGCAATCATGATCTCTTCCTGCCGCCATCTGCTGATAGATTCGCTGACAGGCGGATAAAGTACCGCCGCAATGCCTAATACACAAACAACAGCGGAAAGGCCCCTTAACAACCGGCGCATCTGTAAGTCCTCCTAATTTTGTTTTTTCTTTCGGGTATATACCAGTACCATAAAGGAAACTGCCGCCAATGCAATCCCACCGATGGTAAACAGTAGGTTGCCTGCTTCACCGGTTCCCGGAATGAGTGTTTTCCGGTGGTTGATCACAGTCAGCGGTACAACAGCCGAAGCAGAGTCACCATCTGCTGTCATAGATACCGATTTGCCATCTGCCGTTGCCAAAGCTGTCAGTGTTTTGGCCAGACAAACCGGACAGATATCATCGGATTCTTCTGCAGTAATCACCACTTGAATAGCTTCCTTCAACAAACGATATCCGTTGTCAGTTGTGGTTTCGGTGATACTGTATGCATCATCCTCCAAGCCTTTTACCACTACTTTCCCGTTATCGGTGGGTACAAACACGGTTGCATCCGCTTCATCAGCGGCATGACCGGTAACATAGTAAACATTGTCGATCAACGTTGCCTGCACAAAATAGCCGTCGGTATCGTTTTGTATCACAAAGCTTACTTTTGAAAAATCCCCTTTGTTGTCAGCAAATTTCTTGGTCAGGTCAATGGCATAGGTATATACGTGACAATCATCTTTCAGGGTGTCGTAATAGTCTGTATTGGTACGTTTCCAGGTGAGCACCACTTCGTTTGGATTTCCGGTATCCCCGCATACAACGGTATCATCGCTGTTTATTGTTGCCGCATAAGTAATGCGCATGGTACGACCGCCATAGCTGCTGTTAATTTCGGAAAGTCCTTCTTCTGTCATCGTAATGGTCATGGTGTGTTCCCCATAGGCAACGGTATATTTTCCGGAAGTTTCTTCCCATTCAGTGATTTTCTCGGTGCAAGCCTTATCCAGATACCATTCAACGAGCAGATCATTTTTGCGGTAAGTAAGCCCTTCCGAAAGGGTATCTGCAAAGATATATTCGGTCAGGTAGGAAGCAGCCGAAGTAATTTCCGGCAGTGTGGATACGATCTGATACTCCATAACATCGCCGGCGGAACCGGTTGCTGTCTGCGCATATCCGTCTGAAATATCATCGGTTTTGCCCTGATTCTTTCCAGTGTCTGCTTTCGATTCCCGCACTGTTTTTTCTAAATCCGGACTGCCGGTTGCGTTTTTGGGATATACTGTCACATCATAGATCCAGCGGGTACCCCCGTCTGCCGCATTGCTACCGTTAACCGCTGTCATTGGCAAAGATATCAGGAACGGCGCGACCGTTGTGGTGACATACTCCGGCACTTTGGTTTCCACGACAAGATACAAACCCAAGTCAAGGTTGGTCGCTTCGGTATGACCGTAGCTGTCTGTTTCCTCCATTGCTGTGCCGCCGTTATTTTTCACATATGTTTCCAGTGCGTTTTTGACACCGATCGGATCATCGGCAAGCGAATCGGTTACAGCCTTCATCAGCGTATCGGAAGTAAAATAGTACATCTGCTTTCCGTTTACCACAGCATCCGCTTCCGTTTCTCTGTCTGCAAAGCTCAAACCGATCGATCGGAGCATCGTTTCTTCGTTTCCCTCTGCCTCGAATCCAAATAGATTTGATACGGTTCCTTTTTCCGAAAAGGTGGAAATCCCTGCTACTTTTTTGTAGGTGAATTCTACACCTTTCACCGCATACCCGTAAGAAGTATCTCCGTTTGGCAAGACTTTCGGCTTGTCCGGATTTCCTAATATATTGTTTACGCCCGTTTCATCATACACGCCGGTGGACTGATATCCGTCTGTTGTCCATACGCCGTCTTTTTCTGCCGAGGTAATATCATACTTATACACCGACAAAGATGCTTTACGGTTCCTATCGATCGTTGCTTCATCGACCGGGGCAGCAAAGGCTGACAACCCCATAGTAACTGCCACAGTTCCTGCAGCAAAGATGCTTAATATTTGTTTCAGTTTCTTATTCATGATTTTTATTCTCCTTTATTTGTTTTAATAGTGTGACTGATGTCAAGAAAAATGTCGCGACTGCGACTGTGATCAACCAGATTCCGTTTTCGCCGGTTGCCGGTAAAACCAAAAGCCTGCCATCGACTGCCGTCAAAGACAAGCTGTAATCTCCGGTCAGCGGTAGTATACCGTCAAACAAACTGTCCGCCAACAAAGCGCTTTCCTCGGGCGCCTTGGTTTCGGTCAGCCGATACCGCATGGTCGGAATTGCCGGCAGGTTTTCAAATTTTGCAATGCCGTCTGAGCCGGTGGTAAGTTTGCCGTTTGCAAGACCTGCACTGCTGCACTCCGCTGATGTGACAGGATTCCAGGTAGCACCGTTATCTTTGGATACTTCCAGCAAAAACTCCGCGCCTGACAGAGCATTACCGGAGTGATTCACCTTTGAAACCTGTATGCTTCCCCGTTTTAAGGTATTATGAAAACTTACTGCGGCTGTTCGTCCGGCTGTGACCGTAACGATTTTAGCTGTCTGCGGGATATATCTGTCCGGCACTGTTTCGATAACGGTGTAAATACCCGGTTTCAGTCCGGTCAGTTTCCATTTGCCCAAAATGTTGGTAGTGACGGTTGCTTTGTAGTTGTTCGGTCCGGTGACAGTAAAAGCAATGCCGGATACAATGCCGTCTTCGGAGGTTTTGGTAAGTTCCAAATCACCGACAGCCGGTGCATTCACCGCTTGAATTGTAACGGTAGTTTTGGCTTTCGTGATTTCCACATTCCAACTGGTTGGCTGTCCGTCAGCCTGCTTCCAGCCATCCGGAAAGGTGGTTTCGGTTACAATATATTGCCCGATGGGAAGCGGTTGTGTATTTTTCGCATACCCCTGTGCATTTGTCGGACCGATCAATGTCTTTTGTCCGGTTGCCTGATTGGTCGCCGTAAAGACAGCACCTGCCAGTTTTTCCCCTCCCGTTCCCTTCTTATACACTTCAATGACACCCTCATTATTGGTTATTGTTCCTTGCACACTCCCACTTAAATTCTTTTTTACCGCGATGGTATCCAACATCACCAACCGCTGATTGGCAGTATTGCCGCTAATCTGATATGCCAGCATGGTTTCCACATTGGCGGTTGCGGTTTTCGTGAGTTTCACTTTCCAGTTGCCGGAGCCGTTGAGATTGGCAGTCGGCACGCTGACGGTCAAGGTGGTTCCCGACACGGAAGCCTGTACCCCTGAAATATTCGTGCCGGAAGCATCCACCGACGCGGTCACACCGCTTTCGCTCAGCTTGTAGACGGCAAGGACATAGTTGCTGCCCGAAAAATAATCTCCGCCTGTTTTTGTTGCGGAAATAGTACCGGTTTGTGCAGCAGTGCTTGGCAATTCCTTATTCAATGCTTTCGCTGCCTTAACGATTTCGGTTTGCAGCTGCACCATTAAGGTTGCCTGCGCTGTTGTACATTTGATATCGGCTGAACCGCTAAAGGCTCCGCCGGTTACTCCGCTGCCATATTCCTTGTACTTGCTTACCGCCCGATGAATCGCTGCCGCTTTCATCTCATTGGTCAGGCTATTGTACTTTGACTTAGTGATAATGCTTTCTGCGGCCAACATGCAGTTGTATGCCTGTTTTGCACTGTAACTGCCGGTTTGATTTTGGGCAAGAC
>JABLTO010244862.1_pt1 | contig 10029 bp, 3 predicted proteins | sample 7160091 | NCBI WGS metagenome assembly JABLTO01 (sample SAMN14651225, study PRJNA627086) | human gut metagenome | isolation source: feces | host: Homo sapiens
AAAATCTCAAACCCACAACCAAAAAAGAAAAAAAACCCGGCGCTACGGCGCCGGTTTTTTTTACTTATTTGCTTCTGGTTTTCAGATTTTCAAGTTCCTTTTGTTCCACTGCAATACGGTTCTTGACAATCTCCTGAGCCCGGCCATCTTCAAAACCGTGTTGTCTCAGCATTTTGTAGTGCTCATCGTAGTCAACATAGCGGAACTTGCCGTCATTATAACGGGCAACGCCGAGTTCGGCCAAACGGTTAATCTGGTCACGGCCGCCGGCCAACGTATCTTTACCTTCAAACAGCTTACCTGCCTTAGGGGATTTTATAATCGGCTGCGGCGTTTCGGGCTGTTCCGTTTCTTTCTGTTCGGGAAGCGGCTGCGGATTTTCATTCGGCTTATCTGCCCCAGGCTGAACCGGCAGTTCATCCGGCTTAGTACCTTCCCGCGTAACCGGAGCAACCGTTTCTACGGGTTCTTCCTTAACATCGTAATAATCTACCAGACGTTCGCTGGCACAGTCATCAAGCAGAAAACGCGAGCGGGTGTTAATACCGACATAATTCGGATCCAAATTGCGGCCATACGGCAAATCGGTGCGCTGACCATAGTTATAACCGGTTAAACCCTTATGGATTTCGGAAACCTGCTGTTCCATCGTCAGCTTGGAGCAGCTTCCGTCACCGAGCAGCGCCCTCAACAGCTCATCGGCATCACCTTTACGAACATCAGCTGCGCGTAAAAGAATGGCGTGGGCAATCTGAGCATCGGAGGCGCTCGGAAATGCGGTACGAACACTCTCATCCATATGGCCGACGCGATAAATCATCATTTCGGCCTTCAGAGTAGCTTCCGAACGGCTAACCTGACTGTTGGTCAGCAGACGGATAACGCTCTCCTTGCTTCTGGCCTCAACTTCGGGACCATGATAGAAATCATCATACTGAACGACGGCATCGGGCGTTTCGTGATTCGGCGCATTATTATCGGCATTTTGATTGTCATTGCCGGGCTGAACCGCCGCGCCTTCATCGCCGTTTCCGTTCTGAGCGCCGGCATTTTCCGGGTTCGGTTCAGTGTGCGTATCTTCTTTTCCCTCACCTAACCATTTACCAAGCATATCACGTGCCCAGATGCCGCTGGCAAACGCAACGGCAGAACCCAAACCGATCAGCAAACGGCGGTTGCGCTCTTTTTTGTCGCCGGCTTTATGCGCCTCATAAACACTGGTGGCACTGCGGGTCAGCATTGCGGCACCGGACAAACTCATTTTGGCAACGCCGACATGACGGGTCAGCAGGGAAGCTTTGGCCGCCGTATCCAGCGTTTGTCCGGCAGAGGCGGCTTCAGCAGCGGCCACGCTCAAATTGCTGACGGCACCATAAACGGCCATACCGGCGCTCAAACCCGCCGAAGCGGCATACAAACCGGCCAGAACCGCGTCTTTTTTGTTTTCCTTGCAGAATTTTCTGAAACCGGTCCGCTGCTCTTTGGGCAGAGCCATATATTTATTGGTAAAGGGAACGACATGCTTTTTAACGACATATGCCGCATAAACGCCCATACCCAGCGGGCCGCCCATACCGGCGACAAAGGCCATGCCGATTGCCGGCGCCGCTTTTTCGGCAACCAGAGCCGCACCGCGGACGTATCCCCAAGTTTTGGGACCGAATTTTTGCTCGCATTTTTCGTCAAATTTCTTAATTTTAGCCTTGAACTTCTGAATGACCGGAATGCTGCCGACCGCTTTTTCAATTTTTTCGATTTTGTTGTCAATACGAGCGGACTCAACGGCCATAAACCCGAGCACGCTTTCCAAACGGACATGTGCTTTGCTCGGTTTGCTGCCGCCTTCGGCTTTGGCTAAAACGTCAATTTTGTTTTTCAGAACCTGTTGCAGATGTTCGCGATTGCCGTTATAGTGGCTGAAATCAACCGCATTGCCGGTAACAACCGAATAAACGGCCGAATCAATATTGAGTTTCAGACGCTCGACGTATTCCTCTTTGGTAACCTTTTTGGCATCAAGCATTTCGGCTTCGGTTCTGAGTTTGGCCTGCTCAACAAGTTCGGATTTGACGTCATGTTTGACGCCTTTTTCGTCATAAACGTCAAGAACATTCAGGGAAGCGCGGTTGTCCGCGAAGGACTTGTCATTTTCGTCTAACGGATTGACCGAGGCCGACAGCATTTCCAGCTGCTGCATGTTTTTGCTGATATCAACGCTGCCAAGATTGTTTTCGTTTACGTTTTCAGCGACATTGTCTTCCTCGATTTCGGCAATCGGCGCCCGGGGAGTCTCTTCCGGTTTGGCTCCGGCATCAGCCAAAATTTTCATCGCTTCGTCACGGTCTTTGAACCAGGCGATGCTTTCCAGCGTACCGTTGTGCACAATGCCTTTTTCATCCAGATATTTAATCTGTTCCGGCGTCAGGGAAATGCTCTCGAGACGGTTTTCCTCCTTGTCCGGCTGTTCTTTGGCAGCGGCAACAGCCTCTTCAACTTTTTTGTCCTTGGCACGTTTGGAAACGCGAGCCGCAATTTCAAGAGCCTTTTGACCGTCTTTGGTCAGGTTATCATCTTTGTCAAAGCCGACTTCCTCGGCAAGCTCGCGCAGCGCGCCGGCGTCTTCCAGCGTCATTTGGGACTGAAAATCCTCAGTGCTGCGGGCATAAACCGAAAGCTGGCCTCTCGCATAACCGCTGACCAAACGAAACAGGCCGGCACTGTTTTCGTCGCCCTTCAAAACGGCATGCACTTCCACCAACTGGGCGAGGCTTAATTTTTCCATGCCGGAATTAACCATTCTTGCTGCTTCCTGAGCATTCATAATTCTAAACTCCCTGTTTAATTTTCTTGCTAATTGTGGGCATTATAGCACAAAACGAGCTTTTTTCAATATGTTTTTTGTCAAATTAGGCAATTTTTTTTGAGAAACAGACTTTACCTCTCAACACCCGAACTCCGATCGGCACTGCCCGCCGTACGAGACGTTTTGACCGACGTAATTTCATTATCGGCACAACTCTGCTTGAACTCCTTATAAAACTGTTGCTGTGCCGCGATCCGTTCTTTGATGCTTCCGCTGTTCAATGCTTTGTACAACGGGTGGTTTTCTTCAACCTCAATACGCAGAAACTGACCGTTTGCCGTCTTTCCGTCGGGGTTAAGATTATGAAATTCCGTCAGACGGAAAGCATGCCCGTCTTTGTCTACGCCGACATACTGATTGTTGCCCAGCTTGTCCTTGGCACTGAAGAACTGTCCGTTTTCCATGCCTTTCGAGTCTGCAAGGGAAACCGTCGCATAGCTGTCCATCTCCCTTTCTTTTCCCTCCTGGACGGCAATCATGGCCTGATCCAGTCTGTCTGTATTTGAACTGTGAGCCTCTTTTTCACTGTCTGCGGCATTCTGCGTAGGCGCCGGCTGATCCTGACGTTCCAAAGGATTTTCCAGCGTCCGTCTTTCCATGGCAGCCGTCCCGGTTTCGCGTTCCTGATTCTCCCGATACTGTTCGCGTTTGTTCAAGGCGTCAACCCTGGCTTCGGCATCGGCATATTTCTGTTCCATCAGCGGACGCGGCCCCTGCTCTCTCATTTTGCCGAGAAGTTCTTCGCGTTCCTTGAGCAGTTTCATGGCCGGACCATGATGTTTTTTATTGGACAAAACGTCTTTATAATATTCGCGCACGGCACGGCGGTCTTCGCCATAATCTCCGGTCATGACCGGCGCATCGGTCTTGTCGATGCCGTAGCGTTTCAGTTCGCGGCCGATTTCGGTCACGCGCGCTTCCATTTTTTTACGGGCTTCAATATCGTCCCCAAGCTGGTCACGTTCGGCTTTGGCCAATTTAATCTCTTTTTTGGAGAATTCCATCTGCTTTTTGACTTCCTCTTTCATGGCCAGAGCATGTTTATATTCGGCGTCAATACGGCGTTTGTTGTCAAGAGGCAGATCTTTGACCTCATCAACGTCTTTGCCGGTCAGACGGACTTTTTCAACGGAGGCCTTCCAGGCAGCCTCGGCGCGGGCGGCTTCTCGCTTGGCGGCAATCAGCGCCTTGCCGTCGCCTTTTTCTACCCGGTAAGGATTATTTTCGTCCTTATCCTTATTTCCGTCTTCGTTAACCGCTTCGGTCGTCTGCGGCCTGGCAAAAGTTTTGGCAAAAGCTTCGGCCTCTTCGGTTTTGCCGTCAGTGCGCAGCTGGCAATATTTCAAATACGCCTTGTTGGCCTCAAGCTGCCAGTCGTCCGCTTTGCCGTCCCGGAAAGATGTCATCATGCTCTCATAAAGTTTGCGGTCGGCTTCCGACATTTTTTCGACATCAAGCATTTTGCTGCCGGAAGGCTGCGTTTCCGGATTTTCGGTACGGACTTCGCCGTTTTTGACTGAACCGGTGCGCGGCGTACCGCCGTGTTCCTGCTCATTGGCAATGATTTTGCCGTTCGGGCGGTAAGAATAGCCGGTGCCGCCCTGCGCGCGGACATCGTTCAGATAATGGCCGGTGTTGTCGACGTTGGCAGCCGAGCGGCTGATGATTTCCATATCGGCTTTGCTCAGCGCTTCGCCTTTGAGCGCGCGGGAAAAGGTGTCGCGGATATTGGTGCCGTCAACGGTCATAATCTTGTCATTGGGGGCAAGCAGCCGTGCCTGCTCCAGCTTATAGAAAGCTTCTTCCGGATTTTTGATTCCGGCAGCCTTCAACTGTCCGTAAACCTTGTTCATGTCGACACCGGGATGGCGTTCGGCATTGCGGGCCAGCATGTTTTTCAGCTGGGTTTCGGAAACCGGTCCGGTTTCGGCGTTTTGGGCGGCAACGGCATTTGCCGGCGTTTCTTTGGCAAGCGGGCCAAGCTCTTCAACGCGTCTGTTCAGCAGTATCGCTTTCTGCGCCGGGGACATCTCCTCATAAACTTTCGGATTTACGCCCAGTTCATGCAGTTTGGCATCAAGCTGGCTTTCGTTCAGGCGGGAGAAGTCCGGCGTCTGCTGCACCGGTTGCGGCTGAACGCCGCTTACTTTCGGCGCCGCACCGGTAATGCCGTCCACGCCGTCATCATGGCTTGAAAAACGTTCTCTGAGCCAGCCAAAGGCCTTGTCGCCGTATTCGGCGGAAAACACGCCGACGGCGCCGGAGAATATCGAAATTCCGGCGGTCAGCGCCGCCTGTTTGTACAACTGTTTGCGTCTGGCTTTGTCCGGTTCGTTGAGCGCGGCGCGGAAATCCATACCGGCATTGGTCAGACCCGACGTTACGGATATGCTGCCGCGAATGGCGGCTTTGAGCAGTTTGTCGCCGGCTTTGGCCGCAGCCGTATCGCCGATGGCCCGGCCGACCATGCCGACGGCATTCCAGCCGTGCTGAATGACGTCGCTGCCGCCGAAATAGGCGGAAACGCCGCTCAGAACAACTGACGTGGTAAGAGAGACAAGCTCTTTTTTGTTATTTTTCAGATAGTTCCAGTATGAACCTTCGAATCCGCTGTCCTTATAGGTTTTATAAGAAGTCCGAACCAGCTGGTAAGAGCGGTAAGCGGACAATGCCGCCAGACCGACGCCGCCGGTAGCGTATCCGACAATACCCGAAACCATGCCTTTTTTGACCGCGGGGTAAAGCCTGGGATATTTTTCTTTCATGCGGGCGTCAAAACCAAGCGCTCTTTCTTTCAGGGTTTTATGGCCGGTCTTTTCGGCGATGCGGTTATTGACGGCAACCTGGTTGCGGCTGTTGGCAATGATTACGGCTGTGGCGTTCGTGCCGCTCAGGCTATAATGTCCGGAGGGATACTTGCGTTCGATATAACCTCTGGCCGCAGTTTTGACTTTGTCGTTAAATTCCCTGATTTTCTTTTCGAGTTCTTTTTCCTCTTCCGGCGTCAGATTGTCCTTATGCGCCAAAAGTTCGGCATTTTCCGTTTGAAAATCGGCCAGAAACTGAGCCTTGAGCATTTCAAGCGCCATGGCATCGGCATGGCTGCCGATGGCCTGAAGCAGCCTTTTTCTTTTTTCAGCAGCACTCAGCCCGACAAAAGCAGGATTAACCGCCAGTTCGGACTCGGCCTGCAAAATTGCCATTTCCAGCAGCTCGCGGCGAAGTTCTTCCTTGTCTTTGGCAACGTCTTCCTTACCGGCCTGCAAATCGACATGCTCAAAAAAGTCGGCAATATTGGCCATTTCGGGGTGGAGCGGCGTGCCGTCCGGTTTACGGGCGAATGCGTCGAAACCGGCCAACATGGCGTCCATTTCCGACAGATTTTTGTCAATTACCGGTTTAAACGACGGCGACAAATGGGTCAGGCCGAGCTGAGCGTCAAGTTCGCGCTTTTCGCGCTCCACACGTTCAGCGGCGGACAATTCTCCCGTTTCCGGGTTATGAACCGTTACGATTTCGGCTTCGAGATTCTGAATGCCGGTCAGGTCTTCCGGCGCAACTTTTTCTTTGCCCTCGGCAAAATCCTTGACCTGTTTCTGCGCAAAGGCGTCAAGTTTGGCAAAAGCTTCGCCGGCTGCGCCCGGTTCGCCGCTGTGCGTTTTCAGAATACGGTATATCCGGGTCAGTTCTTCAGGACTTAAACCGTCCAGCCCTTTGTTAACCAGTTCAACGGCCTGCTGAAGTTCGCGGCGCCTGGCATCGGCTGCGTTTCCCTCACCGGCGCTGACAACACCGCCGGCCTGATTTGAATCGTTCAATTTCGTTTCGTCCACCATATTCGTGCCCTTATACGTTTATGACTAATTTCAGTTTAGTACAAAAATTCGAAAATTTCAATAATTTTTGTCAACAAACTTTGAATATCAGCACATTTTCGTCTTATTTATGAAGAGCTTACAGCAAAAAGATTAAAATTTATTTTATATGAAAGTTTCAGCCAAACGTGAGTACGCCGGCGCCAATCCGCACGGACGCTTATTCGCGCCCGAAACCGGACATGTCCTGCGGCATCATTTTGCCGGTTACCGAAGCCTGAAGTTCGGCGGCTTTTTCGTTGACAAAGCTGTTTTCCGGCTTGATTTCCTTTTCGGGCTTTTTAGGTTTGATTCGTCCGCTCATGCGCAGAATTTTGCGTTTTTCGCGGTACTTTTTCCGTTCTTCGGGGGTCAGATTGGAAACATTGTAATTGCGAACCTTGCGGCGGACGGCGGGCGGCAGCTTTTTAACATAATCTTTTTTGAGGTCAACTTCCTTTGTTTTGCCTTTGCCGTCGACCTTCATGTCTTCGGCAAAGGCAGCAACGGTGGCTTTTTCCCGAGCCTCCTGGGACAAATCGTCGCCGATGACAACTTTGTTGACGTTTCTTTTTTTGGCCATTTTGAATATTTGCCGAAAAACATTCAAATCCGGTTCCTTTTCCGGCGCTTTGCCTTTTTCGTTATCTCTTTTTTCTTCGTTTCTCTTTTCCTTTTTGCGGGCGCCCACATTAATCATATCTTCAGAAGGCCGCTCGATTATGGCGCAATAATCATTGTCCTTCTGCTCTTTCACGCCCTCAAAAATTTTCGTTACAATCGCCTTTTCATCCAAAACCGTTTCGGCCAGAACCATATTGGCTTCGGCAAACTCCTTCCACTCTCTCGCATCCTGCGTCGTTTCGGCGGTTTCCTTGGCCAGCATGGCCTCGCCGATCTGGCGCTCGCGGATTTTGTCGGCGCTGTTGTCGGCAACGGCATGAAGTTCAATCTGCTTTTCGGCCAAATCGGCACCCAGCGCGTTCTCATCGGTTTTGCCTTTGTCCAACTCTTTTTCTTCATTGGTCTTTTCGGCCGAAGTTTCCGGCGCCGCATAAGGCGCTTTGGCGCTGCCGGCCCCGGCCTGTTTGGCCATGTCTTCCTGCAGCGACTGCATGGCTCCGGCGTCCATCTTGTGCGCGTCAAGAATCTGCGCCATCTGTTCCTGCATTTTTTCGGCCGCGGCCTGCGAAATGCCGCCGCCGGCGATTTCCTTTTTGTCGCCGATTTCCACGCCGGAAACGCCGTCCGGCTTATAATCCGTATTTTGTTCAAGCACCGGTTTAAGCATGGAAGCCTTAAATTCCTCGGCGCTCATGCCGCAGCGGGGGTCATAAATGTCCAGTTCGCCGGTAGCCGTATTTTTGAATCCCCTGACTTTGGCAAAGGCTTGCAGCGCTTCGGTCGAGGCCTTGCCTCCGTCGGCCTCCGAACCGTTCAGATTCCGGTCATTAATCAGGCCGTAAATAAGCTTGTATTCAGCAGCGTTTTGAATAAGCGCGGAACCGTCGGCAAAAGCCTTAACCCGGCCGGCGGTATAATCGCGCAGCTGTTGGCGGAGTTCGACCTGTTCCGGCAAAGACATATCAAGGTGCTTATCCACAAAACTAAGCTCCTTATAATCCATCGACTGCCAGTTATAGGTATTTTCGGCCATTTGCTCCTCCGTCGTTCAAGATAAGACTATTTTAGCAAATTTTAAGCAAACTGCAATCTTTTTGCGTAAAAAAGCCCCTCTTCCGAGGGGCTTGGGCCATCAGGAGTTGGTCCGATTGTTTTCCCAATATTGTCTCATCACGGCCGCCCGCGCTTCACGGTCGGCTCTGGTATTGAAATTGCTGTTTTCGTCATACTGATGATTGTTGTCACGGAACTCTGCCCGGCGCGCGGCTTCTTTCACGCGTTCCGGCGTGCCGGCAACCCGGCCGCGAGCCGCCTCCAACTGCTGCTGGCGAACGCCCTGATTGTGTCCCTCCAATGCAGCCCGGGCTTCTTCCGGCAAATCTTTGGCCGCGGCGTAGAGCGGATTTTCCGTCATCAGCGGCTTGCCGTCCTCGCCTCTTTTAATAACGCCGTTTTCATCCTGTTCGAAAACCTTTTCGTTTTTATAACCGATTGTCTTTTCCGGCGCGCCTTTAATGGCGACGCCTTCTTTTTGGGCGTCTTTGGCGGCGACCATGGCGGCGGCGTAAGCGATAACCTTTTCTTTTTCGTCCGCAATGGCGGAAAGGTCGATTTCCTTGCCGTCGGCCAAATCCTTTTTGAACTGGTCAAGATGTTCGTCGTAGTTTTTCGGACCGGCCGGCTGCTCCTGCGCATTTTCTTCCTGCCGGTCAAACCTGGCATTGTATTCGGCCAGTTTGCGTTTGCTTTCTTCGCTCAGCTGATCTTCGAAACCATTGGCGTCAATTTTGCCCTCCGGCGCATTCTGATAGGCAACGCCAAGTTCCTCACAGGCCAGTTTCAGCTTGGCGGCAAACTCCGGCGACATCTCGCCCGAAAAGTTAATGGCCTGATTGTTGCGCTTGGCGTCTTTAACCAGACCGAGGAAAACCGAATAATCGGCGGTTTTGCCGTCTGCGCCGGCAATGCTGGCGTGCTTCTGGTCAGAGTAGCGAACCTGACCGAGCTTTTTGTCGTCCTTGCTGATGTTAAGCGTCAGGCCTTCGGTATCTTCCGCATCGCGTTCGCAGTCCTGCTCATATCCGGCACAATGCTGTTTCCAGAATTTTTCCTTGTCGTCTTTCCAATCCTGATTTTCTTCCTCATTCGCCGGAACCTCTTCCTTTTCTTCGCCTTCGGAAACATTCAGCGGCTCGGGTTCCTGACGGTTGTCTTCCTGTTCGTCCCTCGGCTTGCTTTCGCCCTGCTCTTCTCTCAATTTTTCAGAAAAATGAGCCTGCAGTTCATCCTGCGTCATACCTTCATAAGCCGGATCCTTGGGGTTGTAATGATACATCCTTAAAACCATCGGACTGTCCGGCGAAGCCAAACCGACCTGAATTTCTTTCCAGCCCGCCTTTTCATATTCTTTATTTAAATCCTGGCGCTTTGAAGCTTTTTCCCCTTCAGGGGCATTGGCGACTTCTTCTTCCTTCTTGGCAAAGTATTTGTTTTCGGCTTCGACGTCGTTGGGCAGACCTTCTTCCGGCGGATTTTTTTCGTCAACATTAATATATTTGGCGACCCAGCTTGCATAAACTTCCTTAATACGGTCAATTTCTTTCTGATCGGTCAGCGCGGCAAATTCATCCGCCGTTTTGTCCGTGCCGCCGAGTTTGAAGAAAAGGTCATGATAGGTACCCAAATTTA
>JABLTO010224648.1_pt1 | contig 10025 bp, 10 predicted proteins | sample 7160091 | NCBI WGS metagenome assembly JABLTO01 (sample SAMN14651225, study PRJNA627086) | human gut metagenome | isolation source: feces | host: Homo sapiens
ACATTACTGGGTGATGGTGAGATCCAGGAAGGGCAGGTTTGGGAGGCTTCCATGTTTGCCGGCAATTAACTCTTCGATCTCATCTCTGGTGGTCATATCTGCCTTGTCAATAAATCGCTTAACCAGATCATTCCCGCTGCTGTTGATCCAGTAAGCCTTTGGCCTGGCCTTCGGATCAAACACAAGATCATCTACATAGTTGATCACATCCCACGGGCAATAGATATCTGCATTACCAAAATGATAACCGTCATACCATTCTTTGACTTCTGCAAAATGTTCCTCTAAGTAATAATCAGCCAGAAGCTGCTTGACCTCTTCATTGGTAAAACCAAATGCTTCATCATATCGGAGATCATTTGCCGCATAAACTTTGAAATTATTAAGCCCTGTAAAAATACTCTCCTTCGAAATCCGAAGACAACCTGTCATCACCGCGAACTGGAGAAAACTGTTGGTCTTTAGCGCATTACCAAACAATCCACGGATTAATGTCACCATTTCTCTGTAATAGCCATGCTGAAATGCCTTATCAAGAGGTACATCATATTCATCAATCAGAATGATGGTATTCTGCCCATAATGCTTATATAAAAGCTGCGACAATATTTGCAAACTGGATACGAGCATCTCCTCATCTGCCGAGTACTTACCACTCTCCAAATGAATCATCATCTGATATTTACTCCGCTCATTCTCTGTCAGATGCGTACTCTCTGCTAAAAAAGCGAATCGCTCTGCCTCAGCACCAATCAATTCCGCCAGGCGATACTTTGCAGCTTCAAACGTTAATCCGTCAACACCTTTGAGTGTCAGAAAAATTACAGGATATTTCCCCATATAACGTTCACACAACGCTTGATTCTTTGAAATATAAAGGTCATCAAAGAGTGTCGTATCTATTCCGATTTCAAAAAAAGCCTTCAACATGCTCATATTCAGCGTCTTGCCAAATCGTCGTGGCCTGGTAAAAAGATTTACTTCTCCCCAATTTTCAAGCAGTTGCTCAATTAACATCGTCTTATCTATATAGTAAAACTTATTTTCTCGGATCTTTTTAAAATCATCCAGCCCAACTGGTAATCTTTTCAAGTCTGCCATATACTACACACTCCCGTCTGATCAGATACTTACCGCCACCTTTAATCTATCTTTATCATATTATAAGAACATTTGTTCGTCAATACATTTTCCCTTTTCACATTGAAGTACCATTGCTTTAGAAATCTGATTCATTTTTTCCGCTATATCATACACTTTCTGAATGGAACAGTCAGTCGGCAATGGTTCCATGATTTTGAATGATTTGGAAGATGTATCCCAATTAACATATGCCCTATCATCTTCCAATCGTTCCATATACGCCTGTGGTAATTGATTCACATCAAAAGTAAGACAATAATAGAGTGCATCTGCATTGGCATTCATCACCGCTTGATTCATTGCAGAACAGTCCACATCTGATCCGTGGCGATTTTCAATCTCAACCTTTCTTTTTTTCTGATACTGATTCATTTTTTCAGCACATTCGGCATCATACTGATAATGAATGCTATCGCCGCTGATATAACCAAGATTCTCCAACAACATTTTCAAAAGCTCAGGCTTCGCTTTCATATTTTGAGACATCTCAATAATATTCCAATGATCCTGTTGACGAATGTAGTGCATCAAAAAGTGTACGTCTGGTTTATGTGCATCCTGCCGTGAGAAAGATTGTCTGAGCAACCGCATTTTTGAGGCAACAAATTCAGCCCTTGATATCCAATCAACAACATCTATTGCCGACTCAATCTGCATCTGCTCCGCAATGTATGCCGCACTGTCCATAATCATATGCCATCCATGCATAATGAGATGCCCCAAAGGACCCCCACCTGCCACATTATTCACTTGCGCACAAATACCTGTTTGCCTTATATTCGGAAAAGTCCGGATAAAATCCGCAATTGTTACATCACTGTATGGTACATTCCACTGTATGCCATCTTCAAACTGAATATATGGGAACATTTCATGTACTGTGTGCATGTCCATGCTACCATAATGCTTTTCAAAAGAAATGTGATGTACGTTCTGGCCGTATTCTCTGCAATATTCCACCAGATTATTCGAAAGCACTGAATCATCCACAAAAAGCATCTCCGGCGCCCTATTTTCCAGACAATAATCCATCGTCAAAATCAACAGATTCCCATTGGAAGCTTTATAAGCCTCATACTTTTCTTCTGCCAGCCTCTTGATGCCATCCAATGCCCCCAGGAAATCCGCATTCAAATCAAAACCATGCGTTAAACCAGCCGCATCACAATACACCGGAACAAATGCATGTTGATCAAATGTCTGCCTATATTCCGGATGCTCTGCCACAATTGCACGAACCTCTTCGTCCATATGCCCTAAAGTCCAGTCCGCATATCGCCAAAAATCAAGATATAACTTATGTACCAGAAGAAAATACTGATACAACGGAAAAACACACGCTAACCTTGTCTCCACAGCGCCCTGTTCCATCAACTGAGCATAAACGTCTGTATATTGCTGCCTTAACGCTTTGTTGATCCTCATATGATGGACATCCAATATTTCAGTCAGATTCAAAAAAATCTTATTTCCATCATAACTAATCGGAACATGTCCATGCTGCATATAATTTCTCAGAAAATCCACCATCCGATATGCCATCCATTTGTCATAGGCCTTTGAAATATAATACGTCTTAAATGTTCCATCCGAATCTATATAAGCCTTGTCAAAAACTTCAACCGACTCAATTAATGTACGCGCCGAACTGATGGCATTCCCTATCAAAGCATTGAGCTGAAGCACATCCACTTCCTGCCCGTTATAAGTATATACCCTGTCATCAAATAATAAATCATAATCCCGAAAAATTTTTTCAAGATTATATAACATCATCCGATACAGCTGATCCAGTTCCTGCACATGATATGTCATATCCAAATACCTTTGAAAAATCACCTGATGCTCATTCACAGGCAGTGTAAATTTCTTCTCACCTTCAGAAGGCATAATTTCAAAATATCTCCTCGAATTCATATGACAATTACCTCACTCTAAAACGCATCCCATCAAGTCACAACGACTTGACGGGATTTTCTTACAGGATTCTATATCTTATCAACCACCACTTTGCACCGCTTTTTCCAGAATGCAATGCCATAGGCAAGAACCTCATTACGCCCATCCTCACGAAGCGCTTCATCATATCTGCGATCTTTGATCTGTTCAAGTGCCCGCTCACATGCTTGATCCAGCTCTTTAAAAGAACGGGCGTATTTCAATTCAATGACGATCCCCGTATCCGGATTCTTCGGCTTAATCAGTATATCCGCATATCCATCCCCAGACTCTCTGTTAGAACGGACTGCCCAGTTGGCATTATTTTTCAAAATGCCAATCAAAATGCCATGGTAAAAGATTTCTTTTTCCTCATTCCTTGCCTTGGTATCCAATACACTGATCGACTCGCCAAGAAAATGCGTCAGTTCCTGCTGGATATCTTCTGTCTTGCCTTCAAGGAATCCTCGATTGATCTTCTCCGTGGATGCTCTGTCATTTGCAACAACACGGTTAAACCATTCACTAATCTGAAGTACAAAGACTTCCCTCACTTCTTTATTCGGGATAATCAGCCTGTAGATACCATCCATCTCACGGCCTTCCTGGGTCAGATAACCAGTCGTAAACAAAACACTCCACACATTGTCAATCGTATTATCAATCTCATCATAGGTCAGATCCATTCGAATCCGCTTCTCGACTGCATACCCGGCAATTAACTCTTCGATCTCATCTCTGGTGGTCATATCTGCCTTGTCAATAAATCGCTTAACCAGCTCATTCCCGCTGCTGTTGATCCAGTAAGACTTTGGCCTGGCCTGCGGATCAAACACAAGATCATCTACATAGTTGATCACATCCCACGGGCAAGCCCTTCTACACTTTTCAGAGATAAAAGCACAACCGGATACTTGCCCATGTATTCTTCACACAACGCTTGATTCTTTGAAATATAAAGACCATCAAAGAATGTCGTGTCGGTTCCGATTTCAAAGAACCATTTCAACATGCTCATGTTCAGCGTCTTGCCAAATCGTCGTGGCCTGGTAAAAAGATTTACCTTGCTCCAATTTTCAAGGACCTGCTCAATTAGCTTCGTCTTATCTATATAGTAAAATTCTGACTTACGAATTTCCTTAAAATCATCCATTCCAACTGGTAATCTTTTCAAGTCTGCCATATACTACACACTCCCGTCTGATCAGATACTTACGGCCACCTTTTATCTGTCTTTATCATACCCTAAGAACATTTGTTCGTCAACACATTATTATTCCAGGCATCTGCTTTAAAATAGCTTGTTGCATTGTCTTCTCTAAATACACAGGATTTATTTTTCGTTTCGCGTATGCCATATAACTGTCTTTTGTCTCTTCAATCAAAATCGCTGTAAAAAATCTTTCCCAACTGAAATATTCTTTGCTTTCTATATATTCTGATGGATTGCGTAATATTTCATCTAAAGCACCGTTCTTAAGAATTCCGCTGGAAAGGATTAACCATTCAAACGACTCTGGTAGATATAGCGCTATATTCTTTCTTCCATACATCAACTGAAGAACTTTATCAATCTCTGATCCAAACGCAGCGCCATCAGCAATTACCAGAATTTTTTCATCCCTATGCATATTCAGAAAATGAAATACATTAGACTTTCCGTCCATGCTCTCGCAATTCAACTGATTTTCATTACAAACACTAGAAAAAAATTGATAACCCGAGTTGCTGTCTTCTGTGATAACAAGTTCCGGTTTTACTTCATTCTCATACGTATCTGCTCCATATAAGCGATAAAATTCATGATAACTCTGCTTCAAAGAGCCATATTTTCCCGATGTTCGTATTCCATAGATTTCTTCTACACTATATGGCAAAGCAGGCAAAGATTCTCTGGTTACAATCACATAATAATTATCGGTCTGTTGGATTTCCCGGGCAAACTCTGAAGATTTTATAAATTCATTTCCTTCATCGATAAAAACAATACCATCTGTAATACCAGTTAACTGTTGTTTCCATAAAGCGCCTTCCAACACGTAGCACTTCTTATCACAATTCAATTCTACTGGCGTACCCGATGGATTATTTACAAAATCTCGAATCATATCGACTAATGTCGTTTTCCCGGTTGCACTGTCCCCCTGAATAATGGTCAAATTACGTTGAAGCTCAAACTCGTATTTTAACCGCTTTGTTGATACGATAATTTTATGTTTTCCTTTCATCACACACCACTCCCGTCGATCAGACAAACTCCCCTGCTATTGACACCAATTCTTCCATTGAATGAACAATTTGATTCGTATTCAGAACACGAATCGTAAACGGTTCTGTTCCAAACCGCATCAAATGATGAAGATTAATTGTCCTGTCCTCTTTTTCTGCAATTTTCAATAACCATTTTGCACAATTGTCTCCGCAAGTTGATGCATTAAATATTTTATCCTTATCAAATTTCACAAGAATTAATGTCTTTACCCCACCGGATAAGCCTGTTGGCGGAATTTTTCCCAGAACCGGACTGTCTATCACACCACTATCCAGAACAATAGACTGATCTACATCTTGAATCATCTCTTTTACAAACGGATCTGTTATCCAGTCATCTTCATAATCATACTTAAAATAAGAAGCTGTATTGTAAACTGCTTCCTTCATATCGCCATAAAATATATTCAGCATACAAAATCTTCCCCTCAATTATGTCCTTTTTATTCACTGCCATTATTTCTCATTCAGTGACGCTTTAAACCCAGCAATCTGCCTTGTCATCTTAGTCCGTTAAACTACTGTCTAATATTCCACATCCCGATGGGACTTTGTAAACATGGCATCCGGGATATCTTCCCTTCTGTATGTTCTTTGTATCGTCTTATTGACACAGCGTTCCTGCGGCATAGATGTCAATGACTTTTTAATGAACTCAGCACATTGCTCTTTGCCGCCTATGAACCGATAGTTATCGGAAATATCTCTGATATCGATTGATTTGAATTGACTGTCCAGTGTTACCATACCTTTTTCTTCAGCAATAATCTCTCTCAGGCTCTTTTTCAAGTCACGAAATACATAGGTATTGCTTTCGAACATCGAATCCATACCCGCTGTCAGCACCCCTTTGTACTTCATACCTGTCTGTCCGGTCAATACAGCCGGTCTTGGCACCTGCTGTATCCTTCCATTTACAATTCTCGGACAATCATAGGCGATAATCCTGAATTCATTCTCAATATCTGTAAACTTATCGTCCTTTTCCCGGCACAATAATGCAAAAGCCAGTGTGTTATAGAGACGCAGCCAAGGTATCATCTGTGTCTTATCTTCAAACAAATCTTCTATGGAAACCATACATGCAGCCTGAAATGGATTGTATCCGTTCTGCTCAAGTTCACGTATTGTATCCACATATGCCATTTGTGCCCCAAAATACTCATGACCGATTGCCGTCTGCGTCAACTGGTCAAGCTGCACATCAACCGCAATAAAGCTATCCCCATCCTCAAAACTATCCAGCCACTCCAAAGACTTCGGATTCAGTATATGGAAATAAGTCAAATACATATGCGGCACCACATAATGAATCATCAGATCATACAGAAATTCTGGCTCATGGATATCTGCCTCTTTTCCGTATAAAGCTGCCGCTGCCTTTACAAAATTCTTTTCATAGTAATCTGAAAACTCATACCCCGTCACCGGCGGCTCCAGCAGCGTTGACAAAACATCCCTGCAGTCCACAATGCCTTTCTTTATTTTTCTGGCGTATTGTTCACCTTTTATTCCTCGAATAAGAATCATCTTTTTCCTCCAATGAATGGCATAATATGTTTAATCTATAAACCAAAAACATTCTCACAGCAATCAAGTACTGCTGCAATGACCTGATCCATATCGTAGTACTTGTATTCACCCAGACGTCCGCCGAAGATAACTTTTTCTTCTGCATCTGCCAACTTTTTGTATTCAGCATAAAGTGCACCATTCTTCTCATCATTAACCGGATAATACGGCTCATCACCCGGTTTCCACTCACTACTGTATTCACGGCTAATCATTGTCTTTGGCAGATCATTGCCCTTCTCATCCTTGCCGAATTCGAACCATTTATGTTCAATGATACGTGTCCAAGGTGTCTCACGATCTGTGTAGTTCACTGCAGCATTACCCTGGAAATTCGGCTTGTCAAGGAGTTCGTTTTCAAAACGGACAGAACGATACTCAAGTGTACCCAGTTTATAATCAAAGTAAGCATCGATAGGGCCGGTATAGACAACTTTATCTGCTAATGCATCCAGACTTTCCTTCTGTTCAAGATAATCTGTATTCAGACGCACCTCAATACCCTCTAACAGACGCTCAATCATCTTTGTATAACCGCCCACAGGAATACCCTGATAGAGCGCATTAAAATAATTGTTATCGAATGTCAAGCGTACAGGAAGTCGCTTAATAATAAATGATGGAAGTTCCTTGCAGTCACGTCCCCACTGTTTTTCGGTATAGCCTTTAATCAATTTCTCATAAATATCACGACCAACAAGAGAAATTGCCTGTTCTTCAAGATTCCGAGGTTCTCCTATGATCTCTTTTCGCTGTTCCTCGATCTTTGCAGCTGCTTCCTCAGGAGTTACAACGCCCCACATTTTATTAAATGTGTACATATTAAACGGCAGCGAATACAACTCTCCTTTATAATTAGCTACCGGGCTGTTGGTAAAACGGTTAAACTCTGCAAACTGTGTAATATACTTCCAGACCTTCTTATCATTGGTATGAAAAATATGTGCACCGTACTTATGTACATTGATGCCTTCAATATTCTCTGTATAAATATTACCCGCAATATTCGGACGTTTATCGACAACTAAAACGGTCTTGCCATGAACCTTGGCCTCATGGGCAAAAATCGCACCATACAAACCGGAACCTACTACTAAATAATCATATTTCATCTCTCGATCTCCTTCGTTTATTTATCTGCCATTTGCATTATGAAATAAAACATTCTCCATATCATATCTTTTATAAATTTCGGCCAACTGGTCATACTGCTGCCTGCTTACCTCTTGTATATACGCCAAATAGCCTTTAATATATCCCAAATCTCCATGGTCCTTCACAAGATAGTCATAGAGCATACGCTGAAACTTTTTGTATTTCTTATTACCGATCGTTAATGCATTGCGATTATTATCCAGAACAATCCCTGTCACTTGGCGTTTACCATTCTTCCCCATATAATAAGTCTTTTCATGATTCATCTTGAAACCATACTTGATCATTAACTGTTCTGTCTGCTTCAAAACCTGTTCATCTATGAAAGACATCGATGAAATAACAATATCATCTGCATATCGGGTGTATCGAAAACTGCCAAAGCCATCCAGCATTTGCTTCAATTCCAGATCAAATGCATACATCAGCATATTGGCAATCTGCGGAGATGCCACACTGCCAACAACCAGATTCTCACCTCTATATAGGCAAATATCCAGGATCAGCTCAATATCCTCATCTGCCATCCCAAGCTTTCTCGTCAGACTCTCATTGGATTGAAAATACTGCTTCACCATTGTTCGGGAAATAGTTGGAAAAAAGTTAGTAATATCCGTATGCAGCAAATATCTTCCTTCTTTATGTACCGCTGCATTTTTTTTGACAGAATTCCCTTTACTATATGCGGAACTGTATTCAGATACGGGAAAATAAGCAAAAATATTTCTGAGAAGCCAGTGCTGCAGAACCTTTAATTCCTTAGAAGGCTGCAGGATCAGACGATAGCGTCCATTTTTCTTCGGAATATAATATTTTGCATATAAATTATTGCGGGATGCAATAATAGTGACATAAGATTCGTCAATACCAATTCCCTTCGCAATCCTCTCACTCAATCTCATAATACATTCACCCTGCTCTTCTGACACTTATTCAGGCGATTAAGATACATAATCCTGAAATCATTAAATTCTTTCCTTGAAATTCGAAACATCACATTGTAACAGGAAATATTCTTATTTAAAATATAATAACCATCCTGTCGAAGCAGCATATCCATCTTCTCCATCAATGATAATACCTGCCGGATACTTCTGATCTTGTGATCCGCTGTATTCTTAATCGTATACCCTTCAAAATCCTTTAAACGCTTATATAATGTCTCAATTTCAAAATACTCAACAGGCTGAAATAATTCAACGATATTGGCCAATTCATAGATCAGGCTTTTTAATTCAACAGCCCCCGCATTATCATTAATAGCAATCGTCAACGGTGCCTTGGCTATCTCCTGAACTTTGAAATTATACTCATGGCTGTTCTTGATCCGTTCCAGGCCATTGTGCCTGATAATACTGCTTTCATTCAATGATTCCAGTTTCTTGATTGGTCCTTTTGTAATGAATGAATTCTCATAATCTGCATTGTCCTCATTGATCACCATGGTCTTTCTTCTGCAGTCTTCATCCATTACAAAAGCACCCAATTCACAAAATGTTCCCGGGCTTTCTGCCACAATGATAATACGATCACTGATTTCTGCCAACATCTTCTCAAAAGAAAAAATGTCCTCCGACAGATCCTGCACATACAATTTCTCTGCAATAATACACAGAACAGCTTCATTCTGTGTACCATAGTGATTCGCTATTCTACATTTTCTCAAAGTTCTGATCGTATAATTACGAATTGTCTCCTCATTGTCAACCCACTCCTTGCCGCATACAAATATCAGCCTCGGTGCCGATAAAAAAGGCTGTTCCCGGCTCGAAATCGTCTTCTTTCTCAGCCTGACTTTCAGGCTTTGAATCATTTGACATATTACCTTATCTTCCAGTATATCCATCTTCTCTTACCAACTATAAAAATAAAAAGAGACTCTACATTAAACCGGAAGCGAGTTAAAGGACTCGAACCAATGCTGGCATCGGTTCGAGTCCTTTAAC
>JABLTO010149053.1_pt1 | contig 10021 bp, 9 predicted proteins | sample 7160091 | NCBI WGS metagenome assembly JABLTO01 (sample SAMN14651225, study PRJNA627086) | human gut metagenome | isolation source: feces | host: Homo sapiens
GATGCATCTCATGAACTTAGGACACCACTAACTATTATTAAAACTAATGTATCTATATTAAAGGAAAATAAGCAACAAACTATAGAAAGTCAAGGAAAATGGGTTAATTATATTGATTCTCAAGCAAGTAGAATGTCTACTTTGATTAATGAAATGTTATCATTAGCTAACCTTGATGCTAATAAGAAAAAGGGTGAAGTAACTAAGTTTGAATTAAGTAAGATTTTAAGCGATGCTTTACTAGTTTTTGAAGTAGTAATTTTTGAAAAAGGATTAGTTTTAGAAGAGAATATAAATGATAATATATTTATTAATGGTGAAAAGGATCAAATTAAAAAGCTCATAAGTATATTAATGGATAACGCAATTAAATATACAAATAAAAATGGAAAAATTATGGTGTCTCTTAATATAGAAAAGAATAAGGCTCGATTAGAAGTTAAAAATACTGGTGAAGGTATAGAAAAAGAGCATTTAGAAAAGATTTTTGAAAGGTTTTATAGGGTTGATAATTCTAGAGATAGAGGAACAGGTGGATATGGCTTGGGACTTTCTATAGCTAAAGCCATAGTTGAAGAGCATAAAGGAAAAATATATGCTGAAAGTGTTGTTAGAGAATACACATCATTTATTGTGGAGTTACCAGTATATTTTGAAAAACAAAAATTAATCAATGATCTAAAAATAGGTAATTAATATTATTTATAAAAATGGATTTTCGATTATATAATATTATAAGTTTTAACTTGAATAAGAAGTTATTACATTATTAATGTAATGACTTCTTATTTTATATATTTTATTATGAAAGAAGTTAAATTCTTAAGAATTTCTTTAGATTATTATAATTATCTTCTTTATTTTTAAATAGTATTATAAAATTAATATAATGGTTAAAGGATAAAATTGGAGGAATTAACAGATGGATGTGAATAGTATATTGGATTATTTAGCTCAGTATGGAGTAATATTTATATTTGTAATTGTATTTTTAGAGTATTTAAATTTACCAGGGCTTCCTGCAGGAATAATAATGCCATTAGCTGGTTTATGGATATCAAGAGGAAATATGAATTTTCCATTTGTTTTATTTCTTTCAGTTATTGCAGGAGTAATAGGAAGCTGGTGTTTATATTTCTTAGGGTTTTACGGTGGAAACTTTCTTTTAAAAAAATATACTAATAAATTTCCAAAACAGAAGGATTACATAGATGAAAAGTTAAAGTATTTAAAGGATAAAGGCCATATGGGGGTATTTATAAGTAGATTAATACCGGTAGCAAGAACAATCATAGCTATTCCAGCTGGTGTACTGAAAATGGATTTCTTAAAATATACTATATATTCAGCATGTGGGATATTTATATGGAATGGAGTATTTATTTCTGCTGGTTATATTTTGGGTGAGGGGATTTTTAAGTATATTGGATAATTAAGTGGATTTGATAGAGGTTATAAATTTATAGCCTCTATTATTTCGTGCATTATAATAAAATATAATAGGTAAGCTAAATTTATATGAGGAAAGTGTTTAAACTTAGTTAAGGAATTCTTTAGAAATATATATAGTTATTATTTAGTTTTAAAAAGTACTATTTAATTATAGTAAATGAACGTTCATAAAAAATTTGAAAAGTGGGGTAAATAGAAATGAATAATTTGAGCTCATACAATATTTTAGTAGTGGAAGATGAAAATGATATAGCAATTGCAATAGAAGCATACTTAAATAATCAAGGATATAATGTATTTATAGCTAATAATGGTATAGAGGGATTAGAATTATTAAAAAAAGAAACTATTCACTTAGCAATAGTTGATGTAATGATGCCTAAAATGGATGGTATAACTTTTGTTATGAGGCTTAGAGAAAATAATGATTTTCCTGTAATAATGCTATCTGCAAAATCTGAAGAGGTTGATAAGATAATGGGACTTAATATAGGAGCTGATGATTATGTGACTAAGCCTTTTAGACCACTTGAATTGTTAGCAAGAGTTAATTCTCAATTAAGAAGATATTCAAGGTTTTTAAATATGGTAAAAGAACCAAAAGTTAAAGATAATATTTATGTTGTTGGAGGATTAGAATTAAACTTTGATACAAAAGAGGTTACTGTTGATGAAAAACCTGTAAAGCTAACTCCAATTGAGTTTAAGATATTAGCTTTGCTTATAAAAAATCCAGGAAGAGTATTTGCTGCGGATGAAATATATGAAAGGGTATGGAATGAACAAGCAATAAATACAGATACAATAATGGTACATGTAAGAAAGATAAGAGAAAAAATTGAAATTAATCCGAAAAATCCGAAATATTTGAAGGTGGTGTGGGGAGTTGGATATAAAATTGAAAAGCAGTAATGATAATAAAGAATTTAATGACTCTAGAAACAATATTAATGGAATAAAAAAATCAAACTACAAGGGAAAAGTGGTTATAGCAACTTTATTAGTTATAGCAATTATAGCAACAGCAGCATTGGGAATGTGTGCAGCATATCCATTAATAGAAGAAAATGCAAAGAACGTTTCATATAACAATTATTTTGAGGAATATGCCTTTTCAGAAAATTTAGCAGGTGCTTTATATTGTTCATATTATAATTCTTTAAATGAAAAAGCTGGAGGAACATTAGATCCAGCATCAACATTATTAAATATACCCCAAAATATATATGATAATGATGAAGATTATGAAGAAAGTGAATTTATAAATGGGTTTAATTCTAATTTTAATAATTGGAATCGTATATTAGATAATCAGCTCGCAAATTTGAAGTATTATTCTTATGATAAAACTAATAATATAACAAAAACAAATATAAATTATGAAGTTGGTATTATAGAAAATAATATAGATTTGTCATCAATAAAGAAAGATGAATATCAATTTTATGTAGCTATTAATTTTGATGAAAATGGTAATCTAACAATTAATGATATTAAGGGGGCTAATATTCAAAATTTTGAATACTATTTGAACAGTGCTTTAAGTGATTTTTTAAGTGATAATTACTACGATAGTGGTTATTATAATGCTACTATGAATCCGATTAAAAATATGGAATTTGTTTATGCAGTGCCTAATAATTTGGTGTTTAATGATTCAATATCATGGGGAATCAGAAATGCAGAGGCATATGGATATGAACTTGTAGGAGGAGTGGCAGTAATGATAATTGCTACATTAGTAGCGATAGCTGCATTAATATTCCCTATTAAGAGAGCAAATGAAATGCCTTTATTTAAATGGATATCAAAAATACCATTTGAAATTTGGATAGTTATAGTATCACTTACAGTAGCACTTTTCATTGTATCTTCTAGCTATATGATTCATCCTGCATTAAATGGACAATTAGAACATTTTGTTGGATTTAATGTTGATTGGTTTACTGCATCAGAAAAAGTTATATGGGTATTAAACTTTATTAATTGGTTTATAGGATTTGCAATTGTGTTCTTTGCTGTATTAATAATAAAGTATATATTTAATTTAGGAATTAAAGAGTACTTTAAGAGAAGAACAATATTTGGAATAATATTAATGTTCTTTGTTACAATTATCAAAAAAACATTAGATGAAGTTACAAAAGTAGATTTAAGAGAAAAAAATAATAAATTAATAATAAAATTATTATTAATAAATGCACTTATATTACTAATAATAACTTCAATTTGGTTTTTTGGAATTCCTGTAGTTATACTGTATTCAATTGTTTTATTTTTCGTAATAAGAAAATATGTAGATAAAATAAGCGAAAAATATAGTAAGTTAAGAGAAGCTACAAGTAAAATTGCACAAGGAAAATTAGATGTTAATATAGAAGAAGACTTAGGACTTTTTGAACCTTTTAAAGAGGATTTAAAAGAGATTCAGAAGGGATTTAAAAAAGCTGTAGATGAAGAAGTTAAGAGTCAAAAGATGAAAACAGACTTGATATCAAATGTGTCGCATGATTTAAAGACTCCTTTAACAGCTATAATAACTTATGCAGATCTATTGAAGGGTGAAAATTTATCGGAAGAAAAGCGTAAACAGTATGTTGATACATTAGATAGAAAAGCTCAAAGACTTCAAGTTTTAATAGAAGATTTATTTGAAATGAGTAAGGCAACGAGTGGAAATATAACTTTAAATATAGAAAATATAGATGTTGTAGCTTTAATGAAGCAAACATTACTTGAATTAGAAGATAAGCTTGAAGAAGCAAAATTATCTGTTAGAAAGAATATGCCAGAAGGTAAGGTAATATTACCTTTAGATAGTCAACGTACATTTAGAGTGTTTGAAAACTTAGTAATTAATATGACTAAGTATGCTATGCCTAATTCAAGAGTGTTTATAGATATTTTTGAAAATGAAAATGATGTTCAAATTGTAATGAAAAACATGGCTGCAGAAGAAATAACGTTTAATGTAGATACGATAGCAGAAAGGTTTGTACGTGGTGATGAATCGAGAAATACAGAAGGTTCAGGATTAGGTCTTGCAATAGCAAAGAGTTTTGTTGAACTTCAAAATGGAAAGTTTAATATAAGTGTAGATGGAGATTTATTTAAAGTTACTATTATTTTTGAAAAATAAAGTAATAAACTAGAGTGAAAAATCATATATCATAAGATAAAGGGAGTATAGTTAAGTGTAATTTACTATACTCCCTTTATAGTTGTATAAATAAAATGTTTTTTGAAATTATACATATAAAATATTATTAATATGTATAAATTTAAAATAATATAAATATATTACTTCATAAGGAATAAAAACATTTACTAGTGGGGTGGGGTTAATGTCATACAAATATTTATTAGATATTGCATTAATTTTATTAAGTACGAAATTATTAGGATTAATAACAAGAAAATTTAATTTACCACAAGTTGTCGGTGCATTGCTTGCGGGAGTTATACTAGGACCATCAGTGTTAAATGTTTTAAAAGAAACTGATTTTATAAGTATGCTAGCAGAGCTTGGAGTGATTGTATTAATGTTTACTGCAGGTTTAGAAAGTGATATAAGTCAGTTAAAAAGTGTAGGCAAATCAGCATTTATTGTTGCTAGCATGGGGGTGTTAATACCACTAATTGGAGGTACAGCTGTTGCATACATTTTTAATGATGGAAGTTTAACAACTGTTAGTGCCTTTTTACAAAATGTATTTATAGGAGCTATATTAACTGCAACTTCTGTTAGTATAACTGTTGAGGCACTTAGAGAATTAGGTAAAATGAGCGAAAAATCGGCAAACGTAATTTTAGGTGCTGCAATTATAGATGATATTTTAGGAATTTTAGTTTTAACAGTAATAACAAGTATGGCTGATCAATCTATAAATATTGGAGTAGTATTATTAAAAATTATAGGATTTTTAGTTTTTACACTTGTTATTGGTTATTTGGTATATGTGTTTTTTGGAAAGTGGATAGAAAAATATGATGTAGATAAAAGAAGGTTTGTTATTGGAGCATTTGTTATTTGTTTATTAATGGCATTTATAGCTGAAGAGTTCTTTGGAGTAGCTGATATTACAGGTGCATTTGCCGCAGGATTAGTATTATCAAGAAACAGAGAAACTGCATATATTTCAAGAAGATTTGATATAATTTCATATATGCTATTATCACCTATCTTCTTTGCAAGTATAGGAATAAATATGAAAATACCTAAAATGAGTTTTGAAATTATAATAATGACAATAGTACTAGTAGTAGTTGCAATGCTAACTAAAGTAATAGGATGTGGGATTGGAGCAAAAATTTGTAGATTTAATAAAAGTGAAGCTATACAAATTGGAACTGGTATGATGGCTAGGGGAGAGGTAGCACTTATAATAGCTAACAAAGGAATGAAAATGGGAATTATGAATACTTATTTTTTACCTGCTGTTATAATAATGGTAATAGTATGTGCAATAATCACACCTATTTTATTAAAGAAAGCATATGAACTTAAAGGAATAAATGAAAGTGTATAATTATTATATTTAGTAAGAAGTAATGTTCAAAATAAACTAAAAATAAATATTAATACAATTAAAGTAGTTGAATTAGGAATTATATATTAATTTCTATTTAGCTACTTTTTTATTTTAATTATAATTTTTACATTTTAGTGGAATTATATAAGTGAAATTATAGAAAATGTAGGAGGAAGATTAATGGAAAATAATATGGCAATGGAATATCCAATGTTTTGTTATCAATGTGAACAAACAGCTGGTGGTAAAGGGTGTACTAAAATGGGGGTATGTGGTAAGACACCAGAAGTTGCAGCACTTCAAGATTTACTTATATATCAAATAAAAGGTATAAGTTGTTACGCAAAAGAAATAGTTGAAAAAGGGGAGAATGTAGATAAGAATATTGTAATATTTATTGAAAATTCATTATTTACAACTTTAACAAACGTAAATTTTGATGCAGATGTACATGTTGAAATGCTTAAAGAGTCTCAAAAAATAAAAGAAAAATTAAGAAAACAAGTAGGAAAAATTAAAAATGATACAGATCATGCTACGTATAACTTAAGTGAAACAAAGGCTGATATGTTAAAAGATGCAAAAAAAGCTGGAATAATGTATGATCAAAATCTTGATCCAGATATACGTTCACTAAGACAAACAATAGTTTATGGATTGAAAGGTATAAGTGCATATGGTCATCAAGCAAGGGAACTTGGATATTATGATGATCAAGTTGATAATTTTTATGTAAGAGCATTAGAAGCAACCACTGATGATAGTTTATCAGTAGAAGAATTAATAAGATGGACCATGAGAACTGGTGATATGAGTGTTGCAGTAATGAAAAAGCTAGATGAGGCTAATACTACAGTTTATGAAAATCCAACACCACATAAAGTAAATGTTCATATTAAAAAAGGACCATTTATTATAGTATCTGGTCATGATTTAAAAGACCTTGAAATGTTGTTAGAACAAACCGAGGGAAAGGGAATAAATATATATACTCATGGAGAAATGATACCTAGTCATGGATATCCTGGACTAAAGAAATACCCTCATCTTGTAGGAAATTTTGGTGGTGCTTGGCAAGATCAACAAAAAGAATTTGATAATATTCCAGGATGCATTTTAATGACAACTAATTGTCTTATGAGACCAAGGGAAACTTATAAAGATAGAATATTTACAACTAGTGTTGTTGGATGGGATGGAGTAAAGCATATAGGTAAAGATAAGGATGGTAAAAAGGACTTTACTGAAATAATAAATAAAGCTTTAGAACTTGGAGGATATGATAAAGATCAAGAACCACATGAAATATTAGTTGGGTTTGGCCATCATGCAACTTTAAGTAATGCAGAAACTATAGTTAATGCCGTTAAAGAAGGGAAGATAAGACACTTTTTCTTAATTGGAGGATGTGACGGGGCTAGACCAGGCAGAAATTATTATACTGAATTTGCAAAGATGGTGCCAGATGATTGTATAATACTTACTTTAGCTTGTGGTAAATATAGATTTAATAAATTGGAGTTTGGAGAAGTGGCAGGGCTTCCAAGACTTTTAGATGTAGGGCAATGTAATGATGCGTATTCTGCAGTTAGAATTGCAACAGCACTTGCAGATGCTTTTGGAACTGACGTTAATGGTTTACCATTGTCATTAATTATTTCTTGGTATGAACAAAAGGCTGTAGCTGATTTGTTAGCATTATTATCACTTGGAATTAAAGGAATATTCTTAGGACCTACACTTCCAGCATTTTTAAGTCCAAATGTTCTTCAATATTTAGTTGATACTTTTGATTTAAGGAGTATAAGTACACCTGAAGATGATTTAAAGACTTGTTTGAAACAAGAAATATAATAGTGAAATAGCATAAAGGTATTTAAATGATAGATAATTATTTAAGTACCTTTATTAGATAAATAAGATAATATATGAAATTAAATTATTTTTTGAAAATGTAACGTTTGTTACGAAATAAAATAGCAATTTACTGTATAGTAATAATATAAGTTAAAGCAATATTGAGAAAGATATAAAGGGAGTACAGTGAATGAAGGCTATAGAAATAATGAATGAAGAACATAAGTATATTCTTAGGATGTTACAAGTAATAAGAAAATGTTGTTTTAAAATATTAAATAACGAAGAAATTATATATGAGGATTTTTATAAGATAATAGATTTCATTAGAAATTATGCTGATAATCATCATCACAAAAAGGAAGAAAAAATACTTTTTATTAAAATGGTAGAAGAGTTAGGAGAGCCTGCAAAGAAAGCAGTTAATCAAGGGATGCTTGTAGAACATGATTTAGGAAGATTACATGTGAGAGAGTTAGTAGCTGCATTAGAAAAAGTAAAAGCTGGAGAGGAAGAGGCAAAGCTAGATGTTATAGCAAATGCAATTTCATATACACATTTATTAATACGTCACATAGATAAAGAAGATAGGGTAATTTATAAGTTCGCAGAGAGAAACTTAAATGATGAAGTAATAAAGCTTATAGATGATGAATGTGAAAATTATGAAATTAATAATGAAGAGATAAAGAACAAATATATATCAATTTTAGAAGAGTTAGAAAAAAGATATTAATTGGAGGTATAACGAAATGATAAATAAAGATAATACAATTGGTGAAATATTAGAAATTAATCCAAAGGCAGCTGATATTTTAAGTGGATTTGGAATGGGATGTTTAGGATGTCCATCGGCAACAATGGAGACTTTAGAGCAGGCTTGTTATATTCATGGATTAGATTTAAATGAAGTAATGAATAAATTAAATGAAAAATAATGTATAGAGATGAAATATAGCTATAAATATAGTGGATATAATTGCCATTGAATTTATAGCTATTTTTTAGACTAAAAATTACAGGTAAGGGAAACCTATAAAAGTATTAAATAAAAGATATTTTATATAGAAAGGAAAGTGTTATTTTATGAAAGCTTGGGTAAATGAAGATACTTGTATTGGATGCGAAGTATGTGTTTCAGTCTGTTCAGATGTATTTAGTATGAACGATAATGGAAAATCAGTTGCTATAACAGGAGATATTCCAAGTGATTTACAAGACGATGCAATAGAAGCAAGAGATGCTTGTCCAGTTTCTGCTATTGATATTGATGAATAAGATGATAAAATAATACCATTGAAAAATACTTAAATGATAATAATGTATCATTTAAGTATTTTTTTTATAATTACAAAGAATATTAGTTAAAAATAAGATAATATAAAATATAGAGGAAGGATGAGCATATGGAAATATATACTATAGGACATTCGAATTATACAGTAGAAAGGCTTATTGATATGTTAAGGCACTATAATATTAATTGTGTTGTTGATATTAGAGGTACACCTTATTCTAAGTATAATATTCAATTTGATAAGGATACTATTAAGTATACATTAACTAAGGCTGGATTTGTTTATATTTATATGGGAGAGGAATTAGCAGCTAAAAGAGTAAGAAAGGTTTCATATAATAGTGAAGGTTATTCAGATTTTAAAGAAGTAATAAATGAAGAGGAGTTTATAAGAGGAATTGAAAGGTTAAAGACAGGATATAGTAAGGGATATAAAATAGCATTATTAGGGGCAATGCAAGATCCAATAAGATGTCATAGAAGTATATTAGTTGGTAGATATTTGAGAGATAATAATATTAATGTAAAACATATATTGGATGATTATTCTATCGCAAGTCAAGAAGAGATAGAGGAAATGCTTTTAAATAAGTATTTTAGCAATAGAAATCAATTAACAATAGATGATTTAATAGGAAATACTTTAAGTAATGAAGAAATGATTGAAGAAGGCTATGAGCTGGCCAATAAGGAAATTGGATATAGAATTGAAAATTTAAAATAATAAACTTAATAAGGAGCTGTATCAGATTGAATTAATAAATTCAGTCTGAATACAACTCCTTTTTAATTGTTCAAAATTTTATACACTAATTTTTATGTAAATATTGCTATTAATTTTGTTTTTTTACATGACAAAAAGAAGGTTAGATGCCTTCTGGTA
>JABLTO010138546.1_pt1 | contig 10013 bp, 9 predicted proteins | sample 7160091 | NCBI WGS metagenome assembly JABLTO01 (sample SAMN14651225, study PRJNA627086) | human gut metagenome | isolation source: feces | host: Homo sapiens
AAAAAGGGCAACCAGTGGTACTTCGGCTACAAGGAGCACATCGGCGTGGATGCGGACAGCGGACTGGTTCACACGGTGGAAACGACATCTGCCAACAGGAGGATAGTATGGACAAGCATTTTGTTCTCTCCAAGATCAAGGATTACGAGGCTCATTTGGATAATGTTGCTCCCCTGATGGAATCCGATGATCAGTTGATTATGAATGAGTTAATTTGCGAAATTAACAATACCTGTCATGTAAAGATTCGTGGGTTCTCAGATTTGTGTGATTCATACATCAAGGGTGCTGGCTCGATTATTGCAAAGCACATCAATTGCTTTCATTCGCATCTCATACGTTCTGCCTTGGTTTTCCATTTGGTCGGAAGCAAAAAGCATGAATGCGGGCGAGTAAATGGTTGTGAACAAATCATCTGGAATTTGTATAATGAGTACCGTAATTCAGTGCCTTTTGTGGACAATTCCATCATGATGGAGTTTGACTCTGCATTTGCTCAGTTGAAATCTAAGAAGTTGCTTGATCAGTTAGTTTCATTAGCACAAGATCCATACCTTTTTTCATTTTTTCCTCAGACGATGAAAATGCTTGCTCGCTGGAGAGATCCATCAATGGAAAAGGTTATCATGGGTTATTTCGCAAATCCAGGGCTTGTCAAAACTCAAATTGCTATGTCTCTTGGCCGCAGTGCTGATGATGCTTCTATCCTGCAACGTGAATATAGCAGGTGGGATTCACATGGACAATACACAGTCATTATATGTCTTCGCTACTATCCTTCAATACAAGTTCTTGATAAGCTAACGCACTTTGAAGCACTTACTGTTGAAGATATGGAGAAGAGTCTTTCAAAATGTTGCACACGCAACGATCGAATATGGATTAAAGATGTATATTCGGATCGGCTATTCACCATTCGCAAGAGTATCACTGAAATAAAAAAGCAACTTGATATTCTCTAATTACTCAAAATTGGCGGGGCTTCTTTTCGAAGTTCCGCCTTTTCTATGCCAAAAAACAAGAAAGGACGTGACAAAATGATCACTCGCATTTTCGGCGTCGTCACTGGCGGTCGCCTCAATCTTCGCGCGGGGCAATGTGATTCCAACAAGCTAATCGTCATTTTTAGCAAAATGACCCTGCTTGCTGCTTTACTTATCAATACAAAAATGGAGACCGTCCTGATGAGAGGCGGCCTCCTTGCATTTTCAGGGGATGATCCTTTTTCAATTAGTCAGCATAAGTGTAGGGAATATGGTTTCGCTGCGCGTACCGTTCGGCGTAGGAATTGCGGAAAACGGTCAGCGTGAGGTTAGGGCATTTGTCGAAAGCGCCAACGCCAATTTCCGTTACGGAAGCGGGAAGAAGGACGGAACGCAGGGCGCTGCACTCGGAAAAAGCAATGTCTTCGATTTCCGTGACGGAATCGGGAATGACAATGGAAACAAGCGCCGTGCAGCTCTGAAATGCGCCTGTTTCAATTTCCGTCACAGAATCAGGAATGAGAATGCTGGAAAGGGAAGCGCAGTAGGAAAACAGATAGTCACTGATTTCTGTAAGGGAATTTGGAAGCACAACCGTAGTCAGAGCGCGGCACTCGGCGAAGGCTCCCTCCTCGATTTCTGTGACGGAATCGGGAATGACGATGGAAGACAGCGCGGTGCAGTAGTTGAAAGCGCATGAACCAATTTCATCAACAGAGGAAGGAATGGAAACCTCAACGAGGGCGGAGCAATCGCTGAAAGCATAATCGTCAATCTCTGTAACGGAAGCGGGCAGAAAAACACTTGTCAAAAAGGAGCAGCAGTCAAAGGCGCGCTCGCCAACAGCCGATGTTCCCTGCGGAACGGCATAGCTGGAAGCAGCCTTTCCCCGCGGATAGGCAACAAGCGCATCGTCTTTTTTATGGAACAAAACGCCGTCCAATGTATAAAAAGACGGATGCTCCGGAGCGACGGAAATGGTTTGCAGCAGCGGACAGCAGCCGAAGGGGTTATGGTCGAGGTCGACAACAGAATTGGGAAGGGTTACGGCTGTCAGGGAGAGGGAAAAAGAGATGGTGTCAATGCTTGTGACGCGATGACCGTCCAGCATGTCCGGAATCACGATTTCCGCGTCGTCGCTTAGGCAGTAGAGAAGCTCTGCGGAACCGTCCTCAAGCAGGACGTACTGATAATCCCCGGAGGTGAGGATGGTCTGCTTTTTCTTGCCGCCATCTGCAAAAACGACGTTTGTCAGAAAGACGAGGAGAAGCGCGAATGCCAGTAAAAACGCAGAGAAACGTTTGCGTGTCATAAAATCGACCTCCTTTTCTTTATTCACTATACACGAAATGGCGCCTTGTGTCAATGAAAAATCCCCCTCACCAGTTGCGCAAAGGCAGAAAAAATGATATAATCAGCTTGAATATCTGGCAAAAAGATGGACGGAAATGGCGAAAGGGTGGACATGATGAAGGTATTGGTGACGGGCGCGGACGGAATGCTGGGGCGCGACGTGATGCGTGCACTGCGCGAGAAGCATGTGAATGCGCGCGGCGTGGATGTGGCGGATTTCGACGTGACGGACGGCGCGGCAGTGCGCGAATGGGTGACGGCGGAGCAGCCGGATGCCATCATCCACTTGGCGGCGTATACTGACCTGCTCAAAGCGGAAACGGAGCCCGCAAAGTGCATTGATGTGAACGCGATGGGCACGCTGAACATGGTTCGCGCGGCACTGGCGATCGGGGCGAAGCTGATGCTGATGTCCTCGTCGGAGGTGTTTGGCGCTGCGCCGGACGTTATCCACGGAACGAGAGACAAGACATGCGCCGCGAACGTTTACGGATTGTCGAAGGTGCAGGCGGAAGAAGCTGTGCGCGCGCTGATGACGCGGTCCTTCATCGTCCGCACGGGCTGCTTGTTCTCCGCCGCGCCGAAGGGGGAAATCTGCGGCATTCTGGCGGCAGCGCAGGATCATCAGAAGCTGACGATTTCCGACGATCTGATGGCTTGCCCGACGTACACGCTTGACCTTGCCCGCGCGATGGTCAGCCTGATTCAGACAGAAAAATTCGGCATTTACCACCTCATCAACGAGGGCGAATGCAACCTTGCGACGCTGGCGATGGCGACGCTGGGGATGGTAGGCAGCCGCTGCCGGGTACAGCCGGTGAGCGGCTACCGCGGCTCGGTGGGCATTCACCACCCGTCGAGCGTGCGCCTGCAGAGCGACGCCGAACCGCACCTGCCGAGGTGGGAGGACGCGCTGAATCGGTGCCTGGATGAGATAAGGAGCGAGGTTCGGTAAAGGAAGGGTATAAAAATAGGGAGACCGTTCGTTATGGGACGGTCTCCCTATTTGCGTGGGAAGTTAATCGACGTAGGTGTAGGAGATGCCGTTGGCTTGGGCGTACTCAGCGGCGTAGGAATCCGGCGTGACGGTGAGGGTCAAGGCGTCGCAATACGAGAAAGCACCATTGCCGATGGTCGTGACGGAATTGGGAATACTGACCGAGGCGATGCCGGAAAGCTGGAAAGCGCCGTGGTCAATGATGGTGACGGAGTCGGGAATATCAATCGTACGAAGCTGGTCGCAGGAGGCAAAGGCACTTTCTCCAATGCGCGTCACAGAATCAGGAATGTTGACAGAAGAAAGAACGTCGCAGGCGAAAAACAAGTGGTCGCTGATTTCGGAAATCGAGGCGGGCAGCGTGACCGTCGCCAGCGAAGTGCAGTCAGAAAATGCGCTATTGCCGATGGATGTGACGGAATCGGGGATGGTGACGGCGGTCAGCCCGCGGCAGAATAGAAACGCTGAATGCCCGATGCTGGTGACGGAATCAGGAATCGTGATGGATTGCAGTGAATCGGCATAGGCAAAGGCGTTGTCCCCGATGGCGAGAATGCCCTGCGGGATGGTGTAGGCGGCATCCTGCCGCCCGCAGAAATAGGACAGCAGGGTACTGTCAGCTTTGCGGACGAGTGCGCCGTCCACCACGGCGAAAGTCGGGTTGTCGGAAGACAGGGTGATGGATTGCAGCCCGGAGCGCTGGAAGGGATTCGCGCCTATTTCGGTGACGGAATCGGGGATGGTCATCGAAGTCAGCGAAGTGCAGCCAAAGAAAGCATAATCGCCGATTTTGGTCACGGAATCCGGGATTTCGAGGGTCGCGAGGGAAGTGCAGCCGGAAAACATATGGTTACTGATTTCCGTGATGGCGGCAGGAATGCGGATGGCCGTCAGCGCGGAACAGCCGGAGAACGCTGCAGTGCCGATTTCGGTCAGCGAATCGGGCAGGGAGACGGAAACAAGCGCCGAACAGCCATAAAATGCGCGTTCGGGAATCTGGGTGATGGAATCGGGGATGATAACGGATTCCAGCAGGTCGCAGTCATAGAACGCATAGGCGCTGATGGCGGCGATGCCGTCTGGGATGCGGAACGTTCGGTCTTCGCGGGCGTTGGGGTAGAACAGAAGCGTGCTGTCAGCAGTGCGGCACAGGGCATCATCCGCCAAGAAGAAATACGGGTGATTCGGCGAAAGGGTGAAGGATTGCAGGGCTTTGCAGCCTATGAAGGCATCATCCGCAATCGCCGCGACGGAATCAGGGATGTCGATGGTTGTCAGGGATTTGCACAGGTCGAACGTACCCGACTCGATGGCGGTGAGCCCGCTGGGTAGAGTAATCGACGTCAGCTGAAAGCAGCAGGAGAACGCCTTCTGGCTGATGTGAGTGACGGAATCGGGGATGGTGACGGAAGTCAGGGAAAGGCTGTAATAAAAAGCGCGCTCGCCGATGGCGGTGACGGGCTTACCGTCCAGCGTGTCGGGGATGACAATCTCGGTATCAGCGCCGCCGTAAGAGGTAATTTCGACCGTCCCGTCATCGAGCAGGGCATAGGCGTAGTCGCCGCTGTGGAGAGGATGCTCCATTTCCCACGCATCATCCACATTGTCGTCCCAATCGTCGTCATCGTCCGCTTCCGCCAGCGTGGACGCACACGAGATGAGCAGGGAAAAAATCAGCAGGAAGGATAAAAATTGCTTGCGAGCCATGGAATCAACCTCCTTTTACCACATGATATATCATGCGTTTGTGGCATTGTCAATGCAGATTGTAAATTCTCAGGCAGAAAAAATAAAACCCCGCCCGGCTGCCTTCCGACACCCGAACGGGGGAAATCACCTTGCTTATTCTCACACCGCCGCCGGCATTCCATGCTTCACGCGGTCGTGTTCCTCGGCGCGCTTGGCGTTGTTGAAGCGGTCGAGCGTACCCACCAGATAGCCCGTGATACGGCGAATCCGCTGGAACGGCACGTTGCCGAAATCGTAGGACAGTTCCACTTCGTCGCCATCCACCGCAATGTCCATCGAAAGCGGCTCACGGTTGTACTTCTGGCGCGCATGATCCACATAGGCGTCAATTTCCGCCTGAGACAGGGTTCCCTTCGTCACGTTCACTTGGCAGCACATAGGTATTTCTCCTCTCTATGGTACTCGCTGGAAAATCAGCAAGCCCTAAATCTTGTGGTTGCACGGCGCTATCACGCCATATGGAGCACAAGATATTGTTTCGACGTCTGCTATTATAGCACGAAATGCGGGATTTGCAAGGGGAACACGCAACAAAATTTCAGATGCGGATTCTGCCCCGCAGACAGGCATTTTCTCCGCTCACCGCACGAAAGGCAATGCGAACAGCATCCTATTTTCTTCCCTCTCGCGAACAGCAATGTTGAGCAAACACCATTGCCACGCGCGGGGTTTTCTGCTATACTTGGGAGGCACATCAGCAGCGGAAGGAGACGGCGGAGATGGCGGACATGCGTCCGGTATACGAGATGCTGACGGCGGTCTCGGCGCGCAGGAGCGGGCATATGCCGGGGCATAAGGGCTGTTCGCCGTTCGGCGCGGCGGATTTATACGCGCTGGACACGACGGAACTGCAGAACACGGATGACCTGTACGCGGCGGAGGGCGGACTGCGTGAAGCTATGCGGCTGTATGCGCAGGCGGCGGGCGCGGCAAAGACGATTTTCCTCCATAATGGATCGACGGCGGGTAATCATGTGATGCTGCAGCTGTACGCGCGGGAGGGCGAAACGGTGCTGCTGCCGCGCAATGCGCACTTGTCGGCGGTGAACGCCTGCGTGCTGGGCGGAATGCGGGTGAAGTGGATGCCGGTTCGCTGCACGCCGGACGGGTACTGCTATCTGGCGGAGGAGGATGTGCTGGCGGCGCTGCGGGCGAATCCGGACGCGCGGGCGATGCTGCTTGTCCGCCCGGATTATTACGGCGGCGCGATGCGGGAAGATGTTTTCCAGCGGATTGCGGCGGCGGCGCATCGTCAAGGGACGAAAGTCGTTGTGGACGAGGCACATGGGGCGCATTTCCCGTGGTGCGACGGGATGACATCCGCCGGAGCGCTTGGCGCGGATGCGTGGGTGCAGTCGGTGCATAAGACGCTGATGGGGCTGACGGGCAGCGCGGTGCTGCACTTGGCGGATTCGGCGGATGAGCGGCGCACGTGGACGCTGCTGCGGCGGGAACAGACCTCGTCGCCATCGTTCCTGCTGATGCTGTCCATCGATGACAGCCGCGCGTGGATGGAAGAGAATGGTCGGGCACGCTTGCGGGCGTTATCCGAAGCGGTCAACGATGTGCGCAGGCGGCTTGTTGGTACGCCGTATCACGATGCGTACGCGGATTGGGCGAATCTGCCCGTGTGCTTTGACCCGACGCGGCTGGTCATTTCCGCGCCGCAGGGAGGAAAATGCTTGGCGGAACAGCTGCGCGAAGCCGGACTGGACGTGGAAATGGCGGACGAGCGGCGCGTGGTGCTGATTCTATCGGTGATGGACGACATCACTGAAATCCGCCGACTGCCAGAGCTGCTGGCGAGCATTCCGGCGGCAGAAGGAAAGCGGTTTGCGCCGCTGACCTTGATGCCGGACATGCCGGAAGCTGTCCTGACCCCGCGTCAGGCGGCGATGGCGGAGGAAATCCTCGTGCCGCTGGACAGAGCGGAGGGGAAAATCGCGGCGGCGGCGGTTGGGCTGTATCCGCCGGGAATCCCGCTGCTTGCGCCCGGCGAACGGGTGACGCGGGAAATCATCAGGCAATTGCAGGAAGCTGGAACGCGGGAGCGCTTTGGCGTGGAAGGAGAATACTTGCGGTGCGCAAATGTGTAATTTTTGATTTGGACGGTACGCTGACCCGCTCGGAGGAAGGCATTTGGAACTGCGTACGCTATGCGGCGGAGAAGCTCGGCTTTCCCGTGCCGGATGCGGCGACGCTGCGCAAATTTATCGGCCCGCCGCTGGGCTGGTCGTTCATGGAATACATGGGCATGAGCGAAGAAATGGCGAACAAGGCGGTGTACACCTATCGCGAGCGCTATGAGGCTGTCGGGCTGTTTGAGAACCGGGTGTATCCGGGCATCCGCCGTCTGCTGCGGCGGCTCAAACGCGACGGCTGGTACATCGGTATCGCGACGGGCAAGCCGCAGCGTTCCTCAGAGCGGATTATCGAGCATTTCGGGCTGAATCGCTACATCACGAAAATCGTAGGTCCAAAGGATGGGCGCGGTGCGGACAAGGAACTGCTGATTCGACAGGCGCTGCCGGAGGACGCGGGCGAAGCGTGGATGGTGGGCGACCGCCGATTTGACATGGAGGGTGCGAAGAAAGTCGGCATCGGCGCAATCGGCGCGGGATACGGTTACGGCAGCCGCGAAGAACTGATGAACAGCGGGTGCGACGTGTACTGCGAGACGGTGGAGGACATCATCCGCCATCTCTGCCCCGGCGAAGAAGCGGTTCCGGGCGCGTTCCTGTCAATAGAGGGCATGGACGGCAGCGGCAAAACGACGCAGATGGCGGCAATGGAGGATGCGCTCGACCGCTGGGGCTTCGAGGTCATCCGCAGCCGTGAACCCGGCGGATGCCCCATCAGCGAGAAGATTCGCGCGCTGCTGCTTGACCCTGAAAACAAGGCAATGGACGAGACGACCGAGGCGATTCTCTACGCTGCGGCGCGCGCGCAGCATGTGCGGCAGGTCATCCGCCCGGCTTTGCAAGCGGGTAAAACGGTGCTGTGCGACCGCTTTGTGGATTCGTCCGTGGCATATCAGGGCGGCGGGCGGCAGCTTGGCGTGGACACAGTGCTGAATATCAACCGCCCGGCGGTGGACGGCACGATGCCGATGCTGACGGTCTATCTGGACATTGACCGCGAAACCGCCATGCGCCGCCGCGCAGCCAGCAGTCAGCTTGACCGCATCGAGCAGGCAGACGACGCCTTCCGCGCGCGGACGGAAGCGGCATATCACGAACTCATCCGCCGTGAGCCGGAGCGGTTCATCGTGGTGGATGCGGCAAAATCGGCAGAGGAAGTCAGCCGGGACATGACGGAGAAGGTCATCCAGCGGCTTATGGAGGCGGAAGCGTGAGCGAGAGAATCGTGGTGGGCATGTCCGGCGGCGTGGATTCGTCCGTCGCGGCGCTGCTGCTCAAACAGCAGGGGTACGACGTGGTCGGCGTGTTCATGAAGAACTGGGAAGAGACGGACGAATCCGGCGTATGTACGGCGGAAAACGACTGGAACGACGTGCGCGAGGTGTGCGAAATCATCGGCATTCCCTACTACGCGGTCAATTTTTCCCGCGAATACTGGGATCGCGTGTTCAGCTACTTCCTCAAAGAATACCGCGCGGGGCGCACGCCAAACCCGGATGTGCTGTGCAATCGCGAAATCAAGTTCAAGGCGTTTCTGGATTTTGCCATGCAGCTTGGCGCGTCGAAAATGGCGACGGGGCATTTTGTGCGGACGAACGAAAATGGCGACCTTCTGCGCGGCATTGACCCGAACAAAGATCAGAGTTATTTCCTTTATATGCTCCATCAGGAACAGCTGCGGAAGGCGATTTTTCCCGTCGGCGGCATGACAAAGACCGAAGTGCGCCGCATTGCGGAGGAAAATGGGCTGCCCGTGAGCAAGAAGAAGGATTCGACCGGCGTGTGCTTCATTGGCGAGCGCAACTTCCGGCAGTTTTTGTCGACCTATTTGCCCGCGCAGCCCGGCGACATGGTGGCGCCGGACGGGAGCGTCGTCGGGCATCACGAGGGGCTGATGTACTACACACTTGGTCAGCGGCGCGGGCTGGGCATCGGCGGATGCGGCGATGGACGGAGCTGGTTCGTCATTGGCAAGGACTTGGAGAATAACCGCCTGCTGGTGGCGCAGGGCGAGGATCACCCGATGCTGTATTCGACGATGAGCATCGGCGCGGAGGCAACGTGGATTGGCGCTGATCCGTTGGCGGATGGCGAACCGCTGCGCTGCACCTGCAAGTTCCGCTATCGGCAGGGCGACCAGCCGGTGAAGGTGCGCCGTGACGGGGAAAAACTGCTGATTCATGCCCTCACGCCCCAGCGCGCGGTCACACCCGGACAGAGCGCCGTGTTCTATCAGGGGGAAAAGTGCCTCGGCGGGGCGATTGTGGAGCAGATTCTCGACGCGGGTCGAGGAAAAATAGACGTATGATTTTTGTTCCGACGTTCCTGAATTGGGAGAAGCGCCGGAACATTTTCTTTAATGGTTACAATAACGTTCGTGATTCCAAAAAGAACGCAAAAAACCGCAAAAACTTTGAAAAAACCGCTTGACGAATCCGTGAATTCATGATATTATGAACAGGCTTCCTCGTTGCGCCGCTTGAGCGGTCAAGAGAAAGCGCCGAACCTTGAAAACGATACAGAACAATAACAACGCAAACAAGACAGTAATTCCGAATGAGTGAAACTTGGTTGAGGAAACTCGATTGAGGAATAAAGGATTAAACGAAAGAGTTTGATCCTGGCTCAGGACGAACGCTGGCGGCGTGCCTAACACATGCAAGTCGAGCGGAGACAGGGAGTAGCTTGCTACGAACTGTTTTAGCGGCGGACGGGTGAGTAACGCGTGAGCAACCTTTCCCAGACAGGGGAATAACACACCGAAAGGTGTACTAATACCGCATAAGACCA
>JABLTO010172691.1_pt1 | contig 10011 bp, 8 predicted proteins | sample 7160091 | NCBI WGS metagenome assembly JABLTO01 (sample SAMN14651225, study PRJNA627086) | human gut metagenome | isolation source: feces | host: Homo sapiens
ATCGCAGAGTGTATCGCACTCGTACTTCAGAGTGAAGATAACATTGAAAAAGTCAAAGGAATGGTTGCAGAGCTGACTGCAAAATATCCTCTGGACATGTAAGAAACAGTCTGCAAATAAAAAGTCAAGCAGAATTAGTAAAAGAGAATAAGATAAAGCACAGAAGAAGCTGCCGGGATGGCAGCTTCTTCTGCATATATTTACATATTGGAAAAAAGGAAAAATGTATCTTCACAGGCTTCTGATCCTACATAAAGAATGAGAATAAGAAACTTGCAATGATCAGCACGATACCGCCGCCCAGTCTTGAAGAGAGCTGTGCATAGGCCATAAGGTCCATTCGCTTGGCAGCTCCAAGTACAGCGATGTCACCATTACCGCCGCGGTTTGCCATACAAAGACCAGCAGTAATAGCAGAATCGATTGGATAGAATCCTACAAGCTGTCCGACTAACGCAGATCCGATAATTGCACCCAGAACAATCAGGAATGCGATTACAACGTTGGATACCGTACATGCGTTAACCAGTTCGCCAGATCGAAGTCAAATCCAAGTCCGGCCATCATAACTACGGCACAGGCTTTGTTCATGAATTTCTGCAATCTCTTGGCACCGGCACGGATGTTCTTTGGAACAACTCCGGTAGCGGACAGAATAACAACGAAGACGATCATGTATGCATAAGCATGGATCGGTGCGCCAAGAATTGTAGGAAGGATATAGCCGGAGAATAACTGTCCGACAGCATAACTTCCAAAGATTACAAGAATTGCACCACACAGATCCGAAAGTGAAGGTTCTGCTTCTTCGGAATCTTTCGCATTGAACGTGTTATTGCGAAGAAGTGTCTTCTTGTCTCCGGTAAGAGACGGATGTTTGTCACCGAATGCATTTAAGAATGCTCCGGCTAAGATGGACATGATATTTGCGATTGTCAGAATGATGATCGCAAATGCATAATAACTTACAGCGGATTTGCCGGTAACCTGTTCATAGATTTCAGACATAGGCACAGCTCCGGCACCGTTACCTCCACCCATAACCGGGAGAACATATTTTAAGATAACTGTGACAGGAGAGATTCCAAAGATCAGTCCGCCGATGGAACCAAAGAGCATTGCTGCAGCAAGACCGCCCAGAATTGCCGGGAAATATCCGGCAAATGATTTTAACAGGATTTTTTTCTCCAAAGAAAGAACCGATCCCGTGATAAGGATGATGATCCAGATGGTTGTAAAACCAACCGTATCGCCGCCGATAAATTCGTTGATCGGGTCGATGTAAACTTTCGGGATTAATGATAACTGGCGGACGATCGCTGTTCCGAAGAAAGCAGCAAGTACACCACCGCCGATGTAGGTATTCCAGATTGGCAGGCGTTCGCCAAGTTCAAAGAACAGAATACCATATGCAATGATCAGAATCATAATACTGGCAAAATCAGTACCCAGAGCTTTGAGATAAGCGGCTGCAATCACTACGATACAGACGAATACGGTCATGTACCATGGAGCGCCGTAAAGCTTCAGATCATTTAATTTATTTTGTTTTCCAGACTTCTCAGTCATGTTTCCTCCATCATACATAAGTTGGATTTAGTGCGCACCAGATTTATGTATGGTTTTATTATAGACGATGTTCCGGGGTAAGAAAAATGAACAATAGGAATACGAAGATTCAATAATGGAATTAGAAGCAGATGGCATACAGCGATATCATTTATAGTAGAAAGACTATAATCCAGGAGGAAATAGATATGGCATTACACATTATTGATGAAGCAAACCGCTGCCTGAACTGTAAGAAGCCGATGTGCCAGCAGGGATGTCCGGTACATACACCGGTTCCGCAGATCATACAGATGTTCAAAGAAAACAGACTGATGGAGGCAGGAGAGAGATTATTTGAGAATAATCCGATGTCGGCGATCTGCTCGATCGTCTGTAATCATGAGAAGCAGTGTGAAGGACACTGCGTGCTTGGAAGAAAAGGAAATCCCGTACATTTTTCCAGTATAGAGAATTATATATCGGATATGTATCTGGACCGGATGCAGCTTGAAAAGGCAGAAAAGAAGAATCAGAGAGCAGCAGTGATCGGCGCAGGCCCGGCAGGAATGACAGTGGCGGTCAAGCTTGCAAAAGAAGGGTATGACGTCACGATCTTCGAATGGAAGGATAAGATCGGCGGGATCATGCAGTATGGAATCCCGGAATTCCGTCTGCCGAAAAGTATCCTGGACAGATACCAGATCCGTATGCGGGAACTGGACATTAAGATCCGTCCGAATACCACAATCGGAGCAGTGTTAAAGATTGAAGATCTGTTATGGGACGGATATGACAGTGTGTTCATCGGAACCGGTGTGTGGAAGGCAAGGAATCTCGGGATTCCGGGAGAATGTCTGGGCAATGTATATTTTGGCATTGATTATCTGGCAAATGCATCCGCATATCAGCTCGGCGAAAAAGTAGCAGTGATTGGAATGGGCAATGCGGCGATGGATGTGGCAAGAACGGCTCTCAGAAACGGTGCGCGTCAGGTGACATTGTATGCAAGACGTGCCAGAGTTGCAGCCAGCTCACATGAAGTGGCTTATGCAAAGCTTGACGGTGCAGCTTTTGAATTCGGATATGCGATTCAGGAGATCAATGAAAAAGGTCCGGTATTTAAGAAAATGATTCTGGATGAAAATGGAGAAGTCACAGGAGAAGAGGAAGATCTGGTACAGGTGGAAGCAGATTCGACGATCATATCCATCAGCCAGGGACCGAGAAAGAAACTGATCCGGACAACACTTGGACTGGAAGGTTCTGAGAAAGGACTTCTGATCGTGGATGAGAATTACATGACAACAAAAGAAGGTGTGTTCGCAGCCGGTGATGTGATAACGGGTTCCAAGACCGTTGTACATGCAGTAGACGGGGCGAAAAAAGCAGCGGAAGCAATGATGCATTATATGGAGCAAAAAAAGTAGCAGAAGCAATGATACCCGCTGCAGATCATCTCTGCAGCGGGCTGGAAATAAGATTTATCTAGGGCGTACCGTCAGGCGTAAGATGTGTCCGTCTTCTGTTACAGATTGCAGATGGACCAGAGCCATGATATAGTAGCCGCCGAAAGAAGCGATGAATTCTGCCTGTTTGTCATTCGGGATCCGCGATTCCATGATCGCGTACTGGCGGAAGAGGAATTTGTTACGGAAGAACATGGAGATAGCTTCCTTCCCATACAGGTGGTATTCATGCTGCGAAGTGCCGTTCGGACAGTAGTCACAGTAGTGGCCGTCATCGGTGAACAGACTTCCAAGGGCATTAAAATCTTTGTTTTCAATTGCTTCGATATATTTTTCGATTGGTTTCATAGGGATCATCCTCCGTTCTTAGTATACTTTTTCGGTATTTAACAGTGCATCGGTACCGCCGTCAACGAACATGATATTACCATTGACGCCGCGTGCCTCATCAGAGGCAAGGAAAACAATGACAGATGCGATCTCTTCCGGATCCATCAGTGTCTCAAGACCGTATTTGGTCGGAATCGGAAGTGCGTTCAGTGCCATACGTGCATTGGTTGCCAGTGTAGCTGTCATGGCCGTGTTGACATTTCCTGGAGCAACGGCATTGATGCGGACTCCGTTTGCTGCATAAGAGGCAGAGTGACGGCGCACCCAGCGGGCAAGTGCGTATTTACTTGCAATATAGATGCTGTTGCCGACGCTGAGATTGGACTCGTCTAATGTAGAGATCACATTTAAGATACGCTGCTCGTCTTCGTTATTGTTGTTAAGAAGATCTGCGATATCCATACGTGCCGCACCCTGTGAGATGGTATTGGAAGAAGTAACGACACATGCACCGTGTTTCTTCTTCAGAAGATCATAAGCACCTTTGATCAGAACGACGGTTCCAAAGAAATTGAGTGATACGATCAGTTTCAGATTGCCGCAGGCACCGGATACACCGGCGTTGCATACAAGGCCGTCCAGACCATCCGGACAAAGTCTGTGAAGTTTATCGATTACATGCTGTCTGCCATCCGGTGTGGAAAGATCTGCAGTAATGTCTCCGCCACGGAGATCAATATTCAGAACATCGTGTCCTTTCTGTTTTAATAACTGTACTGTTTTTGCGCCGATTCCACTGGAACCTCCTGTTACTGCATATGTAGCCATAGATAAATCCTCCTTTGAATGTTTCGTGATTTGAAATAAGTAATGTGTTTTGTTGAGACTTATTTTAGCGGACTACAGGAGAAGAAAAAAGGACCAGACCGTGAGAAAAAAAGAGGATCAGATGATGTTGAATTATGACCTGAAAAAAAGAGAAGGAAAATCTATATACGAAAATCTGTATGAGTGTCTGAAGAAAGATATCGTTACAGGAAGGCTTCAGACAGGGGATAAGCTCCCGTCAAAAAGGGCAATGGCAGGAGACTACGGGATCAGCGTGAAGACAGTCGTTCACGCATACGAACAGCTTGTGGCAGAAGGGTATATTGAGTCAAAAGAAAAGAAAGGCTATTATGTAGCAAAGTTATATGGATGGAGATATGAGACGGGAAAGCCGGAGAAGATGATCAAAAAGGGGAAAAAACAGTTGATTGTAGATTTTGCGTCGAATCATCTGGCATATGAGAAGTTCCCGTTTTCGATATGGAAGAAAGTGATGCGGGAGGTGTTGACGGATTATGAGGATGAATTGATCGAAAGTACAGACTGGAGAGGCGTTCCGGTGTTGAGAGAAACAATCGCGCATTATCTGGCCAAAGAAAGAGGTCTGGATGTATCGGCAGAGCATATTGTGATAGGAACCGGTGTGGAGTCACTGTATGGGAAGTTATTTAAGATATTTCCGAAAGATTCGGTATATGCAGCAGAGACACCGGGATATAGAAAAATTCCATGGTTATATGAGGATGCGGGCCTTTCCTGGCACAGTCTTAAGATGGATGAGGAAGGAATTAATATGAATGAACTTAAGGAGAGCGGTGCCAGCATTGTACATGTATCTCCAGAACATCAATATCCACTTGGCATTACAATGTCGGAAAAAAGAAAGCGTGAATTGCTGGAATGGGCAGCAGAAACAACAAACAGATATATCATCGAAGATGATTATGACTGCGAATTCCGCTATCGGACACAGATGGAAAGAACGCTGCAGAGTATGGATATACATCACCGGGTTATCTACATGAATACATTTGGAAAGACAATGGCTCCGGCAATCCGTATTAATTATATGATTCTTCCGGAAAAATTAGCAGAGGACTGTAAGAAGATGGCAGGAAGATTTCCAAGTCCGGTACCAAGCTTTGAACAATATGTGATGGCCAGATTTATAAAAGAAGGATATTTTGAACGGCATATCAGAAGAATGAAAGCATATTATGAAGCAAAAGGTCAGAAATTGATCGGACTTTTACAAAAAACAAAGAAAATTCCAATCAAAGAGATAAGAGGGGGAAAACATGGAACTCATATATTACTTAAGTTAAATATAGAACTTACGGATACAGAACTGATCTGGGAAAGTAAAAGGTATGGAATAGGGATTCAGTGCCTGTCACAGTTCTGTACGGAGAGAGAAGAAAGATATGAACACACGCTGGTGATCAATTATGCGTCGCTGAAAGAAGAACAACTGGAAGAGGCGGTGAGAAGACTGGAAAAGATATTTGGGTAATGGATGGAAATCCTTCTGATATAGGAGTATAATTACAACATTGTTGAAATTAAAAAAACTATTTTTGAAAAGAAGGAACAGAAATGGACAAAGAAAATTTATGGAATAAAATCAGACAGAAAGATGCAAAGGCATTTACTCACGGAGGAAAATTTCATGCAGATGATGTGTTTTCATCAGCATTGCTGCTATATTTGAATCCGGAGATTCAGATTATAAGAGGGAATCAGGTTCCGGAAGATTACGATGGCATTGTATTTGACATTGGACGGGGAGCGTATGATCATCACCAGAAAGACAGCCGTGTCAGGGAGAATGGAATACCGTATGCAGCATTTGGCCTTTTGTGGGAAGAACTGGGGCAGGAGATCCTGGGAGAAGAACTGGCAGAAAAATTTGATGAAGCATTTGTTCAGCCTCTGGATCAGAATGATAATACCGGGGAGAAAAACGAACTGGCTTCACTGATCGGAAGCTTTAATCCGGCATGGGATGCAAAAGGAAATCATGACGAAGCCTTTTTTCAGGCAGTCAGTATGGCAGGAATGATACTGGAAAGCAGATTCGAAAGATTTCGAGGCAATGAAAGAGCTGACCGGAAGATAGAAGAACTATTAGAGATGCATGAGGATCTGACAGAAGCCGGTAACGGAGATGAGAGAATACTGATTCTTCCGGAATTTATTCCGTGTCAGAAACGCCTGTCAGAGACGGAGATTGCCTTTGTAATCTTTCCGTCAAATCGCGGAGGATACTGTATTCAGCCACAGAAAAAAGAATTTTCCATGAATTATAAATGTGCATTTCCGGAAGAGTGGCTTGGACTGGAGGGAGAAGCTTTACAGAATGCAACCGGTCTTGCGGGGGCAGGGTTCTGCCATAAAGGTGGATTTCTCATGACTACAGAAAATCAGGAAGATGCGGTAAAGGCCTGTGAGATCAGCCTTGCAAAGTATGTAGATGTACCATGTATCGTCTGCTATGGAGCGTGCGATGAAGAACTGGAAGAATTACTACATCTGCTTCCGGGCATGAAGAATATGACGGTACACAGAATGATGCTGCTAGAACTTCCTGATATGGAAATGGATGGGATCTACGGAGAAGTATCAATGGAAAAACAGGAGTGGAAGAAACGGATCAAAGCACAGGTGAAGGAAATTCTGAAATATAAACCAGAGGCAGTGTGTGTGAATGGAAATATCTTTGATATATATCCGGTAGTGCATGCTCTTCGGAAAAAACATGTGCCGGTATTGGCAATGGTCGAAAAGAATGGGGAAAAATTGCTGGTAAGAATTCCATCTGGCTCTTAGACATAATAAAAACGCAGGGGACGTATAGAAAGTCCGGTAAATATTTCAATATCGTTTCATACGGAGTGAACGACGAAGGTGTGATCGATTATGACAAGGTACGTGAGATCGCAGATGAAGTGGGAGCATGTGATCGCAGAGTGCATCGCACTGGTACTTCAGAGTGAAGATAATATTGAAAAAGTCAAAGGAATGGTTGCAGAACTGACAGCAAAATATCCTTTGGACATGTAATATCTAAGAAACGGCGAAAGAAAATAGAAAATCAAGGATGCGTCTGGGTATGTTTTTTAAACTTACTCAGGCGCATTTTTTGTCATGCAGATACCAAACATTTTAATAATGGGACAGTTTATTTTCATGAAAATGATAAAAACAAAGCAATAACAGGGTGGAAATTTAAAAACAGGAGGCGTATAATAAAAGATAACGTATATTAATCTATACAAGAAGAAAACAGGAAGACTTGGTATAATATAGAAATCCGGGAAGGAGCTAGATTTTGAGACTGAGAAATATTAAAGTGGCAAAGAGATTGGGTACAAAAGCACTTGCAGGCGTGCTTGCAATAGGACTTATCATAAGTACTCCGGCGGCAGCACTTGCAGATGGAGGAACAGAGACAGCAGGGACGCAGAGCACAGCCTCTCAGACACCGGCCGCACAGGTAGAGAAGCTGCAGGCAAAATCAGTAGATGGCAAGGATATACTTACAGATGTATCAGATGCAGTGAAAGAGATGATCCAAAGAGGGGAGGTAAAGCTGGATGAAAGTACAGGATATCTGATAGATACAACAACCGGGCAAAAGACGAATCCGGTTACAGGAGAACGTGTAGATCAGATTCCGGCGATACCAGCGACACCGGCAGAACCGGAGGCACCAGCAGAGCCGGAACAGCCGGCGGAACCGGCAACACCAGCGACACCGGCGGAACCGGAGACACCAGCAGAGGCAGAACCGAAGACACCAGCGGAGCCGGAACAGCCGGCAGATACAGTTACAAGTGCAAAAAGCAATCAGGCACTTGTTGCAAAGCAGCAGATTATAAAATTACCACAGATCGTGGAAGATTTCCGGTTCTGGACAGTTGCCAGAAAATATGCATTTGCAAAATCGAAGATCAATATCCGCGAGGCAATTCCGGAGAATGTTGATGGTAGTAATACACAGGATGCAAAGACGGATCTGGAAAATGCAAAAGCAGATGCAAAAAAGCTACAGAAGAAGAAAATAACAAAGAAACAGACAAAAACAATTAAAAATAAAATATTCAAGAAAGCAAAGAGTAAAGCGGTCAGAGATCTTCAGAAGACGATGGAAGAAAGAAATAAACTGAAACAGAAAGGTCTGGATACAGCACTTGCAAATCAGCAGCTGGAAGAAAAAGTCCGTACAGTAGGAACTTTATCACAGGATGGTCTGTTATATATCCTGAAAGAAGAGAATGGCTGGCTTTACGTCGAATCCGGAAATGTCAGAGGGTTCGTAAAAGCATCAGAAGTATATACAGGGGATGCGGCACAGGAAATCCTGGATGTTTATCAGACTAAGGCTCAGAAGAAATCAGAGAAAGCCGGAATGGAATATACCGGTATTGAGGGAACTGCAAAGACAGCGGAAGCGACTGTCGATGCAAAAGAAAATCAGGCATATACATATCTGCGTGCAACGGTGAACCCGACGGTAGCTGAGAAGGATTATGCATTGGTTAATGACCAGATCGGGACAGGAATACTGAATATAAAAGAAGAGAACAATGTGGATGCGAGAACTGTCGGAACACTGAAACAGGGACAGCTCTGTTATATCCTTGCCGATAAGGATGCCGACTGGGTATATATAGAGTCCGGTGATGTCAGAGGGTTTGTTGAAAAGAAATATCTCGATAACAGCGATGAGACAAAACAGCAGATCACGGCAGCAGGAGAAGAACAGTATAAAACGGCAGAAGAAAAAATAAAACCAGAAGAAAATGCTGCGTTATATTATACATTGGCTTCTGTGAAAGAAGGAACACCAAGCGGTGAGATCAGAGAATCCATCCTGCAATTTGCTTCCCAGTTTATTGGTAATCCATATGTATGGGGAGGTACAAGTCTGACAGACGGGGCAGACTGCTCCGGATTTGTACAGCAGATCTACAAACAATATGGATATGATCTTCCAAGAGTGGCAGAGGACCAGAGCCAGTGTGGAACGAAGATTCCTGTAGAGGATGCACAGCCGGGCGACCTGATCTTTTATGCAAAAGAAGGCCATATATACCACGTGGTGATGTATGCAGGTGATGGAAAGACTATCGAAGCAGCCAGCACGAAACTAGGAATTATTGAAAGCAAAGTAAATACTAAAAATGCAGTATGGGCAACACGTATTATCAATGATAATTATACACTTGCCGGAGGCGGAATCAGTAATGTCAATGCAACGAATGAGATGTATGGACAGAATCTTGGTAATTTCCAGATTACATATTACTGTGCATGTGAAATCTGCTGTAATAAAGCAGACGGAATTACAGCAACGGGAACGCCGGTGGTAGAAGGTCAGACGATTGCGGTTGATCCAAGAGTCATTCCTTATGGAACGAAAGTGATCATCGGAGGTCATGTATTTACAGCTGAGGATTGCGGCGGTGCAATCCAGGGAAATCACATCGACATCTATGTAAATAATCACGCAGAGGCGACGGCGCTCGGAGTGACAAATGCAGATGTATTTCTTGTAAAATAAGAATAAAATAAGAATGAGAAAAGACAGCTTTTTCAGATTTGAAAGTCTGAAAAGCTGTCTTTTAATATTACTATGCATTCATAAAAAACGCCGGATAGATGTGGATTATTTACAGATCTTTAAAAGTTCTTTCAGATAATCCCACATACGCTTTGTAGATTCGATATGTACGCGCTCATTATATGTATGCACACCTGTAAGATCCGGACCGAAAGAAATGATATCAAGATCATTCTTCTTGCCGTATAAGATTCCACATTCCAGTCCGCC
>JABLTO010054108.1_pt1 | contig 10005 bp, 9 predicted proteins | sample 7160091 | NCBI WGS metagenome assembly JABLTO01 (sample SAMN14651225, study PRJNA627086) | human gut metagenome | isolation source: feces | host: Homo sapiens
CGCTCCTGGAACCAGGGAACACCCTGGGACGCGCAGGCCGCAAACTTCGGGATCACGCCGGCTTCGATATAACCGCACTCATTGGCGCACCAGCTTACAAAGCAGGCGCACCATTCCACACGGCTGCCAAAGCCGTACCAGCTCCAGTACGGTTCGCCGCCGATGTTTCCCACCTGGGAGAGCGCCACCGTGACGATCTCGCCATCCCCTCCGGTAATGCCGTAGAGCACCTGGGACCACAGGGAATTGTTCTCGTCGGCCAGCAGCTCCGCCATCTGTTCCCGCTGGTCCTCGTTAAAGCCGAACTGGTCGGCCATTTCCTCGGCAGTCTTATGGCTGACGGTGATATACAGATAGGTGCGGGTGACGGTTACTTCCGTTTCCACGATATTGCCGTTGCCATCATCGGATGTTTCAATCACCGTTTCCGTCTGGGTGGACGTGCTGGACGAAATCTCATTCATCTGCCAGAAGATGTCCTTCAAAAGCTCCAGCTTCTCATCGTCCATGGTGGCTACTTCCTGGGCATTGTCCGGGTCGGTGGTGGTTTTGACAGCGTAAACCGCCAGAACCTCTTTCCACACAGCACGGGAGCCGGACATCTCCAACACATCATGGCTGTGAGACGCTTTGATTTCGTCCAGGTTCTCCTGGTAATCCGTATTGATCTCCTGCACGGCAGTCTGCATGGTCTGCCCGGTGCCCGAATCCTCGCCGGAAAAGAAAATCCCAAAACAGGAGCCGATAATCATACCGATGAGGCAGATCACAATAATCACCAGCACAGCAATCCAACCGCCAGCGGCGATTGCCGCGATCAGCGCCTTGGTCGCGGCAATAATGGCTTTCACCGCCGCAACCGTAGCCTTAACTGCCGCCTTTGCCGCAACTACCGCAGTCCGGGCCGCTACACGGGCAGCATGGGCCGCAGCCCTGGCAGCCCGCGCCGTGGCCTGGGCAGTCCTCTGGACAGCTTTGGCCGCCTGCTGGCTGGTCTTGATACTGGCCTTGGCAGTCTTTTCCGCCGTTTTGATGGATTTGCTGGCGGTTTTTATCGTCCCCTTGGCTGTGGAAGAAGCCTGCTTGATGGTTTTTCGGCTCCTGTCTACCGTCTTAATGCCTTTCTTGCCGCGGTCCAGGGTCTTGATGGCCCTGCGCTCCTGACGGACCGCCTTGGCCGGCTCGGAAACCGTATCCGCCGCCTGACGCCCGCTCCAGCGTGTGGTAGGCTGCCCAGCCTGCCGAGCCGCCTGTTTCTCCGCTTGTTTTTTCGGCTGTTCGGCTGCGGCTTTCCGCTTCTGGATTTTCTCCTTGACCTTGGAGATGTTCTCCTTGGTCGTTTGAACCCCCTTGCGGCCCTGTTTATCAAACTGGTGGACCGCTTCATGGGTGACGTTATCCACCCCAGCGGAAAAGCGGTCGGACGCATACTCACCGGGGGAACCCTCCTCGGCATACAGGCTGTGGTCGGCCTTATCCTTGGTGCGGATATACGCCTCCTTCATCCGTTCAGAAGCAACCGCCGCTTTATCAATCGCTTTAATGCCTTTTTTCTCAGAAACTCTTGTTTTAATGCCCTTGCCCATGGGCTTCACCTCCTTCCCAGGGCGGGGCCGCCCTTATTCCTCCAGCAGCTTGGCCACAACCACCATCCGCCCGTTGGTCCGGGAATACTCGCAGGTGGAAAGGGTGATAAGCTGGTCGCCATATTCCGCAGTCACACCCGTATCATAGAGCGCCAGTTCTTTGCACTTGGCGATAAATTCGTCAAAATCTTCTTCCTGCTCGGCCCGGACGAAGTGGTAATACTTGAACCCTTCCTCCGAATAGGCCACCGTCTTGAAGGCGGCAATTACCTCATATTCGCCAAAGCTGTCCAGGGTATCAAAACGGATGGTCTTGTGTTCCTGGTAAAAATCCTCACTCTCGTACTTGCACAGGTCGGAGAACATACTGCCGTTGTTCATGTGGTGGCCGTACAGCACCAGATTGTCGGAAATGCCTATGTCGCAGTTTTCCTGCATATAAGGCACCCCATAGCTGCTGTACGACTGATCAAAAGCGTGCTTCAGATAGAAATTGGGGTTATCCTTGGTCTGCATGACCGGATAATCAATCCGGGTGCCGGGAATGGAAATCCAGCCCACCAGGTCGCTGTTCTGGGCGTACACATCCGCATATTTCTCAAAGGCCGTGAGTTCTTCCGGCTCCTGGGCCGGGTCATCGGCCAGCCCCAGCGTGGGCAGCTCCACATCTTCCTTGACCAGCCCGGCCACCTCGTCAAAGGCTTCGGCGCTTTGCTTCTGGTCCAGGTATTCCCGGCAGAGCATAGCCCCGGAGAAAAGGAACAGGGCGGCACAAAAGGCCGCCCCCGCGATCATCAGTCTGCTTTTTACTTTGTCACTCATATTTTCACCCTCCTGTACTTATCGTGCCTGCTCTTTACTGGCCGCTTGTCGGCGCTGCCCGGCCTGGGCCGATTTCAGCCCCTGCAGCTCAGTTTTCACGGATGAGCGCCCGCCGCTGAGCCGCTCCACGGCGCGGGAAATATCGTGATCCATGTCAGAACACGCTTTACCGCACAGCAGAAACACGACGCGCAGCTTGGCAAGTACACCCTTATCCGCAGATAATTCCTTGCTTTCCTGGGATTCCTTCCCCGCAAGGGCAAGCCCGGCGTTTTTGATGTGGCCGCCCGCCTGGTGCAATTCTTCCCGCATGGCGTCCAGCCTTACGGAACACTGTTCCATGCCTTTGCCGGCATGGGCAAAGCCCCGTCCCATCCGGGAAAGAACCGAGGGGATACGCAGGGCCTGGGCCGCACGGCACAGGGCAGAGCGCCCTTTTTCCCGGAAGGTCTGCACCATCTGCTTTGCAGATGAAATGAGATTTTCCTTTGCCGTGGAAACCATAGATTTGACCTGATGGATTTTTCCCTCTGCCATCCCCAAAAGCTGGGAGCACCGTGCGCGGATTCCCTTGTCGTGGAGCTTGCCCACCTCCAGGCGCATTTCCTTCATTTCGTCCATCATCTGGGACAGCTTTTCTTCCATGCCGTCGATATAGCCCACCAGGGCCTGTACTTCTTCCTTTTGTTTTTGAAGCCCGCTCTGTTCCAGAACGGAAATCAGGTCTATGATCTGCGGATGGTCCCGCAGCGCAAGAGCTGGTTCAGCCATTGTTCATTCCTCCATTCTCAAAAGTATCATCGCGCCGGTTCCACCTGCTTTTTCGCAGGGGGCAGCTCCCGGCAGTATTCCGGGTAACGGATTTTCACGCCCTCCATAAAGTAAGGTGCAAACTCGCAGCAGAACAAATCCTCCGGGGAATAGGCGTTGCTGTGCTCCGGGTCGGTGTAGCCGTTCCAGAGATTGAAAGCAAGGCGGCACACCCGGACGGTGCCGCTGGTCTGCCAGCCGCCGTGCATGCCATCCGGCTCGATGCAATCCTGCTTGAAATCAAACATCTGGCGGATGTTTGCCCGCGTTTCTGGGGCAATCCCCATCACATAGAAAAAGGCCCGGTGGTAACAGTCGTTCCGCCGCGCCTCGCTCATCATATCTAAAAAGAAATCCCGGTGTTCCGGGGACGCAAAGCGGATATTGTTCATGCCGGCACCTCCTCGCCGCCGAATACACCTTCACCGGGTTTGGTGGTCATCAAAGCATAGAGCCTGGTGTCACGGGGGAACCGGTTGATGAAAGGCACCAGGGCACTGCCATACCGGATGAGGCCGCAGCCCGCGTCTGCGTTGGTGACGTAGCTCATCTGCTCATTGGAAATGTTCAAGAGCTTCGCCAGCTTTGCCCGGTCGGATGCCGCCTGGTTCAACATGACAATAAACTCCGAGTTACTGAGCATGGTGCTGGCCTGGACGGAATCCAAAAGGTACTCCACATTCTGCGTGATGGCTGTGGGATAAGCGCCGCGCTTTCTAAACTGCCTCCATGCGGAATTAAAGAAAATGCCGCTTTGCTCATTTTCAAACATCACATGAAACTCATCGATGAACACATGGGTACGCTTGCCCCGTTTCCAGTTGAGGGTGACGCGGTTCAGGATTGTATCGGTGATGACCAGGGAACCGGCAGGCTTTAGCTGCTCGCCCAGGCCGTGGATGTCGAACACCACATAGGGCTTGTTCAAATCCACTGTGCTTTCCCGGCCAAAGATGTCCAGGGAGCCGGTGGTGTAAAGCTCCAGGGAAAGGGCGATCTCTTTGGCCTTGTCCTCTGGCTGCTCCAGCAGCTTATTCCGCAGATCGCAGAGGGTGGCCACTCGCCCGATCTTCTCCGCCTCCGGGTACACCAAGGCGGTGCAGCGGTCAATGATGGATTTGTGCTGCGGCCCCACACCACGCTTGTCGATCTGCTCGATGAGGGACATGACAAACTGGCTCTTTTCCACGATGGGGTTTTGCTCGCCGTAGCCCTCTACCATATACATGGCATTGAGGCGGTCTTTGCCGCCCGCCACCAGGTGGGCCACTGTCGCTTTTTCCCGACCCAGAGCTTTGACGAGTGCGCCAAATTCTCCCTCCGGGTCGCAGATCAGGATGTCGTCATTGGCGTAATCTGGGTGGAGCATGAGGAATGCAATCAGCTCTTTGGCACTGAAGGACTTGCCAGCGCCAGGTACGCCCAGCAGGAAGGCCGACTGGTTCAAAAGGTTCGCCTTATTGCACATGATGAGATTGTGGGAAATGGCGTTCTCTCCGAAGTAAATGCCGCCCTTATCCTGGATTTCCTGTACCTTGAAGGGGATGAACACCGCCAAACTCTCGGTAGTAAGAGTGCGGAAGGCATTGATTTTCCGCACCCCGATGGGCAGGGCGGTGTTCAGGCCATCAAGCTGCTGGAACTTGAGTACCGCAAGCTGGCACATATGCTTTCGCGCCACGGAGAGTACGGCTTCGGTGTCGCTGTCAAGCTGCTCCTTGGTGTCGGCGGTGATGGCCAGGGTCATCACCGCGAACATCATCCTCTGGTCGCGGGTGGTGAGGTCATCCAAAAACTCCTTGCTCTCTTTGCGCTGCAATTCCATATCGTAGGGAACCACAGCAGAGAAGTTGTTGTTGGCGTTCTGGCGGCGCTGCCAGTTGGTGATGTTGGTTTCCACACCCAGCAGGCGGTTTTCCACCTCCCGCACGGCCTCATCCGTGGGAACCGGCACAATGTCGATGGAGAACATCAGATTGCGGTTAAAATCGGTCAGCTCCGTCACCATGTTATCCTTAATATAAGAGGCATAGTCTTTGAGGAACAGCACCCGGCAGAATTTGCCGCCCAGCTTCAGATAGTCGCTGTTTTTCTCGATCCCGTCCGGGCAGATATAGTCCTTGAAGCTGTGGCCCCGCTTCATCATCTCACGGGCATTGAACACAAACTCGGATTCCTCGCCCTGGCGGTAGAAGTCGTGCAGGATACGCAGGCGCTCGGTGGCGTCCAGCTCCACGCACTTGGAGCCAAGGGCCGCAAAGTGGGAAATGAGGTCGGCTCCCACACGAGAAAAATAGGCGCGGGCCTCCTCAACATCCTTCTTCACCACGGAGATGGTGATATACTTTTCCTGCATAATGCCGTTGGCTCCGGTGGCTTTATCCAGCAGCATTTGGTTATATTCCCCCCGGTACTCATCCCGGAAATCCCCCTGCATAGGCATGAGGATGGACGTTTCAAAGTTGGCCTGATTCATACGGCGGTTATTGATGGTGATTTTCGTCACCGCACCGGAATCCAGGGAATTGAGCAGCTCCGAATAGGTGAGGAACATGGATTCCTTGTCCTCGCGGCTGGCCACCAGATAGTTGATGTCGCTGAATTGATAGGTTTTGGAGAACTTGTTCCCCACAAGGAAGATGCCGTCCGGCCAGATACGGCGGACGGGGATCACATCCTGCACCTTCCGGGGGACGGTATAACGCTCCTTTTCCTGCTTGGACATGGTTTTGATGGTCTTAATCATGCTTGGCCTCCTTCCGCTTGCGAAAATGTTTCGGCTCTTTGGGCTGCCGCTTTACGGGCCGCCCGGTTTGCAGCTCCTCAATGGTATCTTTTAGGGCCGCATAGTAGTAGTTGCTGTCCTCGAACTTAAACTCCTTCGGCTCCAGCATTTCCGAGCGCAGCCACGCCCAGATGAATTGTTCCGCCGTCATGCCGTGATAGGTGATGAACCCCAGCATGGCAAAGGGGGCCGCTCCCAAAATGCACATCCAGGACAGGGTCTCCACCCCAAAGTAGGGGCGCAGGATAAAATAAAGGCCCACGGCCACGCCGCAGGCAAGAACAGAAAAGATGAACTGCCGCATACTCAAACCGAAAAACATGGATTCGGTGTAGTTGCGGATTTCCCGGTTGATCTTGACTTCCAAAATATCACCTCACAATCACATCGCCGGTTTCCAGGTAAACAATGCTGCTCTTGGGAATATAGGCAAAGCCCAGCAGCCGGTCGCCCACGGTAAAAATCTCGTCTGGAGCCGCTTTGGAGAAATGGCCCACAATTCCCTTTTCAGCGGGCAGTTCGTAATCCTCCACCATTGGGATGGCGGTTCCATCAATCAAGTGCAGCACATAGGTTTGATAACGCATTTGTTTTCCTCCTTTTTTACAGGCCCATCATCTCGCGCACCACGCGGTCAGCCATTTTCACCGCGCCCACGAGGACGAGCATATTAAAGACCAGCTCCCCGATATAGCTCCACACCTGGGTGACTGCCGCCGCATTGGGGTCAATGGCAGGCGGGGACGCCGCAAATAGGGAAAAGATAATGCAGGCCAGCACAATGATGGCACCTTCCAGGCAGACAGCGGCATAGCTCTTGATAAAGCTCTTGCCCACGTTTTGGGTCGGTTCCCCGGCGAAGGTGGAGAGAGGCACCGGCGCGATGGCCGTGTATAGTAGGGTAAGCGCCCAGCGCCTTGCCGCATTACTGCGGTAGGTTTCCAAACGCTCCCCTCCAAACCGGACGTACACCTCTCGATGTATCCGGCTTTCCAGATATCAGTCTAACTTTCCATTGTGCAGCTTTACATGGCAGGAGTGGCACAGCGCCATTGTCTTGCGTTTACGCGCAATCATTTGGCGTTCCCATTCTGCCTTACCACTTAAATCTTTCAGTTTTCGGACATGATGGATTTCAATATTCTCTGTTTCGGCTCCGCAGAACTCGCAGATATGGCCTTGCAACCGGTCTGTCAGCCGGGTATAGCGGCGGTTCTCGTTAGCCCTGCCAATAATGTCCGGGTTTTCCGTTACAACGACTTTGTCGTTATGACGCATGCCCTGATTGTAAAACACCACGGATTTTGTCCCGTTTTTCGTTGGATACGATACGGTAAAATCCCCGTTGTGGCAGTATTTGCGAATAATTTTCCGCATGCTCGTCCGATATTTTCCGGCGAAGGTCTTGTACATGCTGAACTTCATCACATAGAGGAAGGAGTTCAACACCGTTGCATTGTTTGCCAGCCGATAATAGTTGTACATGCCCCGTACTTCTGCATTGTACTGGTTCAGAATCTCAATATCATCCAGACGTATCAACCCCGGACGCCGTACCGGTTCCCATACCTCTTTGTTCCCATGGGTTTTGTCATAGCTGATTTTCAGCGCGCCATAGGAGAGAAGGCGGTTCAGCCATTTCTCTTTGGGCACATACAGCTTGACTTTTCCTACATAGGTTCGGCGTGTAACCCCCGTCTTTGTCCGGGTACTGTTTTGTTCCCGGCTGACTGTAATCAGATATCCGAGGAAGTGGGCAAAGTCACTTCCGTGGGTAATGAGCGTTTTTTCCGGGGACATCTCCAAGTGAAGATGTTCCTTGATGAATGCTCCCACATCGGATTTGACCTGTCTTGCGTCCTCTTTGCTTCCAATCACACCAATTAGGAAGTCGTCGGCGTAGCGGACATAAACAACCCGTCTGTATTCCGTATCCATGGGGTCGCTGTAGGGGATAGAGCGCAGTTGGCTATTAAGTTCCTGTATCTGCGCCATGACCTCCTGGCGTTTTTCCTCACTGATTTTTGCTTCATTGCGTTTCAGCCATTCCTGTTTTCCGCGCCGGACATCCAACGGCTTTTTGTAGGCCGGGTTGATTTTCCGATTTGTACCGCAGTTAAAGGATTTGGCATACTCCGCCATGAACACATCCAGTTCATTGAGGTAGATATTCGCCAGAATTGGGCTAATCAGTGACCCTTGCGGGGTGCCGGAATAGGTGTTGTAGTACACCCAATTTTCCATATATCCCGCTTTCAGGAATTTCCAAATCAGGCCGATGAAATGCTCATCCGCAATGCGCCTGCGCAGTATCTGCACCAGCACATGATGGTCAACATGGTCAAAACACCCTTTGATATCACCCTCAACAAACCATTTGACCCCCGTGTAGTTCCGCTTGATATATTGCAGAGCCGTATGACAGCTCCGCTTTGGGCGGAATCCATGGGAAGTAACATGAAAGGTGGGTTCATAGATGCTTTCCAGTATCATGCGCACCACCTCCTGCACCAGCTTGTCGTCAAAAGACGGGATACCAAGAGGACGTGTTTTGCCGTTTGCTTTTGGGATATACGTTCTTCTGGCAGGTTTTGGCTGATAACTGAAATCCTTCAGTTTTTGAATAAGGGCTTCAATTCGCTTCATACTCATGCCATCGATTGTTTTCCCATCGCTTCCGGCTGTCATGTTGCCGGGTTTTGCTTGGATACGCTCATATGCCAGCAGAAAAAATGCAGGATTGTACAAGTTTCGATAGAGCCTTTGATAGTGGTAATCTTTGTTTGCTGCTTTTGATGTCAGACTTTCCAAAACGTTCTTTGGACTTCTCATAGTGCCTCACGCACCTTTCCATTGATAGTTTGGTTGATATCCTGCCGCCCTTCGCCATGTGCAAGGCTTTCCCTTGCTCGGACTACTACGGCGGCTCCGTTGCCATACCGGATTTTCAGGCTCTGAAAGCCATAGCCTATAAGGGCGTTCCGGGTTAGGCAATCCCCGGTTAGGCAGTTTGGGACAGCGTGTTGTGATGTCGGAATGGGTTTTCGTCCGTTATCCGCTTACTGCGGTTGGCTGTCGTGGGTATTTCGCAATCGGCGTGTACCTGTCACCGATTGCCACGGCATGCGGCGAATACAACTATCCTGCGCCGCCGGCTCAAGTATGCCGCCTTGGACTGCCCTTCAAGCAATCCAGCTTTATTCCTCATTCACAACGTTTCACCTTGCCGTTCAGTAGTGGTTCGATAGTTTCCCAACTTACGACGTTACCGATATGCTACACTCCCCATTGGGTTTCCCCGCCGGATAAATCGGTTGGTGATAGGGTAATTTGCACCTCCCTTCGGAATACCTTTTCCTACTGCCGCGCTACTGGCAGAATCCCAAATTGCCCGCGAGCTGCTTTGGCTTACGCCGCAGCCCTTCCGGGCGCACAATATAGCTTAAAAAACCGCCCGTAGACGGTCATTATCATAATGAAAGACAATATCGTGATAAACAGCCCGCCGATGAGCGTGACCGCCCAGAGGGGGATACTCTCGAAAAATCCGCAGCTTTCCACCGCGTCAATGATCTCCTGCGGCAACACAGTCTGTTGGGCCGAACCAAAGCCCGCCGCGTTCATAATGGTGGAGACAAGGCCCTGGACAATATTAAAGAGGGCCATCATCAGCTCCAATCCATAGGTCACGACGCCTTTGGCGATGGCGAACCGGATGAACAGCTTCAGCGCGTGCTCCGGCTTTTTCACCTCGGCAAAGCTGCCGCAGGTGCGCATGACGCCCACCACAAAGAACAGCACCAAAAGCGCAAGGCCGATGGCCCGCACCGCGTCGTGGATGTTGACAATAACGCCCCAGATGGAGCCGCCCTTAAACTGTTCCGGCGATTGCGTAATGAGCTGCCAAATCTCGGACAGGTACTTGTTCCAGGTGTCGAGGGCATTTTGCAAATTTTGAACAACCCAGTTATCGGACATTCAACAACCTCCTTTCCGGCAACG
>JABLTO010169150.1_pt1 | contig 10005 bp, 6 predicted proteins | sample 7160091 | NCBI WGS metagenome assembly JABLTO01 (sample SAMN14651225, study PRJNA627086) | human gut metagenome | isolation source: feces | host: Homo sapiens
AGATTGGGCAAGGTTATTAAAAGTAAAAAGCCGGAAGCACCTTCGAGAAGTGGAAATGTTGAAATCAATACATATCCGTTGCAGAAAGTATATAATATTGGTCTTAATATAAATTTTTGATAATCATGAAAAGAATAACATATATATGTGCAATACTTCTGTCGTCTGTATTGATGTTTTCGTGTAGTGACTATCTGGAAGCTCCGCCCTCTGTCGATTTGGATGAAGACGGTGTCTTTGCCGACAGGACTTTGACAGAACAATACATAACAGGCATCTATGCAGAAGGTATGCCGCTGGGGTTCTCGATGGGAAGTAGCGGGATCGACCGTAAACTGTGTGCAACCTCAACCCTGGCAGGAGCGTGTGATGAAGCCGAACAAGGTGCAAACTGGGGGAAGGGCAATGCCTCGTGGAACGTGGACAATCATAACAACAGCAGCATAGACTGGGATGAAGACCCCCGTCACAACACCCGTTGGCAGACATTACGAAAATGCAATATCGTGCTTGAACGTATTGACGAAGTGCCCGATGATCCGGGAGACGTTGATTTTAAGACACGTTCCAGAGGCGAAGCCTATTTTATGCGGGCTTTGGTCTTCTGGGAAGGAGTATATAGATATGGTGGACTGCCTATAATATACCGTAGAATAAATCCGTCGGAAGATGGTAAACTACCCCGTAATACATTTTCCGATTGTGTAGACTCCATTCTTGTCGATTGTGACCGGGCTGCCTCCATATTACCGGGCAAAGATTTCAAGATTGCTATGGACGCAGCATCTTCCGAGTGGAAGGGCGAGAAGAAAGGCGAATATGTTCTGCCAAAGGCCGGAACAAAGTTCACTTCTGAGGAGCTGATCGCACATTGGAAGAAACTCGTAGAAACTTACCCAATTATCTCTATCGAGGATGCTTTGGATGAGGAAGACTGGGAAGGATGGCAGAAACTTACAGCAGAACTCGGTGACAAGGTACAGCTGGTAGGTGATGACCTTTTCGTAACAAATACAGAGCGTCTTTCTAAGGGTATCGAGTTTGGATGTGGTAACGCAATCCTGATCAAGCTGAACCAGATTGGTTCTGTTTCTGAGACATTAGAGGCAATTAAGATGGCACACAAAGCTGGCTATACTGCAATTTCCTCCCATCGTTCCGGAGAGACAGAGGATACTACAATCGCAGATCTCGCTGTTGCATTAAATACCTGCCAGATTAAGACAGGTGCACCAAGCCGTACAGAGCGTGTTGCGAAATACAACCAGCTCATTCGCATCGAAGAGGAACTTGGAGATGCAGCTGTATATCCGGGAATGAATGCATTTAACGTCAAATAAAAACATATAAAATAATAGTCAAACCTTAATATGAAATGGTATGGGGCGCACCAGGTGTTTGTAAGCTGCATAGAATATATAGACAGCAGGAAACACTTTGTGTGCCTTGTGCATTTATGGAGACAGAATATGAATGAAGTAATGATTGGAATTCTGGTGCCTTTTCTGGGAACTTCTCTGGGTTCGGCATGCGTATTTTTTATGAAGAAAAATATGAGTGATTATTTGCAGCGTGCACTGACCGGATTTGCAGCGGGAGTAATGGTGGCAGCGTCAATCTGGAGTCTGTTGCTCCCGGCAATTGAGCAGTCTGCATCGATGGGAAAATTTTCTTTTGTGCCGGCAGTCGTGGGATTCTGGATTGGAATATTGTTTCTGCTTCTGGTGGATAGTATCGTTCCACATTTGCATCGGAATAGTGAAAAAGCCGAAGGAATTCCCAGCAAATTGCAGAGGACAACGATGCTTGTACTTGCGGTTACGATTCACAATATTCCGGAGGGAATGGCGGTAGGTGTGGTCTATGCCGGTTATTTGTCCGGGAACACGACGATTACGGCGATGGGAGCGTTCGCGCTGTCTTTGGGAATCGCAATACAGAATTTCCCGGAAGGTGCAATCATATCCATGCCGTTATGTGCAGAGGGAGAGAATAAACCACGCGCTTTTATCAACGGTGTATTGTCGGGAATTGTGGAGCCGATCGGTGCGATTCTTACAATTCTTGCAGCCGGTTTTATTGTGCCGGCATTGCCGTATCTGCTCAGTTTTGCGGCAGGTGCCATGCTGTATGTGGTCGTTGAGGAATTGATTCCAGAGATGTTACAGGGAAAACATTCGAATATAGGAACGGTACTTTTTGCAGTGGGATTTTCACTGATGATGGTGTTAGATGTTGCACTCGGATAGTTTTATATATCAAAAAATATTTGTATTATCGGACGCTGGTTTTAACGGACTAATCTTTTCTCAATAAGAAGATTAGGGGTGGAAAAAAGTAAAAACGCTCGTTATAATAACTTCATAAAATAATAAATTTACTTCAGGAGGAAATAACTATGAGTTTCAAATTTAATGGAAAAAAGACAGGACTTTTTGCAGCAGGTGTATTATTCGGTACAGCAGGTCTGAAAGTTTTATCCAGTGATGATGCAAAGAAATTTTATACAAACTGTACAGCAGCAGTTCTTCGTGCAAAGAAGTGTGTGATGAAGACAGTGACAACTGTTCAGGAGAACTGTGGTGATATCTATGCAGATGCAAAGGTGATCAACGAAGAGCGTGAAGCAGCACAGGCTGAGTTTGAAGATCAGGCAGAGGATATGACGGAAGTAACAGAAGAGACTCCGGCAGAAACAACTGAAGAAGGCGAAGCTTAATGAGATTTGTAATCAGACATGAAGGAAAGAATCGTCTGCGCGTACATATGAAACAGAGCCGGATGACATATGAACAGGCAGATGTGCTTTTGTATTATCTTGAGGGCATGGAGGAAGTTGTCCGTGCACAGGTGTACAGTCAGACGGCCGACGCGGTGATCTGTTATGGAAAAGGTACAGATCGTGCCAGTGTTCTTCATGCATTGCAGAAATTTGCTTACCAGAATGTGGAAGTGCCGGATGATGTACTTGCCAATTCCGGTCGGGCAATGAATGAGGAATACAAAGAAAAGCTTGTTACAACAACGCTTGTTCATTACGGAAAGCGTTTTCTGTTGCCATATCCGATCCGTTTTGCTCTTGCAACGATTGAGTCGTGTAAATATATCTGGAAGGGAATTAAAGTATTGTGCCAGCGCAAGATAGAAGTACCGGTATTGGATGCTACAGCAATTTCCGTATCAATGTTGCGCGGAGATATCGACACAGCGGGTTCTGTAATGTTCCTGCTTAATATCGGTGAAATTCTTGAAGAGTGGACACATAAGAAGTCGGTTGGAGATCTGGCACGCAGCATGTCTTTGAATAACAGCAAAGTCTGGCTGGTACAGGAAGATGGCAATGAAGTTTTAGTACCTTCCAAGCAGATTCAGGAAGAGGACAAGATCCGTATTCATATGGGCAATGTCATTCCGTTTGACGGTGAAGTATGTGAGGGAGAGGCTACGGTCAATCAGGCTTCTCTTACAGGAGAATCCCTTGCAGTCCGTAAAGCTGTTGGCGGATATGTGTACGCTGGAACAGTACTCGAAGAGGGCGAACTTACCATCTGTGTAAAGAAAGTAGCAGGATCGAGCCGATACGAGAAGATTGTTACGATGATCGAAGAGTCAGAAAAACTGAAATCTTCCGTAGAAGGAAAAGCAGAACATCTGGCAGATCGTCTGGTCCCATATTCACTGGCAGGAACGGCACTGACTTATCTGCTTACGAGAAATGCAACCAAGGCGCTTGCAATCCTTATGGTAGACTTTTCATGTGCATTAAAACTTGCCATGCCGGTTACGGTACTGTCTGCAATTCGTGAGGCGAACGCGCACAGCATCACGGTAAAAGGCGGCAAATATATGGAAGCCATGGCAGAAGCAGATACAATCGTATTTGATAAGACAGGTACTTTGACAAAAGCCAGCCCGTCCGTTGTAAAGATTGTTCCTTTCAATGGAATGAGCGAAGACGAGCTTTTGCGTATCGCAGCCTGTCTGGAAGAACATTTCCCGCATTCTATGGCAAAAGCGGTTACAGATGCAGCAGCAAAGCGTGGCCTTGAGCATGAAGAGATGCATTCCAAGGTCGACTATATTGTGGCACATGGTATTGCAACGACAATAAATGGAAAACGTGCGGTTATCGGAAGCTATCATTTTATTCTTGAAGATGAACATTGTGAAGTTCCGGCAAACATGCATGATATTTTTGAAAACCTGCCAATGGAATATTCACACTTATATCTTGCTTTGGAAGGAAAGCTTGCAGCAGTGATCTGCATTGAAGACCCTCTGCGCAAAGAGGCAAAGCAGGTAATCCGTGATCTGAAAAAAGCGGGACTAAAGAAAGTTGTCATGATGACAGGAGACAGTGAGCGTACTGCAAAAGCAATCGCTGCAAAAGTAGGCGTGGACGAGTATTACGCAGAAGTATTACCGGAAGATAAAGCAAAGTTCGTAGAAAAAGAAAAGGCAATGGGACACAAAGTTGTCATGATCGGTGATGGAATCAACGATTCGCTGGCTCTTTCCTCCGCAGATGTTGGAATCGCAATCAGTGATGGCGCTGAGATTGCCAGAGAGATTGCAGATGTAACAATTGCAGCGGATGATTTACGTGAAGTAGTAACACTGAAAAAACTGAGCAATCAGTTGATGAAACGCATTCATCAGAATTACCGCATGATTGTTGGATTTAACGCAGGACTTATTGCGCTTGGGGTAGGCGGAATTATTCCACCGACTACATCTGCATTGCTGCATAATACTTCCACAATTGCCATCAGTCTTCGCAGCATGGGCAATCTTTTGGAAGATAGTGAAGAAACAATTTAGAAACAATTTAAGAAAAATGACACAGAAGAGCAATCTTATTGAAAAAAGTTTTGATGAGATTGCTCTTCTATTGTGCGTATAGCTATGAAATGAAAAGAAAATAAAGAAAAATGTGTACACAATAATAGAAATGAATATAAAAAGACAAATAGTCAGACAATAATAAGAAAAAAACTATTTACATCAGGGGCTTTGCAGTAGTAAAATCATATTCAGAAACAATGAAATTTACACGAAAGGGTAGAGTCCTATGAGAGAGCAGTGGAATGAGAGTACAGCAGTAGCCAAGGGTCTATATGATCCAAGATTCGAACATGATAACTGTGGAATCGGTGCTGTTGTCAATATTAAAGGTATTAAGACACATCAGACGGTAGAAAATGCTTTAAAGATCGTAGAGAACTTAAAGCATAGAGCTGGAAAGGATGCGGATGGAAAGACTGGAGACGGTGTTGGTATTCTGCTCCAGATTTCACATAAATTTTTTAAGAAGGCAGTTAAGCCTTTAGGAATTGAACTCGGAGACGAGAGAGATTATGGTGTGGGAATGTTCTTCTTCCCACAGGATGAGTTAAAGAACAATCAGGCTAAGAAGATGTTTGAGGTCATTGTGGAAAAGGAAGGTATGGAGTTCCTTGGATGGAGAGAAGTTCCGATTCATCCGGACAAACTTTCCGATAAAGCAAGAGACTGCATGCCATGTATCATGCAGGCATTTGTCAAGAGACCGGAAGACGTTGAAAAGGGATTGGATTTTGACCGCAAACTGTATGTAGCACGCCGTGTGTTTGAACAGTCAAACGATGACAGTTACGTTGCTTCTTTATCCAGCCGTACAATCGTATACAAAGGAATGTTCTTAGTAGAGCAGTTACGTCAGTTCTTCTCTGATCTGCAGGATCCGGATTACGAGTCAGCAATTGCAACCGTACATTCCCGTTTCTCTACCAACACAAATCCAAGTTGGGAGAGAGCACATCCAAACCGTTTTATCGTACATAACGGTGAGATTAATACCATTCGTGGTAATGCAGATAAGATGCTTGCCCGTGAGGAGACAATGGCATCCGGAAAGCTCCGTGGAGAATTTCAGAAAGTACTTCCGGTTATCAATACCGAAGGATCGGATTCCGCTATGCTGGATAACACATTAGAGTTTTTAGTTATGAGTGGTATGGAACTTCCGCTGGCAGTTATGATCATGATTCCTGAGCCATGGGCAAACAATGCAATCATGAGTCAGAAGAAAAAAGATTTTTATCAGTATTATGCAACCATGATGGAGCCATGGGACGGACCGGCTTCCATTCTTTTCTCCGATGGAGATATGATGGGTGCAGTGCTTGACCGTAACGGACTTCGTCCATCCCGTTACTATATTACAGATGATGATTATCTGATTCTTTCTTCCGAGGTCGGTGTACTGGATATCGATCCGACAAAGATTGTGACAAAAGATCGTCTTCGTCCAGGAAAGATGCTTCTTGTAGATACGATTCAGGGCCGTGTCATTGACGACGATGAACTGAAAGAAAAATATGCTGGAAAGCGTCCGTATGGTGAGTGGTTAGACAGCAACATCGTTATGCTCGAAGACTTAAAGATTCCAAATGAGCGTGTACCGGAATATACAAAGGAAGAACGCCAGAGAATGCAGAGGGCATTTGGTTATACTTATGAGTCTCTGAAAGATTCTATTCTTCCGATGGCAAAGAACGGTATCGAGGGAACCGCAGCGATGGGTACCGACACACCACTGGCAGCACTTTCCGGTAACCGTGAGCCATTGTTTAACTACTTTAAGCAGTTGTTCGCACAGGTAACCAACCCTCCAATTGATTCAATTCGTGAGGAAGTGGTTACTTCCACAACGGTATATATCGGAGCTGGTGGAAACCTTCTGGAGGAAAAACCACAGAACTGTAAAGTTCTCCGTATTAACAATCCAATCCTTACCAATACCGATCTCATGAAGATTCGTGATATGAAGGTAGAGGGATTTAAGGTAGCTACGATTTCGATCGTATATTATAAGAACACAAGTCTGGAAAAGGCAGTAGACAGACTCTTCATTGAGGCTGACCGTGCATACAGAGATGGTGCCAATATCCTGATCCTTTCCGACCGTGAAGTGGATGACAACCATGTTGCTATCCCATCACTGCTTGCAGTATCTGCATTACAGCAGTATCTGGTTAAGACAAAGAAACGTACATCACTTTCTGTGATTCTGGAGTCCGGTGAACCGCGAGAGGTACATCACTTTGCAACTTTACTTGGATTTGGTGCAAGTGCAATCAACCCGTATCTGGCACAGGATACCGTAAAGCAGTTGGTAGATGAGCATATGCTTGATAAGGATTATTACGCAGCCATCAATGATTATAACCATGCAATTCTTACCGGCATTGTAAAAATTGCAGCAAAGATGGGTATTTCTACCATTCAGTCATATCAGGGCTCTAAGATTTTCGAGGCCATTGGTATTGATAAGGAAGTAATTGATAAATACTTTACCAATACGGTAAGCCGTATCGGTGGTATTACCATGAAAGATATTGAAGATGATGTAAATACATTACATTCTGCGGCTTATGATCCATTAGGACTTGAGACCGATGTGACACTCGACAGTAAGGGACGTCACAAGATGAGAAGTGGTGCGGATGCACATCTGTACAATCCGGCTACGATCCATCTTCTGCAGCAGTCTACCCAGAGAGGCGATTATAACCTGTTCAAACAGTATACAGAGCTTGTGGACGAAGAACAGAAACATACAAACCTTCGTGGATTAATGGATTTCAACTATCCGAAGAAGGGCGTAAAATTAGAGGAAGTAGAGAGTGTAGATTCCATCGTGACCCGTTTTAAGACAGGTGCGATGTCATACGGTTCTATCTCCAAAGAAGCACATGAGACACTTGCGATTGCAATGAACCATCTTCATGGTAAATCAAACACAGGTGAAGGTGGCGAGGACAAGGATCGTCTGACCATTGGAAAAGATGGAAAGAACCGTTGTTCCGCAATCAAACAGGTTGCTTCTGGTCGTTTTGGTGTAACAAGCAGATATCTGACAAGTGCACAGGAAATTCAGATTAAGATGGCACAGGGTGCAAAACCGGGTGAAGGCGGACATCTGCCAGGAAAGAAAGTATACCCTTGGATCGCAAAGACCAGACTTTCTACTCCGGGTGTATCACTGATTTCTCCGCCACCACACCATGATATTTATTCCATCGAGGATCTGGAACAGCTGATCTTTGACTTGAAGAATGCAAACCGTTATGCCAGAATTTCCGTAAAACTGGTATCAGAAGCAGGTGTTGGAACTGTCGCAGCAGGTGTTGCCAAGGCGGGAGCACAGGTTGTACTGATTTCCGGATATGATGGTGGTACAGGTGCAGCACCAAGCAGTTCTATCCATAACGCAGGTCTGCCATGGGAGCTTGGACTTGCAGAGACACATCAGACACTGATCATGAACGGACTTCGTAACAAGGTTCGCATCGAGACAGATGGTAAGCTGATGAGTGGTAAGGACGTAGCAATTGCAGCATGTCTTGGTGCCGAGGAGTATGGATTTGCAACCGCTCCGCTCGTAACTATGGGCTGTGTCATGATGCGTGTATGTAATCTGGATACCTGTCCTGCAGGTATTGCAACACAGAATCCGGAACTTCGTAAGCGTTTCGCAGGAAAGCCGGAATATGTTGAAAACTTTATGCGCTTTATCGCAGAGGAACTTCGTGAATATATGGCAAAGCTTGGTGTACGTACCGTAGATGAGCTGGTAGGAAGAAGCGATTTCTTAAAGGTTCGTGAGGATCTGTCCGAGAGAGAAGCAAAACTGAATCTGGATAACATCTTAAATAACCCATTTGCAGGAACAAAGCAGAAAGTTATTTTTGATCCAAAGCAGGTATACGATTTCGAACTGGATTCTACCAAAGACATGACTGTTTTAATGAAACAGCTGAAACCTGCACTTGAGAAGAAGCAGAAGCGCATGATCGATACAGAAGTAACCAATGTCAACCGTTCGCTGGGAACTATCTTTGGATCTGAGATCACAAAGACATATGATGATACATTGGATGATGACACTTACATTGTAAAATGTACGGGTGCCGGCGGACAGAGCTTTGGTGCATTTATTCCTAATGGACTGACACTTGAACTGGTCGGAGATTCCAACGATTATTTTGGAAAAGGCCTTTCCGGTGGAAAACTGATCGTTTATCCACCAACAGGTGTGAAGTTCAAGAAGGATGAGAATATTATTATCGGTAACGTGGCACTTTACGGTGCAACAAGTGGTAAGGCATTTATCAACGGTGTTGCAGGTGAACGTTTCTGTGTAAGAAACTCTGGAGCAACCGCAGTCGTTGAAGGCGTCGGCGATCATGGATGTGAATACATGACAGGTGGTCGTGTTGTTATCCTTGGTAAGACTGGAAAGAACTTCGCAGCCGGTATGAGCGGTGGAATTGCATATGTACTGGATGAAGACAATGATCTGTATATGCGTACCAATAAGTCTATGGTATTTACTGAAGAGGTAACCAACAAGTACGATGTATTAGAGCTGAAAGATATGATCAAGGAGCATGTAACTTTGACAAATTCCGAAAAAGGAAAACAAATCTTAGACAACTTCAGCGAATATCTGCCGAAGTTCAAGAAAGTGATCCCATATGATTATAATCGTATGCAGATGGCTATCGTACAGATGGAAGAAAAAGGTCTCAACGCAGAGCAGGCACAGATTGAAGCATTTTATGCCAGCACCAGAGGATAAGGAGGGAAGAGAACATGGGAAAGCCAACAGGATTTTTAGAATATGAAAGAACGGAAGCGCGTTCGGTGGAACCAAAGGAACGAATCAAAAACTATAAAGAGTTCCATGTCTTCCTTTCAAAAGAAAAACAGCAGGAGCAGGCGGCACGCTGCATGGATTGCGGTGTTCCGTTCTGCCAGTCAGGTATGACGATCGCAGGCATGACATCCGGATGTCCACTGCACAACCTCGTTCCGGAATGGAATGATCTGGTATATTCCGGTAATTGGCAGCAGGCATATAACCGTCTGCACAAGACCAACAATTTCCCGTAGTTTACATCAAGAGTATGTCCGGCATTATGTGAGAAAGCATGTACCTGCGGACACTGGGGTGACCCG
>JABLTO010093598.1_pt1 | contig 9998 bp, 10 predicted proteins | sample 7160091 | NCBI WGS metagenome assembly JABLTO01 (sample SAMN14651225, study PRJNA627086) | human gut metagenome | isolation source: feces | host: Homo sapiens
GAGGGCCCGTACTCCCGCCCCCCGCGGGGGGCGGGAGCCCTGCGGGGCGATGATCCTGCGGCGGGCAGGGGCCTGCGGGGGAGAGGGTGCCCTTTTGGGGTATTGTAGCACATTTTATAAGAAAAAGAAAAGGCTTTCCCCTGCAAAATGAAAAAAAGAGCGAAAAAAGAAAAACGGGCGAGAACGGGGCATCACAAGGGACAATAGTAACAAAACAGGAACAAAAAATATAGTGAAAGAGCCGAAATATCGCTTATACCAAAATAAGCATCTAACGAAAGGGCGGGGCTTTAGTTTGGGGGAGTGCATCCCGAAGAAAGATACGGGAGGAAAACCGATGAAAAACGAGAGTCCGGAGCAGTGCCCGAAACGGATTACCGAGGAGCCGGAGGACGAGGGGGTAAAGGCGATTTTGGCGGAGGCGGGTAGGCGGATGGAGAAAAGAAATAAAAATGCGGTTTATCTGCCGGACCAGGCGAATTACCGCAGGTACCTGCGGTCGGTGCGGCTGGCTGGGCGCATTGAGGAGGATGTGGAGAATGGCATAACGGTTGGGTACATTTTGCCCCCGCCGATGACAAGCAGCTTCGTGAGGCTGCAGAGTTACCTTTGGAATTTTGACCGGGGAAACGGCCTGTTTGGCCTGTCGCAGGAGGTGACGGCGCTGGCGGACTATGCAGAAGTTTATACCCGGGGAAGGTGGCGGTGATGGATATCGGTGTGGGTGGGGTGCTGCGGCGGTGCGGGAGAGGGCATGATGTTTAATCCCTCCTCCGGCGATTTTATAAGGCGGATGAGATTCGGCCGGTTCATATACAGCCGCTCCGTCGCACCCCGGTAGCGCATCCGAGCTGCCGGATATTCATAGCGCACTCCTCGTCCTGCTTTTCCATGTATACTTTTTTACGCTTCACTAACACACAACAGCGTATTTGTCAATTCCGCACCAATATTGGCGATGCGCATAAATCAAAGCACTATATTTCTGTATTTTTGACAAAATCGTTTCTTTTTGCCGTTTTTGTCACAAACATCTGTTGACAATCGCACTGCAGAATGTTAGTATAATGTTGTACTACAACGTTGTATCTAATGCGTGCGCATTCAATCCTTACTCATAGGGAGGTAAAGAATTTGAGTAAACAGATCTCTATCGGAGGAGGCCAGGGCTTTTGGGGCGACAGCAATGACGCCGCCATTCATATGATCCGCACTGCAGAGCTGGACTATATGGCCTGTGACTATCTTGCCGAGCTAACGCTGTCGATCATGCAGCGTCAGAAACTGAAGAACCCCCAAGCCGGTTACGCAAGAGACTTTTTGAAGCTTATGGACATAATCGCGGAGGAAGCCTACAAGAAGAAAGTGGGTATCCTCACAAACGCCGGCGGCATGAACATCACCGCATGTGTGGATAAGCTCAAGGAGATGGTAGAGGGCAAGGGGCTTCGCGGCTATAAAATCGGTTATGTTCTCGGCGATGACCTGCTTGACCGCATTCCGGAGCTTGCGGCAGAGGGCATCAAGTTCGAGAATATGGACGGAATCGGCTGCTTTGATGACATCAAGGACAAAATAGTTAATGCGAACGTCTACTATGGGCGCGAGCCTATCATGGACTGCCTCGGCATGGGCGCAGACACCGTTCTGACCGGACGCGCGGCAGACTCTGCCCTGTTCCTTGCCCCCCTTGCATACCGCATGGGGTGGAAGGATGGTGACTGGGACAATCTCGCGCGCGGCATAATGGCGGGACATCTGCTTGAGTGCGGCGGTCAGGGTGCCGGCGGCAACTTTCAGTATGACTGGCGCTCCGTCCCGGACATGGATCAACTCGGCTTCCCCATCGCCAAGGTCAGCGACGATGATTTTATCATCACCAAAGCGCCTGACTGCGGAGGGCTCATCAGCCGTGAGAGTGTATCTGAACAGTTCCTTTACGAGGTGCACGATCCTGCAAACTACATCACCCCCGATGTCACCGTTGACGTCAGCCGTGCCACGCTCACAAATGTCGGTGAAAACCAAGTGCGCGTAGGCAACGTGCACGGCAAGGAAAAGCCGGATATGCTCAAGCTGTGCATCGGCTACCACGCAGGCTGGAAGGTCGTGACATACCTGAGCTTTGCCTGGCCCAATGCCTACGAAAAGGCGCAGTATGCCGCAGACATCCTCATGAAGAAGATGCAGCGCAAGGGTATGAAGGCGGACGAGGTGCATATAAGCTACCTCGGCATCAACGCCCTGCACCTAGGCGTGGCGGATATGCGCCCGGAACTGGTGGACAACGCCAACGAGTGCGTGCTGCGCATCGCGATACGTGCGCAGGATAAGGCAGAGGTGGAGAAGATCATCCCCGAAATTTCCCCGCTGCAGCTCAACGGCCCTCCCGGAGCAAGCTTCTTCGGCGGACGTGCCAAGGCAACAGAGGTCATCGGGCTCTATCCCACACTCATACCGCGCGATGCCGTCAAGCTCACAAGTCATATCGTGGAGGTGAAATAAGTTGGAGATATATCTTCTTCAGATTGCGCACGGACGCTCCGGCGATAAGGGCGACACGAGTAACGTCTGTGTTTTCGCCAGAAAGCCGGAATACTACGACATTATAAAGCGCGAAGTCACCGTTGAAAAAGTACGCGAGTACTTCGGCGATATGGTAAAGGGCGACATCATACGCTATGACGTTCCTTCTCTGGATGGCTTCAACTTTGTGATGCATCACGCCCTTGGCGGCGGCGCAACACATTCCCTGCGTCTCGACACGCTCGGCAAATCTATGGGGTCGGCGTTCATGCGCATGAAAATCAATGTCAGAGAGGATGAACTGGTCTGATGAGTCAGCACGGAGCTTTGGAAAATCTGGTTGTGCTGGATCTTACCCGAGTCCTGGCAGGACCGTTCTGCACAATGATGCTCGCAGATATGGGTGCAAAGGTCATCAAGATAGAAATGCCGGTCTCCGGTGATGATACCCGCGCCTATCCCCCGTTCCGCACCAACTGCAACGGTGAGCGCGAAAGCCTATATTTTGCAAACATAAACCGCAATAAGCAGGGCATCACGCTTAACCTAAAAGCGCAGGAAGGCAAGGAAATATTCAAAAAGCTGGTCGAGACAGCGGACATTGTTGTGGAAAATTACCGCCCGGGCGTAATGGACAAGCTCGGTCTCGGCTATGATGTGCTCAAGGAGATCAACCCTCGCATCATCTACGGTTCTGTATCGGGCTTCGGCAACACAGGTCCGTACCGCTTGCGCCCCGGTTACGATATTCTCGGCCAGGCGATGGGCGGGCTGATGGCGATAACCGGTTCTAAAGGCGGTGAGCCGACCCGCGCGGGCAGTGCCATGGGCGATATTCTCGGCGGGCTGCATCTGACCATCGGTCTGCTGGCGGCAATCAATGCGCGCAGCATAACCGGCAAGGGGCAGCGCGTGGACATCAGCCTGATGGATTCTGTGATAGCGGCAACGGAAAACACCGCAATAAAGTATCTCGAATCCGGAATTATCCCGCCGCGAATGGGAAACCGCTACGCTGCGGTGTCCCCGTATGACGGGTTCAAGGTACAGGACGGTACGATCATCATTGCCTGCGGTAACCAGAAGCTTTACGAAAAGCTATGTACCGAGGTGCTTGACCGCCCGGACATGATAACCGACCCGCGCTTTTCAGACATGGAGGGTCGCCTTGCAAATCAAGACGACATCCGCGACGTCATTGAGGAGAAGCTGGCAGATTTGACGATGGACGAGGCAGTCAGCTTCATCCTTTCCAAGGGGATACCCGCAGGGCCGATCTATGACATCAGCCAGATTCTCGCTGACCCACAGGTCAAGGAGAGGGAAATGTTCGTGGAGCAGGAGCATCCGACGCTCGGTCACATGACCGTGAACGGCTGCGCCATAAAGCTCGACGACACGGTTCCCTCCGTGCGTACCCCCGCCCCTGCACTCGGGCAGGACAACGACGCCGTTCTGCGCCAGCTCGGCCTGGGCGAGGGGGAGATCGATGCCCTGCGCGCCGGCGGCGTGATTTGAGTAAGGCACATACAGCGCATTTACAAACACAGCGAGCAGCTTAAAGCAAATAGTCAAACACTTCTTCCAATCTATTAATCAAAACAGACCACTTGATATTTAGGAGGACTTATGAACGCAGTAATAATGTTTGGCCTTATCGTTATTATTTGCCTTGTCGGCATATTCGCCGGCAGAAGCGTAAGCAGCGCATCCCAGTGGGCAAACGGCGGCAAGAATCTTACGTGGGCAACCGTCGGTCTGCTTCTCGTAACTTTCCAGATTGGTGGTACCTCCACCATCGGCTCTGCCCAGTACGGATACACTCTCGGCATAGGCGGTGCATGGTACGGTATCACCGGTACTGTTGCAATGCTTTTGTCAATATTCTTCATCTCCAGCCTGCGCAAGTACATCACCGAGGACACGGTTGCAAACTTCATGGCTAACCGCTACTCCTCAAAGGTCAGCAAGGTCTACTCCTATGCCTACCTGCTGATGGGCTTTGTGTACATCCCGGTGCAGCTTTTCACTGTCACCACCATCTTCCGCACTATTATCCCCGGACTTTCTCTGACCTGGGCATGCATCATCGGTCTTGTGCTCTCCATCTCCTACACCGTTATTTCCGGTGTAAGCGGTGCTAACTACGTCAGCAAGATCAGCTGCTTCCTCATGTACCTTTCCATGGCAATCGGTCTCATCTTCGTAATGAAGAGCATCGGCGGCTTCTCCACGCTGAACGAGAATCTCGACCCCAGCTACTTCACGCTGTTCTCCATGCCGACTAAAACATGGGTGAGCTGGTTCCTGACCTGCTTTGTTGCATTTTTGACCATGCAGGCGGCAATTCAGCCCTCGCTTATCGCAAAGGATGATGCAAACGCAAAGAAGGGCATTGCATTCGGCGCTATCCTCAACCTGCCCTGCGGCTTTATCTGCGCTCTCATAGGCATGGCTTGTGTTGCAATGAACCTCATCGGCGATGGAAACAGCTCTGCCGCCTTTGCGACCGCAATCAACGCATATTGCCCGTCCTGGCTGATGACGCTCATCTTCGCCTCTATCGCGCTTATCGTTATCTGCACTCTGGCGGGTCAGCTCCTCGCGATCGGAACCATCTTCCGTGAGCTGTTGAATCCCGTGTATGAAAAGCAGAGCTTCACCGAGAAAAAGAAACTCGCCTTTACGCGCCTCATTGCTTTTGCATACGGCTTCCTCACCATTATTCCTACCTTTGCCATCCAGCAGTCCATGCTGACCCAACTCGTCACCATCCTTGTGGCGTGCGTCACCGCTCCCATGTTCTTCGCACTTGTGGCAGGTATGTTCTGGAAGAAGATGAATACCAAGGCCGCTATGTGGAGCATCATCTCCGGCCTTGTCATCGGTCTTGTCTGGGTCATCACCGGTATGAGCAAAGCATGGCATCCCGTGTACATCATTCTGCCTGTCTCCTCTCTTGTCGGTTTTATAGTCTGCAAGGCTACAAGCGGCAAGGAGCTTGCATGAGTGCTGCCATAGACAGTCGGATAAGCGTCTCCGGAGCGATAACCGGAAACGCAAAGGAAGGAGATACATTATGAAATATATACTTGACCACACCAATAAGCCCTATGCCAAGCTTTTCGAGGATATCTCCGCTATTCCGCGCGGGAGCTTCAAAGAGGAGAAGATTGCCGATTTCGTATGCGATTTCGCTAAAAACCTCGGCTTGGACTACACCCGCGACGAGATGAATAACGTTGTTGTGCGCAAGGGCGCAACCCCCGGCTATGAGGATCATGAGACTGTAATGCTTCAGGGCCACATGGACATGATATGGAACAAACGCCCCGGAAGCACCTTTGACTTTGAGAATGAGGGCATAAAGCTGAAGGTTGAAAACGGCTACCTCATGGCGGAGGAGACGACCTGTGGCTCTGACGACGGCGTTGCGGTGGCATATATGCTGGCGGTGCTTCAGGACGATACGCTGAAGCACCCGGCACTGGAATGTGTATTCACGACTGCGGAGGAGCCGGGACTGTACGGAGTGCAGCACTTCGACTGCAGCCAGCTTAAGGCGCGCAAGTACATCAACATGGACGGCAACCTTGAGGGCACGAGCCTCCTCGTTGCAACGGGTGCGGCAAATGCGAATATCAGCCGCACATTTACCCGCGTTCCCTCTGACGGCCTCGCGGAGCTGACCGTAGACGTGCATGGTCTGACCGGTGCGCATATTCAGTTTATGGAACGCCAGCTTGCAAACGCGATAAAGATCGTGGCGCGCGTGCTGTACTACATTTCAAGAGAGCTTGAGTGCCGTGTTGTCAGCATCGACGGCGGCAGCGTGACCACCATTCCCGTACAGTGCACCGCAAAGCTTGCGCTGCGCAGTGAGGACGTCGCCCGTGCGAGAGAGATTGCCGAGCGTGTTGTGGGTGAGGTAAAGCATGAGCACAAGGAGAGCGACCCGGGCATCATGCTCGTCCTCTCCGATGAGGAAAAAGCCGCCCCATCCATCCCCGCAGACGTTTCTGACAGCATTATAAAGCTGCTGCACATGATGCCGAGCGGACTTGTAGACACGAGCCTTGTTTTCCCCGGGCTGCCCATCTCCTCTTATTCTCTGGAGACCATCACTACCACTGAAGATAAGCTCAACATCTTCTACCGCCCGCAGAGCGCACTGACGACGAAGCTGTTCGACATGGTGGAGCAGACGAAGGAGCTCGTGGCGCTGTACGGAGCGGACTATGCCGAGGATAACAAGTTCTTCGGGCACTGCGTTGATGCGCACACTCCCCTCTACGACGTATACGATGAGGTTTGGTTTGAGCAGAACGGTGAGCATATTCGTCCCATCGGCGCACACTACGGCAACGAGATAGGCTTCTTCATGAGCAATATGCCGTGGTTGGACATGATACTGCTCGTCGCAACGCACTATGCCGCACACACGCCGGATGAGAAGCTCGATCTCGCCTCGTTCGACCGTTGCTACAAGGCACTTGTTGAGATTCTTGCAAGGCTGTAAGTAAAAAGCTACTATAGTCAATCCCTACGATTTGAGGGAGAGCGGCAAGAGCCGTTCTCCCTCATTGCTGTTTTGTGAACGGTCAGCCAACAGGCCGACGGCTTAATTTTCAACAATGGTGCTCATGCCCATTCCACCGCCACAATGAACTGACGTTAAGCGGTGTATGGGGAGATTTTCAGGCTGTGCAAGTTGACTTATTTCATTCGTTACGATATAATAAAAATGATATTCGATAAAAGTTTTTGATTTTAATTGGTTTTTTGAAGTCTGCAAGAACCGTGCCGAGGCATGGCCAGGCTCAAAAGTCGTCTTATACAAAATCTACGCTGCTGCGGCTATTAAAAGCTTTAATACAGGTTGTAACTATTAATCAGGTTTTCAATCAAGCTTTAGTATCAATTTGTCGATGGCAATAATTAGACGGATTAGCTTGATTTTTCATATCCCTGCTTTTGCGGGGATAATATACTTAAGGAGCTATAATGAGCACAGTAAAGGAGATCGCCAAACAGACCGGTTATTCCATAAGCACAGTGTCCATCGTTCTGCGCGGGCAGGGCGATGCACGCAGTATTTCCAAGAAAACACAGGTCAAAATAATCAAGGCAGCCAAGGATATGGGCTACACGCCAAATATATCAGCGCGGCGGCTGCGCAAGAGCGAGGAGAAGCACACCGTTGTGGTCTACTGGCCGACGGACTATCGCGCAGGGCTGGTGTTCCGGTTTTTGCAGGGCATATACGGTTATATTGAGCGTGTCAGCTCAAAGTACGAGGTAATAATCTACCCTTATGCGCCAAACACGCTGAAAAACTTCGCCACGGCAATGAATCTCTCCTCCTACTCCGCTGCTGTGGTGTGCGCTGCATCGAACGAGGATCTTGAATATCTTTCTAATAGCCGCTTCGTCACACCCATAGTGCTTTACAACCGTCATCTCGAGAATTATCCGTGTGTGATGATGGACAGCTATGCCATGGGGCAGAACGCCGCCGAGATTATGCTCGATGCGGGGGTGGATCGGAGCGTCATTGTTTCATCGGAGCAGGGCTATGTATTCTCGCAAAAGCGCGTGGAGGGCTTTACCGATGCATACACCGCCAAGGGAGGGCGATGCCGCAGCATTCCGGCAAATCCGCGCGATCCGGAATCTGTCTGCACGGCCCTGCGCAGCATCGACTATTCGCTGGCTGACCGGATAGGGGTATTTTGCACGACCGACCATCTTGTCCCCGGCGTATACAAGTATTTTCAGGATGCAAAGCACAGCATTAAGGATCGCGTGGAGCTCGTAACCATCGGAACACAGGATAACGAAATATTCTCCACACTTTTCAGTGACATTCACACCATCAACATCCCCATTGAGGAAATGGGCCGGTGCTGCATAGAGCTGATAGACAGATCCATTAACTGCGGCGGTGTTGAGCCGAAGGTGTACTCCGTTAATTACCGTGCCGTGAAGTGAACCATATTAAGCAGTGCACATTCAGCGCCGCACTCGGTTGAGCGCGGCGTTTATTGTCTATCGAAAATCACTCGCTGGGCGAGTGGTTCAAAAGAAACCTATGGCGAAAAGGAAAAGAGAAAAAGAGCTCCCTTTGTTTTATTATAGAAACATATTAAAAACATAAATTATATAATGAAGGAAACCGCATGAATAGAAGGATTTATAGAGGTACAATGTGTTATAGCAATATGAGGAAATTGATTTTCGTGTGCCACGGCAACATATGCAGGAGCCCCATGGCTGCCACGCTGATGCGTGTGATGGCCAATGCGGCCGGCTGGGGGGACTCATTGTGGGTGGACAGCTGCGGTGTGAGCGATGAGGAGGAGGGCAACCCGATGGACCGCCGGGCGGTGGCGACGCTGCTTTCCCACGGCATACGGCCCGCCCCGCATGAGGCACGGCGTTTTTCCAAGGCGGACTATGCCGCTTTTGATGACATCCTGTGCATGGAGGAGCGTAACCGCCGGGGGCTTTTGCGGCTTTCGGGCGGCGACCCGGAGGGGAAAATCCACCTGCTGCTGGACTACACCGACGACCCCCACGACATTGACGACCCGTGGTACACCGGGGATTTTGAAAAGGCGTACCGGGAAATACGGGAGGGCTGCACCGGCTATCTGCGGCAGTTCCGCATCAAATAAAGGAGAAGTGAAGATGAAGAAGAAAATTTTTGCGGGGCTGCTGGCCGTAGTGATGATGGTTCTGCTGGCGGTGCCGGCGATGGCGCTGACCAGCTATGAGCTATTTTCCGGGTGGGAGCAGGACGGCTATCCCGGGGATGTGATCGGCGTTTTTTACAATACCGAAACGAAAAATTTGGCGATACTGCTGACTGACAACACCGAAGCGCGTCAAAAGCAGCTGCGGGACACCCTGACCGACGGGGACACGCTGACCTTTTTCGCCGGGGAATACAGTCACGCCGAACTGGCGGAGCGTGCTGCCGCCATCACCGGGGACATGGCGGAAAACGGGCTTGCCGGGACGGTCACCATCGGATGGGGCAAGGACGGCGGCTTCGGGGAAAGCGGGATGGATTTCCGGGTGGTGGTGAAGACCGACGCCGGGAATGTGGCCGCCCTGACCGAGCGCTACGCCGAATACCGTGAGATGGTGACGGTGGAGGAGGCTTCCGCAGGGGCGCCTGTGGCCCCGGAGCAACCCGAAAAGACGGGCATGAGCGACTGGGGGATCATCGGGATCGCGGCGGCTGCGGCGGTGGTGTTGATTATTGTGATCACCGCGGCGGGCAACAAAAAGCGCACCAAAAAGGAGCAGCAGGAGCCGGAGGCGTGACATAGAGATCAAAAAAAGGGACGGTTCTGCCGATGGGCGGAGCCGTCCTTTTGTGGTGGGTGATGGTTTGCGGGGACTGGGGAGGGGTGTTCGGGAAAGAGTTTGCAATCGCCTGTGGCGGGCGGGGGCGAGCGAAGCGA
>JABLTO010002115.1_pt1 | contig 9997 bp, 7 predicted proteins | sample 7160091 | NCBI WGS metagenome assembly JABLTO01 (sample SAMN14651225, study PRJNA627086) | human gut metagenome | isolation source: feces | host: Homo sapiens
CCCCCTCCCCGGCCCGCCAGGCCATGGACTTCTCGCGCTCCATCTTCACTGAGGGTTCCGACGCCACCCCGCCAGCCGAGGACACCCCCGCTGCCCGAGGTCGCTTCCGTCAACGCTGCGAAGTCATCGCCAACACCTACCTGCTGTCGCGCCGCGAGAGCGAGGTCATGTACTACCTGGCCCGCGGCTACAAGTCATCTCACATCCAGCAGCAGCTCTACATCTCCGAGGGCACGGCGAAGACCCACATCCGCCACATCTACCGCAAGCTGAACATCCACAGCCAGCAAGACCTCATCCACCTCATCGACGAAGTGGAGCTGTAAGGCGCGAATCCTACCGTCGTCTAATTCGACAAGATTCCGGTGAAAACTCAAATTGTCGTCGGACGATCCGACGCAGCGACCATGCGATGCTATGATAGCCACCGAAAGACAGGAGGCTCTCTGTGAACACCAATCAGCTGGAATGGTTCTGCCTGGCCTACGAGACACGTTCGTTCGCGAAGGCCGCCGAGAACGCCTTTGTATCGCGCCAAGCGCTTGGGAAGGCGCTCCGCTCTCTCGAGGGCGAGCTGGGCGCGCAGCTTTTCGAGCGGAGCGAAACCGGAGTGGTGCCCACAGCGGCAGCCGAGGCCGCCTATCCCATCGCCTCCCGCATGGTTTCCGACGAACATGCCCTGCATCGTGCCTGCAATGAGGCGATTCGCAGCAGGCGCCCCGCCGTTCGCGTCGCTATCGCCAACGGTGTTTTGCGCTCACTTGCGCCAGGTACTCTCCCCCGTCTAGAGGAATCGTGCCCCGACATAGACTTCTTCATCGAAAAGCACTACTACCTGGAATGCTTCGAGCGCCTTGAGCACGGCGAAGTGAACTTCGCGCTGTGTCCCGCGCCCCCAGAAGGCCCGTACCGTCGTTGGCTCGTGGCCGAGGAGGAGGTGTTCGTGGCCGCCGCGCCCGAACTCGTCGACTTCGCCCCCTCTGCCTGCAGCCTGGCCGACCTAGAGTGCCTCGTATTTTTCCTACCAGGCGACAAGGGCCCGAACGACCTGGGGCTCGGCCGCGTTATGGCGCAGCAGGGACTCGTGCGCCAGACCAACACTCAGTATACCGACTACGATCTCATAACCGAGAAAGTCATCGCCGGGCAGGGTGCCGTCCTTGCGCCACGCAGCGCTGTCGAGCCCTTTGAGCGCGCGAACTTGCGCGTCTTCCCCGTTCCAGATCCCAGTGTGCGGTGGCGTGTGGAGCTGCTTTCCCAGGACCGCGATCTCACGCGAGTCGAGCAGAGCGTGGTTGACTTCTTCGCACAAGCTTCCTGAGCCACGCCGAGCGTCGCCCCGTCCGCCTCATGGCCCGTCGACTCTCTGTCGTGTAGAGCGGCCGCGCTTCAAAACGACTCGTCTCGCGAAATCCTCCCAAAAACATCCCTGAGAAGAAACGCTTGGTTGCACCCCGTCGCATCTTCGATTCTTCCCAGCTCGCCGCAGGACATGATTGAATGACCTCGTTGGACCGACCGCCAGAAGGGGCGGTCTTGCCGAAGGAGGAGCAAACCATGACTCAGCCAAACGTATCCCGTCGTTCCTTTTTGCGCGGAGCAGGACTGGCTGCCGTCGGCGCAGGACTGGCCGGAGCGAGCCTGACAGGCTGCGCGCCCCAGCCCACAACCGCCGCGACCGGCAATGAGCTCGCCAGCACGGGAGGCGCTAGCGACAGCGACGTGATCTACCAAGCGCTCGTCAATCCGCAAGACTACGACTACCGCCAGGACACCACGGATTTCGCCACCCTCTTCTCGCCGTGGAAGCTCGGCACGCTGGAGATCAAAAACCGTATGGTGAAAAGCGCGGCCGGCAGCGCCACATATCTGGCGGGATACACCGACGAGCTGCGGCAGTATTACGTGAACTTCGCCCAAGGAGGCGTGGGCATGATCTGGGTGGAAGGCGAGGCCTTCGCCATGCCCGCCGATGGCAGCGCCGTGTCGAACGAGACCGTCGAGTTCTTCACCAGCCTCACCGACGAGCTGAAATCCTACGGTGCTCACGTCGGCTTCCAGTGGGCCCCCTTCGGTATTGCCCCCTCCGAGTTGACCATCGAGGCCATCAAAAGCATCGAAGCTGCAGGCGCCGCCCTGGCCGCGCAGCTTCAGGCCATGGGCTTCGAGGCCATGGAGATCAACGCCGCCGGCTTCAACCAGGGCGAGCAGTTTCTCTCTCGCTTCCACAACGACCGTGACGACGAGTACGGCGCAGGCAGCATCGAGAACCGCGCCCGTTTCGTCGTGGAGTGCATCCAGGAGATCAAGAAAATCTGCGGAGAAGACTTCGCCGTGCAGGTACTGATCGACCTGGCCGAGGAGAGCGACAACCTCACCAACAACCCCACGCTCATGGATATGGACTGCGACCTGACGAAGCCCTACAGCAAGACGACCACCGTCGATGAGGGCATCGCGCTTGCCCAGCAGTTCGAGGCCGCCGGCGCCGATTCGATGCACCTGCGCCTCGGCCCTCTGAGCAACCACCCGTGCCAGTTCGGCAGCGATTTGTACTTCATCGTCAACGGCATCGAGGGCGCCACGGGTTTCGGCACTCAGTTCGACTTTAGCCGACATTTCGGCGGCGAGCTCATCGGCAACCACAGCGGCGCGGGCATGACGTTGAACATGGTGGCCCGCTATAAAGAAGCCCTCTCCATTCCCTGCGGCGCCGTCACCTACATGGATCCGGCCCACGCGCCCGACTTTTTCGAAGAGGCCCTGACCTCCGGCAAAGTCGATTTCTACATGATGACCCGTCCCTTGACCGTCGATCCCGAGTACGTGAACAAGCTCGCCGAGGGCCGCGCCGACGAGATCATGCCCTGCACCCGCTGCTTCCATTGCCATATCGGCAGCAACGAGATGAACGCCGCCATGGGTTACTGCCGCGTGAACGCCCTCACCCAGCGCGTCATGCGAGAGGGTGGCCCCTCGGCTTACGAGCTTGAGCCGGCGCCGACCCCGAAAAAGGTGCTCGTCGCTGGCGGCGGCCCTGGCGGTATGGAGGCGGCGCGCATTGCGGCCCTGCGCGGACACGAGGTGATCCTCTGCGAGAAGAAGGGCTCTCTCGGCGGCCTGCTCTCCTTCGCCTCCCAAATTAAGGGACCCCACGAGAACCTGGACGACTACCGCGCCTACCTGGAGCGCCAGTGCGAGCTAGCCGGAGTGGACGTGCGCTGCAACACCGAAGTCACCGCCGACCTGGTGGCAAGCGAGGCCCCGGATGCGCTCGTGCTCGCCTGCGGCGGCGTACGCGACTCGCTGAGCGTCTCCGGCGGCAACGTTGCGCCCATCGAGAACTATATGAATGTCGAGGGGGACAACGTCATCGTGTGGGGCTCCAACGCCCAGGCCTTCGACATAGCCCTGTGGATGACGGTGCATAAGAAGAACGTCACCATCGTTACCCCGGACGGCGTCGACGAGCTGGACATGCAGCAATCCCAGCACGCCCAGCGCTTCATGACCACGAGCCTCTACGCTCTGGGCGTGCGCCCCTACACCCACGCCGCCATCACCTCGGTGGCCGACGGCGTTGCCACTGTGCACTCCGATGACATGGACTGCGACGTGCGCATCCCCTGCGACGCTATCATCGATGCCGCCAATATGCTGCCCAATGATGGGCTGCTTTCCCAGGTATCGGTGGCCGAGACCTACGCTGTGGGCGACTGCGCAAACCCCTTCAACATCGCCATGGCCGTGCGCGCCGGCAACGACGCGGGCCGCGCAATTTAGACGCCCGAACCAACCGCGCCCTCCCCTTCAGACGGGGCAGCTCACCCCTCCGAGCTGCCCCGGTTTTTGCATGCCTTTTCCGGCAAGGCATCGCAGCGTCCGCCACATCTACCGCAAGCTGAGCATCCCCAGCCAGCAAGACCTCATCCACCTCATCGACGGCGTGGAACTGGAGGACATGTCAGCGCGTTTACACGTGATTTCACTTCCGAAATTGAGAATTAGCGGAAGCGAATGCGGCTTCACTTCCGCTAATCGAAGCTAAGAGAAGCGAATCCGGAAAGATCCTCCCCTATAATAGGAGCGTGCCGTCATCTGCCACGGCAATTCGCAGCACATTAGGAGGCCACCATGCGCACATCTCAGTTAGAGTACTTCATCGCAGTGGCTGAGACGCTCAGCTTCACCCGGGCCTCCGAACTGTGCCATGTGGCCCAACCGGCCATTAGCCAGCAGATTCAGTCCCTCGAGAAGGAGTTGGGTTTCTCGCTTTTCGTGCGAAGCACTAAAGGCGTGACGCTCACTCCCGCGGGACGCCAGTACTACCAGGACGTCTCAAGCGTACTTGCTGCCCTGCAACGCGCCGATCAGCATGCTGCAGCCATCGCTCATGGCCAATCCGGCACTTTGGATATCGGCATGGCCAGTTCGGGTCAATCGGGTATCTTCCGCATCATCAGCCGCTTTCACGGCCTTTATCCCGAAATCAGCATCGGCCTTCACCGAGCGATCTCGCGCACTCAGGGCGATCAGTTGCGCGGGGGCGCTTACGATGTAGCTTTGGCGCCCTTGTGCGCCCTCGGAGGCGGCGACGGGCTGGCTCAGGCATGCCCTAAAAAGGAAGCGCTTCGCATCATTATGAGTGCCGCCCATCCCCTCGCCTCTCGGCGCTCTCTCTCCATCGACGACCTCCTTCCCTACCCTCACATCATCGCCGACGCCCCCGGCGACGAGCTCATCCGTGTGACTTACCCCTACATCGCCGAGCATCCCGGCGTTACCTTGTTGCGAGCCGAAGATCAGGACATCGCCTGGATGATGATGACCCTCGGCTTCGGAATCGAGGCCGTTCCGGAAACAGTCATCGCCTCCCTGGAGCGCGGCTATGTCATGCGCGAAGTACGAGGCTACAAGGCGGCCCTCGAAATCGGCTGGATCCATTTAGCCAACAACGAGAATCCCGCCTTTGCCACCTTCCTTGAATTCTTGAATCATCAGGAGTTATAAGACGTTTATATAAGTATCGAGCAAAGGGATATTTCACAAGCCGATCCTCCCGAACCTACACTGAGGGCGCATCGAAAGGTAGGGAAAAGGAGGATCCCATGAGCAACATTTCACAGCCCACTTTGTCGCGCCGCAATTTCTTGGCAGGAGCCGCTGCCAGCCTCGTCGGTTTGGCCGGGGCCACCAGCCTTGCCGGCTGCGCGCCGGCAGCCAAGAGCACCGAGGAGACCGATCTGGCCGCCACGGGCGCCGAGCCGACCCTCAAAGAGCCCGCCGAGACCCGCGAAGCCGACATCGTCATCGTCGGTTCTGGCGCCGCGGGCTGCTTCGCCGCTTACGAGGCCGCCAAATCAGGCGTAGGAAACATCCTTGTCGTCACCAAGAGCGGTAACGCGACCGATTCCAACTTCAACGAGATCACCGGCACGGCCTCGGTGGAAACGGCGGCTTTGAAGGAGGCAGGCGAAACCTTTACCGTGGAGGACATGTACCAGCGCATGATCAACTACGCCCACTGGACGGTGAACGCCCGCCTTCTGCACGAGTGCGTCAAGCTGCTGCCCAGCAACATCGACATTTACGATGAGATGGGCGTGGAGACTATGGTGCTCGGCGACCGTTACAATTTCGGCTTCTTGAACGTCCACGGTTTCACGGGGAAGAACAAAGGTGTGAACTTCGAGGAAGGTCTGCAGGCTCTGGGAGTTGAATTCCTCTACGACGCCCCGGCGACCGCCATTCTCATGGAGGACGGCGTGGTCACGGGCGTGCAGTGCGAGAGCGGCAAGGACATCATCAACGTGAATGCCAAGGCCGTGCTCGTGTGCACGGGCGGTTACCTCGCCAACGAGGAGAAGGTTGCGGCCGAATACGGCGGCTGCAAGGTGGTGAACATGGGCTCGCTCAACAACACCGGCGATGGCGAGCGCATCGTGCTGGCAGCCGGCGGCGTGGCCGAGCGCATCCGCGGCATGGGCATGAACGACATCTACGGCATGAACGAGAAGAGCACCATCTCCGTTTTCGACGCCAACCCTTTCATGCAGCTGGCCTTCTATGGCGGTCTGCTCACCGACCCGTCCGGTCGCCGCTTCATGAACGAGTACATGCTGGCCCAAGAGCCCATGAACGGAGGCGGCGAGGCCACGCTGCACGAGAAGCGCTACTACGCCATCTTCAGCGAGAACACCGTAAACGCCATGAAGGACTCGCCCTACTACCAGAACATCGGCGCCCCGGCTGTGTGGACCTCAGCTGCCACCATGTTCAACGCCCCCTTGGCCGACTTCGACGCGAACCTGGCGTCGGCCCAAGAGGAGGGGTGGTGCTTCAAGGCGTCCTCCATCGCTGAGCTGGCCGAGACGACAGGGCTCTCGGCACTGCCCGAGACCGTGGCCGAATACGACTCCTACGTGGCCGCCGGCGCCGATCCCGACTTCTTCAAAGATCCGGCGTTCCTCCAGCCTATCGAAGATGGCTCGGCTGCTTACTACGCCTTCGAGTACAACCCGAGCGCTTTCAATACCTTCGGCGGACCGCGCACCGATGAACAGTGCCGAGCCCTGGACGCCAACTCCGACCCCATCCCTGGTCTGTACGTCGCCGGCGTGGAGAACGGAAGCCTGTTCTGCTCGCCTTACTACGCCGTGGGCGGCTCCTGCTCCGGCCTGTCGCAAGCCTCGGGACGCGTGGCCGCCAAGGCGATGGTCGAGTACATCGCCAACGCTTAAGCGCTCTCTTTTCGAAAAATAGACCGCGCGTCCGTGCCGAGGCTAAACGAAACCCTCTCCTCTCGGAAAAGCCGTCGCCAGGCGGCTTTTCCGTTGCGAAGGATCTGGACAGCCTCACAACACGCGCCAACACCCTGACTTGCTGGATCCTTCTCGTATCAATCTTCCTTCTTGCTTGAGCACTTCAACATCGCGGTTGACGGTGGCGACGCTCACACCGAGACGCTTGCTTGCCTGGAGAATGGAGCTAGACGGCTCTTCCTCGAACATGCGCAGCAGCAGCTCACGCCTCTCGCCGGCGCCTACCCTTCTGCAGGTGGGAGCATCCCCATCCTTCTCCGTCGACAAACTACCCTCGCTCCCATAGCCCCGAGAGGCCACGCTGCCTTCGTGCGCAAAATCCCCCGAGGCGTTTCCGAATTGCTCTTTCTCGTCTTGGCGGGCGAAAATGGTCACAAGAAAATAGAGGCGCTCCTCATCGGTCTCGAAGATGGGATCGGGAGAGCCGTTGTTCCTCAGCGCGGCGAGCATCTTCCTTATGCCAGTGTTGCGGCCCTCAGTGAGACCCAGCTCCTTCAGGTACTCGCCCACCCGTCGGTTTCGGTACCGTCGGCTCACCGCCCGAAATTGCCTTAGGCCCTCGGCGCTGATCGAGCGGTCGGCTCCGGGAAAGCTGAGTAATTCAATGCGGTCGGGCAGAACGCGCACCTCTATGGGCTCGCGCACATCGTAACCCTTATGATAAACAGCGTTCGCAAGCGCTTCCTCGATCGCATCGTAAGGATAGTTGAAGTAGCGATCGGACTCGGCTCTGTCGGGATACTTCCGAACACGTTCCTCGATGACATTGTTCCTCAGGTAGCGCAAGGCATCTTGCATCTGATGGTGAAGGGGGCCTGCAAAAATATGCTCCTCAAGTCGACTGCCTCCCTCCCCTTCGGGCAGTTCAACGATATCGATGCGCGCATAGGGGAAAAAGCGTTCCGGCTCCGACGCGAAGAACAAGAGCCCGACGTTTTTCGGCTTCAGGTATTCCTTGGGACCCTGCACGATATCCATGCGCTGACAGAGTTCTACGAAGTCCATCGTATCGGCTTCCGCGTACAGCGAGCTTCCCACCTCGCGAAGATATCCCTTGATGAGCGTGATGTTCAGGTCGTCAACTTCCGCTCCATGGTGCACGCGATCATCGAAAGGGACATTATTGGCGAGGTTGTACAGGTCGCGTCTCTCAGCCTCGGATGGCGACAGAGTGCTCGCCATTTTGCGTATCCAATAAATCCGCTCGCTCTTTTTCCCCATGCTTTTAGGGGAGGAGTAGGGGCGCACGCTTCCGCCGGGCGCCCAAACGACGATGAGGGCTTTGCCCTCGTACTCAGCAACGTCCACAATGGGCATGTAGTCGGGCTGGATAAGCTTGCACTTGTTGACCATATCCTTGAGCCACAGATCAACTTTATCCGTCGGCACCCCCACTACCGTTCGATAGCCTGCGGTATCCTCGCGAACGCCAATGACGAGATACCCTCCACCCCAGTTGTCAATATCATTGGCGAACGCGCAAATAGTCTTGAGAGATGCCTGCGGATCCCACGTCTCCTTGAATTCGATGCGCGCACTTTCCACAATAGTCCCTTCGATCAGGGTTTCTATACTTGTCGGAAGTCCCATGGCATCTCCTCATCACTATCATATTGTTGCAGGATGATAGTATAAATGATAGTGATGATAGAGTAAATGATAGTATAAATGAGAGTGATGATACTGAAAATGATAGCGATAGGCGAACGATAGCGATGGGCCATCGCCGCTCGTGGGGCATTTGTGGCGATCGCGAACTTGTTCTTGATTAATTCGGTCATGAAAAGTATTATTTGATTCTATTAATAATTTCGGCTCTCAGAGAGAAAGGAGAAGTATGGCCTGTTCATTCCGCTATTTCCTACTTAAACGCTGCCAAGGTTTGACCGGTTTAAACACTACAAGCACGAAGAAGTTCTTCGCCGCCGCCGAGGATGCGCATCCCGAGGCATTCGCGCCGCTTCTTCTGCTTGCGATCTGCGACGGACGCGAGGAATACCTGCTCCGGCGCGCGGAGGGCACGAAAGCGGCCGAAATGTTCGACGAGTTCGTCGAACACTGGCATGCGTCGGGGCGTCCGTTGGAGGTGTACCTGGGCATGTTGCCCGACGGCGACCCGTTCAAAACCATCCTCGTCGAATGGCGCACCGATTCCTCGCGCATCGAGGTCGACCGCAAAATCCTGAAGTACGTCTCGACCGCCTTCGGCGATCTTCTGGCCGACAAGAACATGACCCGCGCCGAGGCCTGCCGCGTCACCCGCCTGAACAAGGGCAACTTCTACGCCTTTCTCAAGGGAGACACGTCGAAGATGAGCCGCAAGACGGCCATGAACGCCTACCGCGAAATCGCCGCGCTCTAGCACCCGCAAGGCCGAGCAAAACCGAGCGAAACCGCGCCCGAACGCCACGGGCCCGCAGCCGCAAAAGGGCTGCGGGCCCGTTTTCATTGCGGAAGAGCGCGACCTCGGCAGCCGAATCCGCCCTCCCCTCTCACACTTCTCCGGAAACAGGAGGAAAGATAAGGGCCAGGGAAAGCTCGTCGCCCTCCAAAGAGGCCTCGACCTCTATGTTCTGGGCGGCGGCGAGGCTGGCCACCACAGCGAGACCCAGCCCCGCCCCTCCGTGGGCACGGGCCGCATCAGCGCGGTAGAAGCGCTCGAAGAGGCGATTGACGTCGATAGCCGTCGGATCGGGCACCTTGTTGGAGAAGGTCAAGCTGCGGCCCCGCTGAACGATGGACGGCGCGGACGTCCCATAGCGCAGGGCATTGCTCACCAAGTTCTCGAACATACGAGTCAGCGCCTCGCTGTCAGCCTCGACCACCAGGGACTCGTCGGGAAAGTCCACCAGAGGCTCCCAGCCGCGCTCTTCGAAAGCGGGAAACTGACCGGTGAGCACTTCGGCGAGCACGGGCATAACGGCGAGGGGGCGCATATCCAGCTCGGCGGCGGCATCGGTGGCGCGGGCGTAGGCGAACAGCGCGTCCAGCAGGCCCTCCATATCGGTCAAGCGCGCCTCGGCCGCCTGCAGGTAATGGGCGCGACGAGCATCGTCCGGCTCCTCGGCGGCTAGGGAGACGTAGCCCTTCGCACCCATGAGCGGCGTGCGAATGTCGTGGGACAAACTCGCCAGATCGCGCTGGAACTGGCGCTGCTCGGCGGCGCGCTCGCGCTC
>JABLTO010041080.1_pt1 | contig 9992 bp, 8 predicted proteins | sample 7160091 | NCBI WGS metagenome assembly JABLTO01 (sample SAMN14651225, study PRJNA627086) | human gut metagenome | isolation source: feces | host: Homo sapiens
GAGGTATATATTTATGAAAAATTATGATGAACAAATTGCAAAAGCCGAGGAACAAATAAGGCAGCTCAACAACAAGAAAAAGCGGCTCATATCGGAGCAAGAACAAGCCGAGCGCAAGAAACGGACAAAGCGGTTAATTGAGCGAGGGGCGATTTTGGAAAGCGTACTTGATATTTTATATCAAAGCAAGTTTGACACAAAATATCAAGTATAATACTGCTGCGGCAGAAAGGAGGAATTTTTATAGCAATCTATCATTGCAGTATAAAAATTATCAGCAGGGGCAAAGGCAAATCAGCCGTTGCAGCCGCCGCATACCGCAGCGGCGAAAAGCTGATAAACAATTATGACGGTATCACGCACGACTATACACGGAAAAGCGGAATTGCATATACCGAGATTATGCGACCTTTGGAACAGGACGGGACTTGGGGTGCAAAGTCAAGAAAGGAATACATCACCGACAAAAACGGCGGGCGTATCAGGCTGAAAAACGGCAATTTCAAAACTAAAAAGAAGGGAGTTCGTAATAATGAGCAAGGAAATAAGACAGATAGCGATATACGGAAAAGGCGGTATAGGCAAATCAACTACAACGCAGAACCTGACTGCCGGCCTGCTTGAGCTGGGAAAGAAGATAATGGTAGTAGGCTGCGTGGGACGCGGCATCATATGCAACAGCCGAAACGTAGACCGCGAGAGAGACCTGCTGCGAGCTTTTGCAAAGGAGCTCAACACGCAGCTCATATATTTCGTGCCGCGCAATAACGTGGTCCAGCGCGCCGATAAGCAAATAAATTACTTGCGCATATCATGATGTGTAAAAAGCCTTTCTTTTATGATATAATCAAATTTCAGAAATAATTGAATGCAATAAATGCGGTAATTGATCATAAGGAGAGGTTTTGCTATGAATTTTTTAGAAGAACGCATCGCTAAGGACGGAGTTGTAAAAGAAGGAAATGTACTGAAAGTAGACAGCTTCCTGAACCACCAGATGGACGTAAAGCTGTTCGACCGGATGGGAGAGGAGTTCGCAAAGCGCTTCGCGGGCAAGAAGATCACTAAGATATTGACGATAGAAGCATCAGGCATAGGCATAGCAAGCGTCGTAGCGCTTCATTTCGGCGTGCCTGTAGTATTTGCCAAGAAATCAAAGAGCATAAACCTCGACGGCGATATGTACACGGCAGAAGTCGTTTCGTTCACGCACAAGACAACGAACAATATCATAGTTTCAAAGAAGTTCCTGAGCGAAGATGACAGCGTTCTTATCATAGATGATTTCCTCGCGAACGGATGCGCGCTCCAGGGCCTCATCCAGATAGTAAACGCAGCAGGCGCGCAGGTGGCAGGCATAGGCATCGCCATAGAAAAGGGCTTCCAGAAGGGCGGCCAGATCATCAGAAACCTCGGCTACCAGCTCGAATCACTTGCCATCGTAGACAGCATGGACGCTGCAACAGGCACGATAAAGTTCCGCGAGCAGTAGTGAGCTTCGCAGCAGAAATATACAGATAAAGTAAAGAAAACCCCCTGACCGATTCCGGCCGGGGGGTTTTAAAATACATAACAGCGGCCGTCACCGGCCGAAAAGCCTGTACCGTAATATCAGCGCAGTCTATCGTTCCTCTCGGAAGTAAGAAAGACCGAGCGAAGCAGGCGGCTGATTTTCGCGCTTGTTTCTCATACTTGTTATAACAAGAACAGCAAGAGTTACGATGTAAGGGATCATCTTGTAAAGCTCCTTATACTCCATGTGGTCCATGCCTGTAGGCATATAAAGGTACAGGATGTACAGACCGCCGAAGAGTATAGAAGCGAGTATGTCGAGGTTCGGTCTCCATATAGCGAATATCGCGAGAGCGATAGCGAGCCATCCTCTGTCACCGAACGCATCGTTTGACCATACGCCGCAGGCGTAGTCCATTACGTAGTAAAGACCGCCGAGACCTGCGATCATGCAGCCGATGCATGTAGCGCCGTACTTGTACCTCGTAACGTTTATGCCGGCAGCATCCGCAGTAGCAGGATTTTCACCGACAGCGCGCAGGTGAAGGCCGAGGCGCGTGTGGTTAAGGATATATGACGCGATGAGCGCTATTATTATAGCTGTATACGCAAGGAAACCGTATGACAGGAATATTTTACCAAACCATCCAAGATCCTTTGCAAACGGAAGCTGCTTGCTGAAGAAGGAGCTCGTAGCAGAAAGAGCGATGGAAGGTATGTCGCTTCCTGACAGCTTTATGAGCGAGCCGCCGAAAAAGTTACCAAAACCGACGCCGAACGTAGTCATCGCAAGACCTGTAACGTTCTGGTTCGCGCGCAGCGTTATAGTCAGGAAACAGAAGATAAGTCCCATGATGAGCGAACCGATGAGCGAGCAGATCACAGGGATAAATATCGCCAGAAAAGCATTTATATCAGACGGATCAGCGAGCGACTGTTCATAGAAGAACGAGCCGATAACGCCGCTTATAGCGCCTACGTACATGACGCCCGGAAGACCGAGGTTGAGGTTTCCTGATTTTTCTGTGATTATTTCACCTGTACTTCCGAGAAGCAGAGGTATACCCTGGCTGACAGCGCGGGGAATAAATGATGTAAAATCAAACATTATCTGTCACCGTCCTTTCCATGAGCATCTTCATCCGCATCTGCGCCTGGCGCAGACTCAGACTGAGTATTTATTGGAGCCGCATTTCCTGCAGCGACAGCTTTTTCAGACTTTGCTCTGAAGTGTATCCTGTAGTTTATAAAGAACTCGCAGCCGATGATGAAGAACAGGAGTATGCCTGTGATTATGTCGGCAAACGACTGGTTGAGCCCGAATGTAGTAGATATCTGGCTCGCGCCTCTGTCCATGAATATGATAAGGAAACACGTGAATATCATGCCGAGCGGGTTGAACTTCGCCATCCATGACGTCATAACGGCTGTGAAGCCTTCGCCGTCAGTTATGGTAGTAGTGATCGTATGGTTTATGCCGGCAACGAGCAGAAGTCCTGCCAGACCGCATATAGCGCCTGAGATCAGCATAGTACGGATAATTACCTTTTCAACTTTTATGCCGACGTAGCGCGCAGTGTTCTCACTTTCACCTACGACAGAGATCTCGTAGCCGTGCTTGCTGTACTTGAGGTAGATGTACATGCCGATAGTAACAGCGACAGCAACGATTATAGTCAGCAGGTACTTTGAACCGCCGATATTAGGAAGCCAGCCGATGCTCGTGCCCTGGTTTATGATGCCGATCTTTCCTGAACCCTTAGGAACTTCCCATACTACTACGAAGTACGCTACGAGCTGTATGGCTATGTAGTTCATCATGAGCGTCGCAAGTGTTTCATTCGTATTCCATTTAGCCTTGAATACAGCCGGGATAAGTCCCCACACGGCGCCTGCAACCAGGCTGCAGATGACCATGAGTATTATTATTACTGCATTAGGGAGCTTACCGGCCAGGCATATCATGCATGCCGCCGCTGCAAGGCCGCCCATGAGTATCTGACCCTCGCCGCCGATATTCCAGAATTTCATCTTGAATGCAGGCGTGAGCGCAAGAGTTATGATGAGCAGGACAGCGATGTTCTGAAGCGTTATCCATGTCTTTCTTGAAGAACCGAACGCGCCGTTGAAAATGGAACCATATACCTGTATAGGATTGTCACCTGTAAGTATCGTAGTAAGAACGGCGCAGACTATCAAGGCAGCGACTATGGCGAGGAGTCTGATGCCCCATGCCTTGTGCCACGGCAGCTGCTCGCGCTTGGCTATATGAAAAAGCGGCTCGTGCTTTTTATTTTCCATCAGTTCCACCTCCTACATGTGTCATATAAAGACCTACTTCCTTCTTGTCGGCCTTTCTGCCGTCGAGCACTGCGCTGACCTCGCCGTCGCAGAGGACGAGTATGCGGTCTGAGAGCTCGAGCAGCACATCAAGGTCTTCGCCTACGTAAATAACAGCGACGCCCTTTTCCTTCTGCTGGTTTATCAGATCATATATAGTATATGAAGAGTTTATATCAAGACCGCGGACAGCGTATGCAGTGAGCAGTACAGTAGGAGTAGACGCGATCTCTCGTCCTACGAGGACCTTCTGGACATTACCGCCTGAAAGGAATCTTACAGGAACGTTAAGACCCGGAGTGACTACTTCCAGCGAATCTACTACTCTCTGAGCCAGCTTGCGCGGCTCCTTGCTGTCTACGAACATAGAGTGTCCGTGTCTGAATGAGCGCAGCATCATATTTTCAGTAAGGTTCATGTTTCCTACGAGGCCCATGCCGAGTCGGTCTTCAGGTACAAACGAAAGGTTTACACCGAGTTCCGTTATCTTGCGCGGGTCCATGCCGATGAGCTCTTCGTCTCCCTTGAGCTCGTCTATATATGTGATGCTGCCGGATTCTACGCGCTGAAGTCCTGCGATAGACTCAAGCAGCTCCTTCTGGCCGCTTCCGGAAATACCTGCGATACCGAGTATCTCGCCGCTGTATGCGGTAAATGATATATCCTTGAGCTTGAGTACGCCGTCCTGGCTGCGTACAGTAAGGCCCTCGACCCTTATACGAGGCTTCGGATCAACAGGCTCAGCTCTGTTTATATTAAGGCTGACAGAGCGGCCAACCATCATGTTGGTCATCTCCTCAGCGTTGGTTTCACTTGTTATCATGTCGCCGATGTATTCGCCGTGGCGGAGAACGGCAACTCTGTCGGACAGGCTTTCTACTTCGTTCATCTTATGTGTGATTATGACGATAGCCTTTCCGTCGTTTTTCATGTTGCGAAGTACTGCAAACAGCTTTTCAGTCTCCTGCGGAGTAAGTACTGCAGTAGGCTCGTCCAGTATGAGTATGTCAGCGCCGCGGAAGAGCACCTTGACGATCTCTACCGTCTGCTTCTGTGATACGGACATGTCGCATATTTTCTGATCGGGATCTACTTCAAAACCGTATTTGCTGCAGATCTCTCTGATGCGGGCAGCTGCGCCCTTAAGATCGAGTCGGCCCTTCTGACCGAGAACTATATTTTCAGTAGCCGTGAGTACATCGATCAGCTTGAAATGCTGGTGGACCATACCGATGCCGAGATCGTAGGCATCCTTAGGTGAAGAAATCACGGCCTCCTTTCCGTTGATGAAGATATGACCTTCATCAGGGAAGTATATGCCGGAAAGCATATTCATAAGAGTTGTCTTGCCGCTGCCGTTCTCACCGAGCAGCGCGAGGATCTCGCCCTTGTAAATGTCAAGGCTCACATTGTTATTGGCAACAACAGAGCCAAATTTTTTAGTGACGTTTCGCATAGTCACCGCAGCGATTCTGTCTTCCAATCGTGTAGCTCCTTCCTGATGAGTGATGGATTCTTAGTAAATGATTTACAAAATGTATTATTTATGGATATTGTATATTTGATGTAAAAAAATAAAAGCAAAGGGCGACGCGGCGCTGAGCCGCGATGCCGTCCCTTGCTTTGAAATCGTATTATTTATTTTATTACTTTTTTGTATCGAGCAGGGTGATGCCATCGATCTGTACGTCGAAGTACGGAGCAGATCTGAACTGAGCATCTGACTCGTGGAAGTAACCGTCAGATACTACTTCGTGGTCAGGCTCATAGTTAGCGTCTGTATCAACGTCAGCCATGTAGCTGTCAAGAGCAGCGCCCTTTACAGTGAATTTAGAAGTGTCGAATACATGGAGAGTGCCTGCTTCCATTTCCTCTTTAGCCTTGTCGATAGCTTCCTGAGTGCCTTCAGCAGCGTTCTTTCCGAGTTCAGTGAGAAGTACAGAACCTGTTGAGAGGTCGCCTACCCAGTCCTTATCGATAGCCTTGCCGTCAGCAACGCAGCCCATAGCGTACTTGAAGTAAGGAGCCCAGTCGATCCTTGAAGAAACAATGAATGTCTCAGGGCAAGTGCTTGCAGTGCTTCCGTTGTAAGAAACGTCAGGAACGCCTGCAGTTTCGCATGCTGTAGGAGCGCCCATAGAGTCAGCGTGCTGTGAGATAAGAACGCAGCCGTCCTGGATGAGCTTGTTAGCGCCTTCCTTTTCAGCAGTTTCATCATACCATGAACCTGTGAATGTAACTTCCATTGTAACTGAAGGGCATACAGAACGAGCGCCGAGGAAGAATGAAGTGTATCCTGAGATAACTTCTGCGTATGTATAAGCACCTACGTAACCCATCTTAGCCTGATCGGCAGTGATGTCGCCCTTTTCGATCATTTCGTTGATCTTCATACCTGCAGCGATACCTGCGAGGTAACGGCCTTCGTAGATAGAAGCGAACGCATTGTGGAAGTTGTCAACACCCTCAGTGTGAGCCTTTGTACCTGTAGCGTGGCAGAACTGGATATCAGGATATTCCTTTGCTGCCTCGATGATGTAGTCTTCGTGGCCGAAGCTGTCAGCGAAGATGTAGTTGCAGCCTTCGTCAGCGAGTTCGCACGCAGCGTCGAAAGCTTCCTGACCTTCAGGGATATTTGTCTTGAAGACGTATTCTATGCCCATAGATTCACAAGCTTCCTTTGCAGCATTGATGAAGTTCAGGTCGTAAGTTGAGTTCTCATCGTGCAGGAAGATAAATCCGGCCTTAACAGCAGTGTTGCCGCCTTCAGCAGCAGCCGAACCATCCTTTGGAGCGTTTCCGCCTCCGCATGCACAAAGAGAAACGACCATAGCTAAAGTGAGTGCTAATGCTAAGATCTTTTTCATTGTTTTCTCTCCTTGTTAAGTTTGAGTCAAATTAAAATAGTATAGAATTAATTAAAGAACGGTCCTGATGTAAATGAACGATATCCTGACGACGCGCCCGGCGCGTCCGCATAACGCTGCAGATACATTAAACCGCACAATAACCACAACTTAGAGTATCAAATTTACGAGTAAAATACAATAGTTTTAAAATGTAAATTCGTATAATTATTTAATGTGCGTCTATGGCAAAAAAAGCAGTGGTTACAATGGTTAAAGAGTAAAAAGTGTGATATGTGCGGATAAGAACGCCCGGCGCCTGAATTATAAACGGCGCCGGGCGTATAGTTTTTATGCTGCCAAGACGCGCGCAGCTGCTATCTGCACGGAAAGCAGACAAGAGTTTCATTGCCTGAAGGCATGTTTACATTGGCCAGTGTAACGTCTATGCCGTAAAGCTCCGAAAGATTTTTTTCCGTGAGTATTTCCTGAGGAGAACCGTTTATCACCGAATGACCTTTTTTCATAACAAATATCCTGTTTGAGTGAAGGAGTGCTTGATTCGGATCGTGCGTTGAAAATATTACGGTATAACCTTTTTTTGCTAAAACGGATATGCGCTGCATGACCTTGTACTGGTTTCCGTAGTCAAGGTTTGCTGTCGGCTCGTCCATGAGGAGGATCTTTGCGTCCTGGATAAGTGCCCGGGCAAGAAGGACGAGCTGACGTTCACCGCCACTGATACTGCCGCAGCCACAGTGTGCAAGGTGTTCGATGCCTAGCTGGCTGAGTATTTCCATAGCGCGTGCCTTCTGTGAGGCGTCAGGCGACTGGAATGCTTTTAGTGTGTGTGTTATGCCCATAAGTACGGTATCGAGGACCGAATAATTGAAGACCGTCGATATCGTCTGCGGTATATATGCTATCTCCTTTGCTATCTGCGAACGTGAAAGTGATGTGATATCCTTTTCGTTGAGCATGATACTGCCTGAAGAAGGTCTGAGAAATCCGAGTATGCTGCGGAAAAATGTACTTTTTCCTGCGCCGTTCGGACCGAGCACGGCAGTAAGATCGCCGTCATCGGCATGGAAATTCATATTGAAAAGTATCTGCTTCTTTCCGTAGGAGAAGCTGAGGTCTTTTATGTCTATGCTCATTTTATGCTCCTGTTTGTTTTATTCTGAGCTGAAGCGTTTAAGTTTTCTTCTTTTCTGTTGTGTGGCTGCGGGAGCGGCCGTCTTAAAGTATTTTTTAATAATCTGAATTCGATTTGCCGTTTGTCATTATCAGATACAGGAATATCGGTGCACCGACGAATGATGTGAGTATGCCGATAGGAACCTCCGCTGTGGTGATATTTCTTGCGAGGTTATCGACAAACATTAGGAATGATGCGCCGAAAAGTGCGGTTGCAGGCAGCAGACGCCTGTAATCGTAGCCGAATATGATGCGGCAGAAGTGCGGTATAACGAGACCTACCCAGCCGATCATACCGCTGACAGCAACGCTTGCAGATGTCATGAGTGTAGCGCATATGATGACTGCGAGACGCAGCACGCCTGTCCTTATGCCGAGGCTCTTTGCTTCTTCTTCGCTTACGGTAAGAAGATTGAGTCTCCATCTTAAAAGGAATAACGGTATCATGCCCGCAAGTACCGGGAATATGACAAAGAGTGTGTCTGATGCTGATATCGATGTGAGCGAGCCCATAAGCCAGTATGTGATCGCCGGCAGAACGTTGTCTGTGTCAGCTATCAGCTTTATAAAGGATGTGCATGATGTAAAGAGCGAGCTTATGATCATACCGGCCAGAACCATCGAAAGTGTTCCTTCCATTTTGCTTAAACGGCTGATGAGGTATGCCAGAAGCACTGCACCTATGCCGAATGTGAATGAGAATATCGTTATGCCGAAATATCCTGCATACATGATGATGCCGAGAGCTGCACCGAAGCCTGCGCCTGAAGAGGCACCGAGTATATCCGGAGATACCATCGGATTTCTGAACATGCCCTGGTATGAAACACCTGCGACAGAGAGAGCAGCGCCTATGACGCCTGCTGCGATGACGCGCGGTATTCTTATGCGGAAGAGAACGACTTCAGTTGCGGTATCCCATGTTTTTTCTATGCTGCATGCCTGCGATACTTTGTCCAAAATGCCGGAAAGTGTTCCCGGACACCACGGAGCAGACGCGGCAGACACAAGTGCTTCGCTTATCTGCGAGAAGAGTATGCGGAAAAGATCACCCGGACTTATGGAATATCTTCCGATCATAAATGATGAAAGAAAGATAAGCGCAAATACTGTGCCCAATATTAAAAAACGTAATTTATATGACGGCTCCGGGAGTGCGTCAGATGAAGAAGAGCCAGTTTTTTCAGCAGCTTCTTCGGAAATTCTGTTTGGAATTTTTTTCTTCAAAATAAACACCTGCTTATAAGTAAAATATTGACTGAAATAAAATAAAATGCATTTGCTTACCTAATAATATAGCAACATTTCCACTATAATAGAAAAATCAAGAAAAAACAATACCAATTAATACTAATGCAGTTAAAAAAATAAGATGATAATCACTTATAAAAAAAATTACAGGATTGATATATAATACGAAGTGATGTTATAATAACGAATGAGTTATTTTTACAACCAAACTTATACAACTAAAACAAATTAATAAACGGAGAAGCTTATGAAAAGAAGTGTAACAAATAAAAAAGCACTATTTTTAATATCGATAATGATATGCATGGTGCTTTTTTCTGCGTGCGGAAGTAAGAAAATAGAAATCGAGGGTGAATCAAAGGTATTCACAGACTCATGCGGGCGCGATGTGGAAATGTCAGCCGATATAGAAAGGATAGCGCCGAGCGGTTCCGTAGCACAGATGATACTTGCGACGATAGCGCCGGATATGCTTGTGGGACTCAGCGGCACTCCGTCGAGCAGCCAGGTGAAATACATGCCTGACTATTTCCTCGATCTGCCTACGTTCGGTCAGTTCTACGGAAGCAAAGCTACTTTAAATATGGAAAGCCTTATAGCGGCCGATCCTCAGGTAACTATCGACCTTGGTGATATGAAAGAAGGCCATAAGTCAGACATGAACAAGATCCAGAAGCAGACGGGCGTGCCTACAGTATTTATACAATCAGATCTGCCGCATATGGCAGAGGCATACAGATCACTCGGAAAGCTTCTCGGACGCGAGGAAAAAGCTGAAAAGCTTGCGGCATTCGTTGATAAGACCATAAAGATGGCTGAAACGAACGCTGCAAAGATCCCTGAGGA
>JABLTO010219080.1_pt1 | contig 9992 bp, 6 predicted proteins | sample 7160091 | NCBI WGS metagenome assembly JABLTO01 (sample SAMN14651225, study PRJNA627086) | human gut metagenome | isolation source: feces | host: Homo sapiens
GTCTGCATGATAAAGAAACACTGGATTTTTCCGGCAAAAAAGTTCTTGTCGTTGAAGACAATGAGCTATGACTGCCGCAGTATTCCTATAATAGCTATGAGTGCAAATGCATTTGATGAAGATGTGAAGCGTTCTTTAGCAAGCGGCATGAATGGACATTTGTCGAAACCAATAAATATAAGCAGGCTTGAGGGTATGCTCCGGTCAATTATAAATGATTGATTTAGAGGGGGATTTATGATATGATGAAACAAAGTTATGTGCGTACAATATTTTTAGTTTGAACACTATACTGCCTGTTTTAAAGACGGTACAGGTGATGCAGCACAGATATATAGAAAATTTTGTACTTATGGATAGGAGAGGAATATGTAGATGAGAAGAGCTATATGATGAGGAACAGAGGATAAAGATGCATATTCTACAAAAGAAGCATTCCGCATGATTGTTAATGGGGAATGTGGTGTTTTTTCACCGAAACTCATAGAAATGTTTAGAATTGTAAGAACAGAGTTTGGGGAATTTTCACAACTTGAAATACAATGATGACAGGAGTGCTGAGCCACCCGGTAAGGAACAGTTTATAATGTTTTGTCTGCTCAACACCGTATAATAAAGAGAATTAAGAGTTAAGAAGGAAGATAGGATAGTGCATAGAAGAATTGACAATATAATAGCTCAGCTTATGGATTTAAATAAGGAATTAGAAAATCAGTATGACATATTGGAGGCTCTTTGTTCGGATTATCTGGCAATTTATAAAGTTGATTTTGATACCGGAACATTTGGGGTTCACAGAGTTGACAGACAGTTAAGACCGGAAAGTTCCAAAATTTCGGAAAATTTCGACAATTATGATGAGGCAATGCAAATTTATGTGTCGAAATTTGTAAAAATAGAGGACAGAGATTATTTTATTGAAGCTGTGAAAAAAGATGTTGTTTTGGAAAAGTTCAAAACAGACAGAAATTATATTGTCAGATATCGTGTTGAAAAAAAACCGGACAGTCAGGAATTTTTTGATGTTCAATTTGTAGATGTAAGTAAATCAGAAGATGAACATATTGCGATTGTAGCTTTTAGAAATGTCGATGCGATTATCAGAAAAGAAAATGCATTCAGAGAAGAAACAAAACAGGATTTACAGGAAACATTAAGTGGTTCAGGACTTGGTATATGGTCAATTGAGGCTGAAGAGGGAAAATTACCTAAAATGTCAGGAGATGCTACATTTAGAAGACTGCTTGGTGTTTCCGATGATATTTCACCGGAAGAATGTTACGAATGGTGGTACGGACGTGTTGTAGATGATTATAAAAAGCATGTTCGTGAGAGTGTCGAACTTATGATTACTGAGGGAAGCTGCGAAGTCAACTATGAGTGGAATCACCCACAGCTTGGAAATATGTATGTTCGTTGTGGTGGAATTAAGGATACTAAATATAATAAAAAGGGTTATCGTGTAAAAGGTTATCATCAGGATGTTACAGAAATAAGTCTATCAAGGCAGCGGCATGAACAGGAAATGAGAGAATCATTTAAGGAGCTTCAGCGTGCAAATAGGGCAAAAACAGAGTTTTTATCTTATATGTCGCATGATATAAGAACTCCTATAAATGGAATATTGGGAATGCTTGTAATCGCCGGAAAAAATCCAACAGATTTAGAATTACAGAAGAATTGCCGTGAAAAAATCGGGGTGGCAGCAGATCATTTGATGTCATTAATTAACGATGTTCTGGAATTTAGTAAAATTCAGAGTACAAAAATGCCAATTGTCCAGGAAGCGTTTAATTTAAATGAGCTTTTAGATAATTGTCTGAATATTTTAATTCCGCAGTCTGAAGAAAAAGCAATATCAATAATTAAGAAAACTGAGAAATTAAAATATACTGACCTGATAGGAAGTCCGGCGCATATTCAACAAATATTAATTAATATTACAGGCAATGCAATAAAGTATAATTATAATAATGGTAAGGTTTATATTTCAATTCATGAGGAATTTGCTGATGAAGATTACATAATCTGTCACATCAGAATTTCCGACAATGGAATTGGAATGGAACCGGAATTTATTAAACATATATTTGAACCGTTTACCCAGGCAAAAAAAGATGCAAGAACACACTATGAGGGAACGGGACTTGGAATGGCTATCGTAAAAGAAACGGTAGATTTTCTAAAAGGAACTATAAAAGTAGAAAGTACTCCGGGAAAAGGAAGCGTGTTTACTGTCAGTTTACCATTGATGATTAATAAGACTGTTAAGGCGCAGGATTGTATTGTTGCACAAAATGAAGAGCCGCAGGATGTATCAGGAATGAATATTCTGCTTGTCGAGGATAATGAGCTTAACCGCGAGATTACAAAATATGTTCTCGAAGATGCAGGAGCTTTAGTAACAGATGCAGAAAATGGTCAGAAGGCATTAGAAGAATTCTCAGAGTCACAGCAATATGCGTTTGACTGTATTTTAATGGATATAATGATGCCTGTAATGAATGGAATTGAAGCTGCAAAGAAAATCCGTTCGTTAAACAGAGATGATGCAAAGACAATTCCTATTATAGCACTTTCTGCAAATACTTTACTTAAAGATGAGACAAATCTGGATTTGTCCGGAATAAATGGTTACATAGAGAAACCGATTTATGCAAAAAAGCTTTTCGCAACAATAAACAGTTTTTGTAATATGAAGTGATGGGTGTAGGGTTTATGAAAAATAAGTTTTTATTAGTTGTATTAATGATAGTTTTATTAGTGTGTATGTGTTCATGTGGCAAAAAATCAGAGAGTATTTCTGATAATGAGAATCTGCCTCAAATTGTAATCGGCAGTGATAATTATGAACCATTTAACTATGTAGACAGTAATATGCAGTTTGCAGGTGTTGATGTAGAAATTGCAAAAGAAGCATTTAAGCGTTTAGGCTACAGACCTGTTTTTAAACAGATTGAGTGGGAAAATAAAGATGAATATTTAAAAACAGGAGAGGTGGACTGTCTGTGGGGAAGTTTTACAATGACCGGAAGGGAAGATTTGTACCAGTGGTCAGGGCCTTATATGTACAGTAATCAGGTTGTTGTTGTGCGTGTTGACAGTGATATACATACGCTGAAAGATTTAGAGGGAAAACGTGTTGCAGTTCAGGTGTCAACAAAGCCAGAGGAACTTTTGTTAGATGAAACTAACAAGAATATGCCTGATGTGAAAGCAGTATATACATTTTCTACAATGGAAGAAATTTATTCGTGTCTGCGAAAAGGCTATTGTGATGCAATTGCAGGTCATGAAGATGCCCTTAATGCATTTATTAATTCAGAAGATTCAAGTGAATATCGAATGCTTGAAGAGAGTCTTTATATATCAGAGCTTGGTGTAGCATTTGAGAAAGGAACAGATATAGAGCTTTCACAGGAACTGACGCAGACTCTTCAAGATATGAAAGATGATGGAACTATAGGTAAAATATTAAAGAAATACGGGCTAAATGTCAATAAGGCTCTGGGGGGAGGCTTTTAAATGGACGGTAATATTATAAAAAAACATGAATCGGGTATAAGACTTGTAGTAATAATGTTAATAACAGGAATTGTGCTGCTAGCGGTGTCAATTGCCGTGCTTACTGAAAACGCCCACAAGCAGACAATGGCTGTATGTAATGAGACATTTGATTTTGTTAAGAGGAGAATAGCAAAATATGAGAATTATTCGGCTAATGACAAAATAAAAAGTCTTGTTAGGCTTCTTGATAAGACAGAAGAACTCAGCCGCTGTGTTTCAGAACATGATAGTGTTTCACAGGAATTTTTTGATAATTACGCCCAGGAACAGAGAATAGACTGTATTTATGTTTTTGATGAAAATATGAATGTAACATTTCAATCAGATAAAGATGAGATGATTTCGTGGGAAGATAAATTAAATAAAGAAGATATAAGCAGCATTATACAGTATCCGAAGAAAAAGTATACTATAAGAGTAGAAAGAGATGGTGAAGTATATGATTTTGCTGCGGTTTCAAAAAGGGATGAACCGGGTATTATATTGACTGTTTCACATAAAAGGGATATTTTGCCGAAAGATAAGGAGATTACAATGGATTCCCTTTTAGAAGATTTTACATTCAAACTTAATGGTGTAGTAGTTGTTACGGATAAAGAGAAAGTGTTAAGTTCTAATTTCTCAAAACTACAGCATAAGACAGTTCATGAATGTAAAATGTTGTATACCGGAGTATTTGAAGCAGACAGGAATCATCTTATAAAGTTTAAATTTAATGGTAACAGGTGGTATGGAAGCAAGATTGTAACAGACGGTTATAATTTATACGCTTTCTTCCCTGAAAAATCAGTATACAGTAGTCTTAGAAATACGATTATAATCGGCATTTTTTCTTATATTGCTGTATGTATTATAATTCTGTATATCAGATATGAAATTAACAGAGCTAATATGAAACAGATAGAAAAACAGTTAAGACTTATAAGTTCAATTAGTGGTATTTATGTTTTTGCAATGGTAATAAATCTGAAAAATAATAAGTGTGAAGTAGTAAAGGCAGATGAGTATAAAAAAAATGTGGTTGATGTTGACAAAGGAGCTGAAGCTGTTTTAAAAAGTTATGCTAAAAACTGTATTACAGAGCAATATCAGGAAGAATTTATAAAGTTTACCGAATTAGAAACTGTTTCACAAAGGCTAGGGTATGAAAAATATATCACATGTACAGCAGAAGGAAAAGATGGCAGATGGTATCTGTTGCTGCTTGTTCCGCAGCAGCACAGCCAAAAAGGAGCAAAAGATTCTGTAATATTGTTATGCCGTGATATTACCATGGATAAATTGCGTGAGCTTGCATATGAAAGTGATTTGAAACATTCAGTCGAACAGGCTGAGAGAGCAAATGTTGCCAAAACAGATTTTTTGCGGCGTATGAGTCATGATATAAGAACTCCTATAAATGGTATTCGTGGAATGATTGATATAAGCAGACATTATATAGGTGATGAGAACAGACAGGAAGAATGCCGTGACAAAATTTTAGCTGCGTCCGGATTTTTGCTAGACCTGGTTAACAATATTCTGGATATGAATAAACTTGAATCAGGTGAAATAAAACTTGAAGAGAAACCGTTTGATTTAAAAAAGCTGATAGAAGATATTATATCAGTTATTGAAGTACAGGCGGGAGAACGCAATGTTACTCTTAAAGTGGAAAAAACTAACTCCTTCTATCGTTATCTCATTGGAAGTCCGCTTCATTTACGACAGGTTTTACAGAACATAATGCGCAATGCGGTAAAATATAATAAAGAAAACGGGTCAATTACTATCAGTATGCGTGAAATATTTTCTGATGAGGATAAAATTCTTTTTGAATTTAAGTGTGCCGATACCGGTATTGGAATGACTGAAGAATTTCAAAAACATGCTTTTGAACCGTTTGCACAGGAGAGCGAGTCTGCCCGTACTGCGTATTTTGGAACTGGTCTTGGTCTTGCTATTGCCAAAGAACTTACAGAGAAGATGGGAGGTGTTCTTGAATTTAAAAGTAAATATGGTGTTGGAACCACATTTACAATGACGATGAATTTAAGAAAGGATAAAGCCCATGTTGAACCTGATATAATTGAAAAAGAAACTAATGAAGCAGATATTCACGACATAAAAATACTTCTTGTTGAGGATAATGAACTCAATATGGAAATTGCTGAGTTTACTCTTGAAAATGCAGGTGCTCATGTCATTAAAGCATGGAATGGAAAAGAAGCAGTTGATATTTTCTTAAATTCTAAGACAGATGAATTTGACATAATATTGATGGACATAATGATGCCTGTTATGAATGGAATAGATGCCACAAAGGCTATTCGAGCAGGCGGGCACCCGCAGTCAAAGGCAATACCAATATTTGCAATGACTGCAAATGCTTTTTCAGATGATATTGAGCGTAGTCTTGCTGTAGGAATAAACGAGCATCTTTCTAAACCGCTTGATGGGAAGAAACTTGTGGAAGCTATTAGCCGGTACATTTACGGATAAATTAAAACTGTGCAAGAAATTTTTTCGCAGCAATGCTTTCAGGTATTGAAGTGTTTCGCACAAGAACGATATTTCGCTTCGGTATTTTTTCTTTTATTTTAATCTGGCATATTTCGCCGCGTTCAATATGCGGCATTGCAAGTTCTTCCGGATAAAAACCAAGTGCAAGATTAGAACTTACAACGGGTAAAATCTGGTCAGTTGTTGCAGCAAACATGTCAGGTTCAAATTTCAGATTATTGTTAAAGAAAAAATTAGAATATAATTCATATGTAGCTGTTTTTTCCATCAATGAAATTAATGGAAAAGATTTAATGTCATTAAGACAGTTAATAGAAAGGGCAAGTTCTGTATATTTAGAACCGCCTGTAAGTATCTCATTAAATGTATACAGTACATCTGAAAATAAAGGTTTATGAATATTTAAGGGAGTGGTAACTATTGCAAAATCAACCATTCCCTTTTCTAATGCATCAATTGCCTGAGGTGTAGAATAATTAGACAGCCTGATTTTCACATTAGGATATATGTTCATAAAATTCTCGAGGTTCTTTAAAAGAAAAAGTCTTAGTGCAATTTCACTTACACCAATTGTAATCGTGCCACCGTTGAGACTTTTCATTCCTGCAATTTCATCAGCACCGTCCTGAAGCTGTGTCATTGCAATGCTTACATGTTTGTAAAGCGATTCCCCTTCAGGGGTAAGAATAAGCCCTTTATTAGAGCGGATAAACAGCCTGCAGTTAAGTTCTGCTTCAAGAAGATTAATAAATCTTGAAATATTTGGCTGGTTATTGTGCAGCACTTCTGCGGCTTTGGTAAAACTTTTATATCTTGCGGCGTAGTAAAAAATTCTGTAGTAATCAAGTGTCATGGTTTTAAGTCCTTTTGGTAAGTATTGGTATTCGCATATCGTGAAGCTTAACGCTTCACTTTTATGCTCATATCGGGGCGGGTCTCAAAGTCCTTTACCCACATATGAGCAAGCTCATGTGGGTGAAGGACCTTGAGACCCTGGCATCATGTAAAATTTATATGACAAGCATAACATAAATATATTTTACATACAACAACTTGTTTACTAAAATGGTAATGATGTAACAGACTTACGGTGTTGATATATACAACAAACTATATTAAGGGGTGTATATATAACAAAATATGTCGAAGATATATATATACAAAAAGTCATATCGAAGAGATGTATATATAAAAAATATGTCGAAAAGATGTATTTACAAATTTTAAATATTGTGATAGGAGTATCGGAAAATGAAAATACGACATTTACTTGAACCTGCGGATTTGACTGTAGAGGAAATTAACAGACTGCTTGAAACTGCTAATCGTATAGAAGAAAATTTAGATGCTTATGAAGATGTTGCAAAAAGAAAAAAACTTGCAACACTTTTTTATGAGCCGAGTACAAGAACAAGGCTTTCGTTTGAAACTGCAATGTTAAATTTAGGCGGAAAAGTAATAGGTTTCCCGTCATCTAATGTTTCAAGTGTGACAAAAGGTGAAACAGTGGCAGATACAATTCGTGTAATAAGCTGCTATGCCGATATTGCCGCTATGCGCCACCCTAAAGAGGGAGCGCCTACAGTAGCCTCAATGTATTCGAAAATTCCCGTTATAAATGCAGGAGATGGCGGACATAACCACCCTACCCAGACTCTTATAGATTTAATGACTATTAAGAATAGAAAAGGAAGACTGAATAATTTGAAAATAGGTTTTTGTGGTGACTTGAAATTTGGTCGGACTGTCCATTCGCTCGTAAAAAGTCTGTGCAGATATGAAGGAAATGAGTATATTTTCATTTCACCGGAAGAACTAAAAATACCTGATTATATGATAGATGATGTGCTTGTTCCTGCAAATGCCACATATAAAGAAATGTATAATCTTGATGACGCATTAGCCGATTTAGATGTATTATATATGACAAGGGTTCAGAAAGAGAGATTTTTTAACGAAGAAGAATATATAAGATTGAAAGACTGCTATATTCTGACTGAGGAAAAGCTTAAACTTGCAAAGACTGATATGCCTGTTTTACATCCGCTTCCGAGGGTAAATGAAATTTCTATGGCTGTAGATGATGACCCAAGAGCTGCATATTTTGAGCAGGTACAGAATGGAGTTTATATAAGAATGGCTTTAATAATGGGATTTTTGAATTTAAAAGACCCGATAACAGGCGAGTATATATTGAAAAACTAAATGAACAATCCGCAGGCATCATAGTTATGGTCTTTTTACTCACCCCAATATTTATTTATAGAAAGAAGACTTTTATATATGAAAAGAAGCAAAAAATTAACGCAGACTTCAGAAACTTTTTTACTGAGTTCAATACTTGCGCTCTCAGGTGGTTTTCAGGACGCATATACATATAATGTAAGAGACAAAGTGTTTTCAAATGCACAGACCGGAAATGTGGTACTGATGAGCCAGCATTTCATGGAAGGTGACTGGTTAAAAGGTGTTCATTATGTCTTTCCGGTGCTTGCATTTGCGCTCGGGGTGCTTGTTGCGGAGCGTATAGGACACCGGTACAAAAACTCAAAAAAAATTCACTGGCGTCAGATAGTTGTAATTCTGGAAATTTTGATATTGCTGAGTGTTGGATTAATAGATTATAAATATAACATGCCTGCAAATATGCTTGTATCTTTTTCATGTGCAATGCAGGTACAGACATTTCGTAAAGTAAATGGTTATGGGTATGCAAGTACAATGTGCATTGGAAATTTAAGAAGCGGTACGGAAAGCTTATCGGTTTTCATAAGAGAACATCAGTTTGGTGCACTTGAAAAAGCAATGCATTATTACGGTATAATTATTATATTTGCAATAGGTGCAGGTGCGGGAGGAATCTGCTCAAAAATAATCGGGATAAAATCAATATGGATATCATGCATTCTGCTGCTTGGTGCATGCCTTATGATGATAAAAGAGCACAGATAATTAAATTATAGCGCCTGTTAAGATACCTTATTCACGTTTTCCTGTATCTGACAGGCGTTCATCAATTCGTAAATCAATCAGAAGCTTAATTCCGAGTGAGAGCAGGAAAAACATATGACATGACATTCCAAACGAAAAACCTCTGAGCATGATTTTCCATAAAGTCTGTGACAGTTTTCTGACACCTTTGCCAAAAGCGAGCTGGTTAAAAGATTTGGCAGCAAGACTGTCTGAATAATAGGCTTTAAGCATTTTTCTAACGGACATAAGGCTGTTATTATGTTCAACATACTCCATTTTTGCATCAAAAAAGCTGGCAAAGAAAATAGTGTACTGGATAATATCGGTAATCTCCTGTTTTTCTTTGCAAAGCTCATTTAAAGAATAAGCGATTTTAAGCCAGCATTTCCTTGAATCTGGCTTATATATGTATGAAATTGAATTGTCATTTTTCCGGTATACATATCCAAAATCATCTATAAATGCATATTTGGCATTATTAATATAACATTCTAAATTAAACATTTTATCTTCTGCATATTCACAGTCTGCAAAAATAATATTATTTTTTGTAAGGAAATCCTTTTTATATAATTTGCCCCACACATAAGAAAGTGTTCCGACAGAGAAAAAGCCCATAAATCTGAAATCAGCGCTTTGTAGGTTTTTTTCGGAAAAAAGGCTGTGAGCTGAAGCAGGAAGAATTTTTCCTTTCCACAATCTGCTGTAGTTGCAGACGGTAATATCACTGTCAGATTCAATTGCAGCTTTGAGAAAATGTTCAATTATATCTTCTTTGGCAAAATAATCGTCAGCATCAACAAATAATATATAATCCCCGTCTGCATGTTTAATCCCGCAGTTTCTTGCATGGCCGGCACCTGCCTTTAACTCGTTAAAAACATGAATGTTGTCGTGGTTTTGGGCATATTCAGAGCAGATAGCTTCACTCTTATCAGTTGAATTATTAA
>JABLTO010128821.1_pt1 | contig 9990 bp, 9 predicted proteins | sample 7160091 | NCBI WGS metagenome assembly JABLTO01 (sample SAMN14651225, study PRJNA627086) | human gut metagenome | isolation source: feces | host: Homo sapiens
AATTCACCGGCGTCCGGGTGACGAACATATATCCGCCCAGAATCAATGCAGCGATAACGCTGCGGACTCCGCAGATCAGCAGTGGATTCCAGGAAATCAGTTTGATAAAGATACCGCCGAGACTCCACATAATGGCACACAGAGCCATCAAAAGCATGGAATTTCTTTTTGCACTGGTTGCAGTTGTCATGTCTTTTGTCCTCCTTCGTACAGTTATAATTATATTGACGCAAAAGCAAAATTGTATCATAATTTATGCGTAATATGTCGCAATATTGATCTTTTTGAAAAGAAGGAGAAGCAGATGCAGATTTTCGATATACCCATCAACAGCAATCGGATGGAAACTACCCGGATCGGGACGTTTGATTTCCCACTGGCCGTTCACGAAAACGAGCTGAAAAAGAATGTGCTGGGTTTCGTCAACTGGCACTGGCACTACGAATTTCAGCTGACTTATGTGGTCCGCGGAACCATTTCCGTGTTCTTCAACCAGCAGACCATCGACCTGCACGAAGGGCAGGGCATCTATATCAATCCGGAGGTGCTCCACATGATCCGCGACCGGTACGATTCTGACGCCATGTTCATATCCCTGGACGTCAGCCCGAAACTCTTAACGTCATTTCCCAACAGCGTTTTCGAGCGGAGCTATGTGAAGCCGGTATTTTGTAGTTCTGCCGCCGATGCGGTGATCCTGGATCCAGGGGTTTTCTGGCAGAAGAAAATCCTGGACGAGGCGATGAGCATCGAACTGGATTACAAAAGTCGCAGCTTTGGCTGGGAACTGGCTGTCAGCAGCAGCCTTTACGCCATCTGGAAAGAGTTGGTCTGCCATTTGCATGAGAGTCTTACGGAGCATGATGCTCCCGCTGCAGATGGAGCACGGATGCGCCGTAACCAGCGCATCAAAGAGATCCTCTCTTACATCCGGGAGCACTTCACTGAAAAGATCACTCTGGACGAAATCGCAAAGCACCTCCATCTCAGCACCAATGAATGCTGTCGATTTTTCAAGAAAAACATGAACTGCACTTTGTTTGAATATATCACGGAATACCGCCTCAGCAAAAGTATGGAACTACTGGAACACACCGATCTGCCGGTCTCACAGATCGCCTACGAATCCGGCTTTGGCAGTAGCAGCTACTTCATCGAAAAATTCCGCAAAAACGTCGGTATGACTCCGGCTGCATTCCGAAAAGCCAGGCGGTAGATTTTGCAGAAAACAAGGATCTCTTCTTCAGGGATTTCTGCGATAATCCGAAGGAAGGATCTGGTGCTGCTTCTTGAATGCGGCGCTGAATTTGCTCTGGCTGCTGTAGCCGACCTCATGGGCGATTTCTGAAAGCGGTGCATCGGTGCTCCGGAGCAGTTTCGCAGCGTGAGTCATTCGGCACTGGGTTACATAAGCTGCGATCGAAGTTCCGTAAACAGACTTAAATACCTGCTTTAAGGTAGTCGGATTGATCGGATATTGTCGGGACAGTTCGTCGATGGTGATGCGCTGCTGCAGATTTTCGGTCAGATAGGCCTGGATCTGATGGATGATATGGATCTGCTCCGACTGATATTCCGTCAGATGATCTTTCGGCTGCGGGGTAAGCTCTGCCTGATAAAGGAGCGTTTCCAGCGCTTTCAACTTCCAGAGCGATTCCTGCAAAGTCTCCGACTGTGCATAGAACCCTTCAAAAATCGTCTGGCTTTTCTGTGTACCAGCCAGCGATGTGAAGCTGATGTCTTTGCAGTATTTCTCCTGAAGGGCCTTTGCAGAAAACGAAGTGTCTCTGAATAATTCAGGCGGATCATCTTCCAGCACACTCAAGTCGATATAGAGGGTGATTCCCTCGTAATGACTGGTAGGAAGGGAAAATGCAGAATGGGCACAGGTCTCCATCATGTGGATCAAGAAATCTCCGGGCCCGAGATAGACATGGTGACCGGATCCCATTCGCCAGCCCATACGACCGGCGTGGCAGTAGTTGATTTCCAGGATGTGCTCTAAAGGCTCGTGCTGCACCTGCAGATGATCGGTCTGAAATGTGATGAAACACAGCGTGATCCCAGGGAAAAGTGAGATGTGATTCAACTGAGTGCCAGCAGGAGCGGCGGCCATACTCTGATTTATTTTTTCTAATTCCTGTTTGATATTTGTCATAATAAATCCTTGTCCCGTTCGGCAATACTTTTGACCCGAATAGCAAAGCTTCTCGGATTCGCCTTGCGTTTTTGTTTCGCTGTTATTATACTACAGGCAGATTAAAAAAGGAGGTTTTATTATGGCAGAACATAAAAAGATCGCAGTCCGCACCTGTGGCGGGTGTTACTGCAAATTCGATAGAAGAGAGATTTTTCAAAAGCTGTCGGAGGCGTTTGCAGGTAGCTGCGATTTCAAATATTCGTATAAGCTGGCGGAGGACAAGGACTTTGATCTGGTAGTGCTGATCAACGGGTGCGATTCTGAGTGCGCTCAAGAGAGCGAAACGGTGAAAAATCTGGTCATCGACCATACCAACTGGGATCGGTGCACTGACGTATTCGCTGAAGAGATGGGGCTGTAGCCCCTTTTTTCATTCTGCAAAGCTCTTTCGATCCGGCTTTTTTCTATAAAGAAGCCCTGCGTTAACGCAGGGCCCGGACCTATTTTATTTCCCCTCTAAAAGCTCCAGCGTTTTCCACCGCAGTTTCAGTTTTTGCTCCTTAGTCAGCGTGTCGCTCTGGACGTAAGATCCGGCAGAGCTGCCGCCGGCATTAGCAGCCTTTGCAGGATCAGAATCCGCATCATCACCTGAAATAGGAGCCGTCCCCTCGTCCAAAAGGCAGAGTGGCGGGAACAGCACACACCACCAGTTTTCTCCCTGGCCGCTGCCGATGGTGATGTTGAGCGCCTCGTAATTCCCAGCCGGGAAGGTGATGTCCCCGTAAGTTTTCTGTGGAATGTAGCGTACCCCCAGCTCCACCGCCGCCGGATAATCATACCCTTGGGCGGCAATGACCCCTTCGGCGATCCTTTGCAGCCGCTTCTTGTTTTCTTTTAAATATTCCCGCGTTTCGTCCACGGTTTTCAGATCCTTTTGGTCGGCCATGTACTCAATGACTGCGTCCCGCACCTTCAGCTTCAGCGCCTGGTCGCCCGCCTTGTTGCTGTTGGCGATGACGTGGAGCCGCAGGATCCCCTCGTGGTCGTTCCGGCAGCTGTCCCCCGCATATGTATAAACGAGGAGCAGCCCCATAAACAGCACGAGGATCAAAGCGATCACGCATTTTCGTTCGTCCGACATCAGACGGATATGTTCCTGTAATTTTTTCACGTTTCCTTCCTCCTGATCGTTTTTCAAGTGTTTGCAAAGAGTCTTTCCGAGGAGCGGAAACTTTATACATGATTTCTAAAAAAATTTCTGCAAAGAGTTCTCCGGACGTTTTTTGACCGGCATGATGAGGCCATCGATGCCGGGAGCACGCGTGGTGCTCCCGGCAGGTACGGACTGTCCTGCTGTGACCGGTGAATGCTCTGCACTCGATCAGCGCACGATCAGAAGCTTGGCACCTTCCGCCAGAGGAGCGTCGCCATCAATTTGGTTGAGCTGCACCAGAGCATCGGCGTCGCATTGATAATGCTTGGCGACATCCCAAAGACTGTCTCCTGCGCTGGTAATGTAGATGGCCATGGCAGGCTGCTGGGGATCTTCGCCCCTGGCAGTGAAATGCTCAAGGCTGGTAAATTCACAAGTTTCACTGATCCATACCTCGATGGTAGCGTTCACATTGATCTCAATCTGCCTGCTGTTGATGGTGTCGATCCAGAAGTCCTTGATAGCGGAGCACGTGAACAGATCGGCTTCCTGCAAAGCTTCTGGTGAAGCGGATGTGTTCAGTGCTCCCCGCAGCGGAACCTCTGATTTAATGACAAAAGCCCGCCCGGTTTCATCCAGTGACAGGATTCTGACAGGGACCGATCCTTCGATGACGATCCTCCCGTGCTCCGGATGGACTGAAATATTACCTGGGAGAATGCTCCCGCAGATCAGCTTCTCGGGATGCTGATCCTGCTGCGTCAGGTTCACCACTTCTCGTGCTGAAATTTCCCCGGAAAGCACATCTGTGAGACAGGAAAGAGCCTCGACCTTCCGATCGAAATGGATGGATTTTTCTTTGTGGTAGGCGTCGGAAGCCACTGGGATCTGCTTGGATCCGTACCCGTGGATCCGGATCCGCACTTGTCCTTCCAGCTGGAAGGTATCCTGATTTTCGATAGCTAACTTGAGTCCGTCGCCACTGAAATCCACTTTGATAAGATCGCTGTTCAGTTGACTTTGCAGTGGGATGAACTGGGTGAATTCCGTCTTTTCTCTCCGGCAGCAAAGCTGATTCTCTCTTTCGTCGTCCTCTCCCAGATACAGGATCTGGATCTGCAAAAGCCCGTTGATGATCAGTTTGCCCGATGAAATCTGCCTGTGGGTTTCCGTGATAGTGAAGCTCTCTTTTAAGATCCGTACCGGTTGCGGCTGACCTTCCTCAACGGCAATTTCCTGTTCTATGTCTGCAAATTCTTCTGTTTCGAATATCAGATCTGCAGCCTCCTTTTTTTCCTGCTTCAGGATCAGATTCTTGTCGCTGGAATCCCGCAGCACGTGCAGTTCTGTTTTCTGGATTTCCGTAACAGCAATGCAAAGCTTCCCGCGTACCTGGAATTTCCGCTCGTTGAGTCGGGACGGTTCGACTTCTTTCAGGCAGACTGTCGCATAATAAATACGGTCGGAATCGGCCTGCGAAGGGGACGTGTTCTGCGAGCTGGAAGTCCCCCAGCAGGCAGACGTTTCAAAGGTGATGGTGGAGCGGACTACGTCTACAGGAGTTCCCTCGCCGCCGTCCGGACGGTAGACGGTGAACAGCAAAATCTCACCAGAATATGTATCGCTGCTGCTGTAATGGGTCTTGCCCGGCTGAGATGGCGTGACGCGACCCTCGGAAAAGAGAATCTGGATCATGTCTGGCATGGTGTCAGGAACCAGCAGTGTTTCATCGAACGGGAGGGTGTAGTTCCAGGTGCGCCGCCGGTTCCGCAGGCGGATGTTGTCGTAATGGAGTTCGGCGTCTAGCAGGGATTCGGCTGACAGAGATGCAGAACCGCTGGCAGTGCCTGAGCTGCCGGCATTGCCGGTATTTGACTGAGATACAGACCTGCTGGCAGCGCCTGCGCTGCCTGCATTGCCGGTATTATTGACGTCGCCAAACTGGGTGTCAGTGCGAGCTGATGCGGCAGACTGTATTTTTTTCATAGCAGTGTCTGGCGCGGATGCCGGCTGCGACGCAGCCGGCTTTGCAGAACCCGGATCGCCGGAATTTCGGTTCGCGGCCGGACTGCTGCCGGAGTCTTGTGATTGACTTATTACAGGAGTCGCAAGACGTGCCGCTTCTTCTAGAGAAATTTCCTCATATCCTCCGTAAGGATCGGTGATCGGATTCGGCTTCTCTTCTATACTTTCGCCGCTGGTGGGTGCGAGGGCCTGCTTCCCGGTTGGCAGCGTATCATAAGGCGATGTTGTCATATTTGTAACCTCCTTTATTGGTGCGGGAACTATATTTCCTTTTCAAGCATATGAAGGGGGCAGGGCGATTATGCAGACGGGCGGCGGATTGTGAGCCCTGTTTTCGTGGCCTGCAGATCGCATTGTTTAGGGGCTGGAGGAATAAATCACGTCGGAGGTTCGCCGCACAGCGGCTTATGCGCTTAACAGAAATTGGCAGATCGTGTTGAACCCGGGCGTTTGGTTCCAGCGGAATTTGCAAAATCAAACCGCACTCTGAAAGAAAATCTCGGAATTATCCGCACAAACAAAAAAGCCCGCCAGAAAATTCCTGTTTCGGAGTCTTCTGGGGACTTTGGGTAAACCCTGAGAAACTTTGATTAGCCGGACTTTGCTAGTTTAACGGATCGCCTACACACCTTCGCGAATGATCAGATCCTTTAGCCGGTCGATATGTATATCGGCTGCCTGGCGAGCTGCATCTGCATCACCATTTTCGATGGCTTCCAGGATCGTCTGGTGCTCTTCCGGCATGTTTTCTGCACGACGGAAATTATCATAATAAATATAGCGGAAGCGCAGTACCAGTTCCTGTAGCTGTTCGATCATCTGCACCAGGATCTTGTTGTTGCAGGACTCCACGATAATGCGATGAAAACGTGTGTCGTAAGTGATCATATCCTGCATATTTCCATCTGCGACCGCCTGATTGTATTTTTTTGAAACATCTTCCAGCTCACGCATCTGCTCCGGCTTCATACGAGACGCTGCAAAGAACGCTGCCAACCCTTCCATATTCTGGCGTACTTCCAGTATCTCCACCATATCATCGGTAGAGATCTGAGAAGCATATGCTCCACGGCGCGGCTCGATGGTGACAAGCCCTTCTTTTTCCAGCTTCCGGATCGCTTCCCGGATCGGTGTACGACTTACGCCCATTTCCTCTGCCAGCTCAACTTCCATCATACGGGTGCCCGGGATGATGGTTCCTGTAAGTATTTGCATTTTTAGCTCTTCATAGACCATTTCGCGCAGCGGTCTATGATTCTGGATGTCAAAATTCAACATGTTTTCCCTCTCTTGTTACATCGCGATGCCTGTCCTGCCCTGTCGTTTTTGCGACAAAACTCTCTGGATTGCGAGACTTCATCACTTCGCAGATCTGCTGTGCTTTGCTTAACTCTTCACACAGGCAGAATACGGTCGGCCCGCTTCCGCTCATCATGACACAGTTCGAAATCCCGGCGGACTGGCATAAATCGGACATTATGTTCTTTGTATACACAATGATAGGATAACGCTTTAACGCAAAATTTTCAAGTACATTGACCATTTTTTCCTCTAGCACTTTGTAATTATTTTCGAAAATCGCAGATATTACTGCATTATTGTCCGGATGGCGTGGTATTCCTTCGTTGTCGATACCACGATAGACCTCTGCGGTGGAAACGCCGATAGCCGGCTTAGACAGCACGATAAACGAGTCCAGTCCGGTCAGAGGTTTCAGATCGGTTCCTGTTCCGGTCGCCAGCGCACAGTGACATGCATCCGGGTCGTCTGCAAAGCTTCCCTGCAAAGCTTTCTCTGCGGCTGCCTGTCCCATGATGCAAAACGGTACGTCGGAGCCTAGCCGTGCGCCGATCCTGCAAAGTTCTTTCACAGAAAGGTTCAGTTCCCAAAGCTGGTTGATAGCGTGAAGGACGGCGGCACAGTTACTGCTGCCGCCGGCAAGTCCCGCCGCCATCGGGATCTGCTTTTGGATGTCGATGGTGAGGACGCCGCCCGCCGCTTCAGTGCCCGCGGCGGCTTTTGAGCTTCCGCCCGCCGCATCTGTGCCCGCGGCGGCTTTTGAGCTTCCGTCCGCCGCATCTGTGCCCGCGGCGGCTTTTGCATTTCCGCTCGCCGGACCGCCGAATTCGGCTATCATTTCCTCGGCGGCTTTCCAGGCCAGGTTGCTGAAATCTGCCGGAAGATCAGGACGGCTGACGGTCAGCTGGATCTGGATTCCTGTGGGATCTGGTTCTGCTGTTTGCCCTGGTTTCCCTCGCCTTACGGATCCTGCTTCCCAGCTCACCGTGACCTCATCGCAAAGTGAGATCTGCTGCATGATCATTTCCACATCATGATATCCGTTAGGTCTTTTTCCTGTCACATCCAGAGTCAGGTTGATCTTCGCATATGCGTGTAACTGAATTCTTTTCATTTGGTTTCTCCTTACCGCTGCATTTGGTATGGCTGCAGTTTCTGCAATGTCTCTCCAGCATTCTTGCAGCCCCGGAGGGGACTTTGCAGCTGCTACGAAAAAGGGGCAAGCCTCTGGCTTACCCCCGTTTCATCCATTTATTTTTTCTTTTTGTTCTTGGAGTTCTTCTGCTTGCCGGTCTGGTTCTTCGGGTTGGTATTGCCCTTTTGGTTGTTGCCGCCGGAAGGCTCAGCAGTCTTCTTGACCTCCACCTTGTAGGTGCTGCCTGCTGCAGAGATCGGTCTTGCCTTGGAAACTCTCTTATTGGATTCCTTGCGAAGCTTTTCTGCGACTTCTTCCTGGATCTTCTTTTCCTCGGCTCTGCGCTTTTCTTCGGCTTCCGCCTGTTTTGCCTTGCGCTTCTTATCCTTTTCTACGATTTCTTCTACGGACTTGCCGGTTCTCTTTGCTTCCTTATACGGATTTACAGTTTCGGATTTACCCTTCTCTTCCTTTTCTTTTTCCATGGCCTTCTTAGCGCTGCGACTGCTGAAGAAGATCATGCCGACGATCATTACGACCATCATGATCATGTAGATCCTTGTAGATCCCTTCTGGTCAAGAGTCTTGAAGTGGAGCTTGTGGCTCACGCCCATTTTCGTGCCGTCTGTAGATGTCAGATTTTTACCGATCGTCAGATCGTATTCTGTGTCGCCTTCGATCTGGATGTCCTTTTTCACCGTGTCGGATACGACCATGACCAGGCCTTCTTCCTTGTGGCTGTAATATACTTTGATCGGAATTTTCTTTCCCTTTTTATCCGTCAGCTTGAACTGCTTGGCGTTGGCTTCGCGGGAAGCCTTATCCTTCGGGAGCATTTCCGTGTCAAAGTAGATCTTCACACTCAGGTTTTCCACGGAAACATTTTTCGCATTGTTTTCCGGAGTGGTTTTTTCTATTTTGAAGTTTGCACCTTTCTGCGTATTTGCTGTTTCTTTCGCTGCGAAACAGGAAGGTGCTAAGATAGATACTGCCATAATCATAAGGCAAATCAGTGCACTGACTCTTTTCATTGATGTTTTTCCTCCGCCTTGTTTTTTCTTAATTGTTTAAAAAAGTCCCTTATGATGCCGCTGCATTCCGCCTGCATCACTCCGGTCTCTATTTCTACAAAATGATTCAGCTTCTTTTCCTGAGGGATGTTAAAAACCGATCCGCATGCGCCCGCCTTGGGATCCATGGATCCGATGTAGAGCTTTTCGATCCGGGACCATACGATAGCACCGGCACACATGCTGCAGGGTTCAATGGTGACGTACATGCTGCAGCCTGGAAGCTTCCAGCCTCCAAGTCGTTTCGCAGCCTGACGGATCGCCACGATCTCTGCGTGTGCTGTGGGGTCACAGCCGGTCTCCGTTTCGTTATGACCTCTGCCGATGATCTCGCCGTCCTTGACGATCACGGCGCCGATGGGGATCTCCCCCATGGCAGCGGCTTTTTTCGCCTCTTTCAGAGCTTCTTCCATATACTTTTTCATATACTTTACAATAGTATCACATTTTCGCGAGGCAGGCAAGATGTTGTTGCAGCCCCGCCAAAGTTTCGCTTGTAGGATTACAATACATGTGTTACAACTAAATAAAGAAAAAGCGGAAACTTCAATTCTGTGTTAAAGTTAAGTTACCACACCAAACCATACACAAGAACAGGAGGTTTCCGCATGACAAGTATAACACAAGATATGAAGTACCGTCTATCCCTGATCCGTTACGCTGAAAAATATGGCGTAACGAAAGCTGCTATCAAGTACAAAACCAACCGTCAGTATATTTACCGCTGGAAACGCCGTTTTGACGGTTCTATAGAGTCCCTTCGTGACCGCTCCAGACGGCCTCACTCTCATCCTAATCAGCATACTTCCCAGGAGATCCAACTCATCCGGAATATGCGCAGAAGGAATCCTCATACCGGCCTGGTGACCTTTTGGGTAAAACTCAGACAGCATGGCTATACCAGATCCATTACAGGATTATACCGCATTCTCAAAAAGCAGGGTATGACAGCTGAAAAACTTCCCAATCCCAAATATGTGGCCAAACCCTATGAACAGATGCTCTATCCAGGACAGCGTATCCAGATCGATGTTAAATTTGTTCCCTCAGTCTGTCTGGTCGGTGATGCTGAAGGTAAAAAATTCTATCAGTACACTGCGATCGACGAGTATTCCCGCTGGCGTTATGTGGAGGCCTTTGAAGAACACAGCACCTATTCCTCTTCTGT
>JABLTO010111416.1_pt1 | contig 9989 bp, 10 predicted proteins | sample 7160091 | NCBI WGS metagenome assembly JABLTO01 (sample SAMN14651225, study PRJNA627086) | human gut metagenome | isolation source: feces | host: Homo sapiens
AGTTCAGTCTGCCAAAGGCAGACCGGGTTGCCCAAGGGCAACCCGCCTTGCGTCTTCCCTTCGTTCCCCCCTGCACCCCTTCGGATAGCCACTCAAAGCAATAGAGCGCCCCATAGGGCTGCAAGCCCTTCTCCCGCGCCGTAGTCGGCGCGTCAGGCCTCTTGACAGGAAACTGCTCCCGGCAGAGCTGTCGTGTAATGCCGCTTGCAGGGGGGCTTTCCGCTCGCCCCCTGCATCCCTTCGGTTCGCCTGCCAAAGCAAAACTGTACCCCATAGGGTTGCACCTGTAAAGTTACTGTACACCGTCACAAGCAGGGGAATTTCTACGATAAAGCGGATGAATAAAGGAACTTTCCGCTCACCTATCAAAAAAAGAAACGCTCGTAAGACCATAAGCCCTCAATATCCCCGGCGAACCGACCGCATTATCCCCAGCGCCGCCGCACTCAAACCCCACCATGCCGCCGAAAACTGCGGGCACACCTGACCCCGCACATTCAGTGGCATCCGCCGGTAGTCCCATATCTGGTGCCGCCGATTGAAAAGCCGCCCCAGTCGGTACTCTAATAAGGTGATTCCGGCGCTGCCTAGTAGCCCGGCCTTCCATAAAGGCCAGTGTAAAGTCAACGGACATAACGCTTTCAGCCCCGCCAAACTGACGCCGCCTGCCAGCGCCATAGCCGGATGCGTTCGCCTGCGGTATAAAAGCTCCAGCGCCGGATAACCGATCATTCCAAAGAAAAAAGCGCGACGCAGAAAAATCCCCCTTTTCGTTCCAAAAGATCGGAGATAGTTTGCGCATGTTTCAGCATTCTAGCCTCGTATTCGTCTGAAAAGAGTACCCAGAGTGGCCGAAATGCGAAAAGCGCTTTTCTCCATATTCGGTTTCCCTCTACCAATTGGCCAATATTGCCCGATCAATTGATAAATGTAACAGAAATGTAAGAAGAATGCGCCCTCTTTTGTAAAAGGGACGCATTGCTTCTATTTGTACAAAAATGTTATACTAATTTATCACGCTGGAAACGAGGGGTTCGTATGACGCCTGTGATTCTGGAAGTCATATTGGGGATTCTGCTGCTGGTATATCTGGTCGCCGCGCTGGTGCGGGAGATCAGACGGCTGCAGCGGCAGAGGATGCGGGTACGGAAACTGTACGCCTCCCCGGTCTTTCAGGATATGCTGCCCATGCTGGAACACGCCCGAAAACGGCATTTGGAGCAGGTTCGGGTGGATAAAACAGGCGTGTTGATCACCTACCTTTTCCCGTCTGGCAGCAACTCGGCCTTTTTGATGAAGCCCCATGGGTACGCCTATTTGACGGAGGAACAGCAGGACGCTATGCGGACGCTGTTGGAGGAATGTCTGCCGAAGCTGCGTCAGCGGGGCTGCTATCGGCTGCTGCGGCGCACCTATCATCTGGTGAACGGACAGGTGGAGTATTCCTACCGCTATGTGATGCAGAATCATTATAAGGCTTCGCTGGTGCGAGCACCGTATTATGAGCAACTGCAGAATCAGCCCTGGCGAGGATAAAATAAAAAGTGGGGAGTCTCATGGAAAACGTGGGGCTCCCTGCTTTTTTGGTTGGAAAGGGGTAGAAAGTTCTGGCTTGTTTTATGAGTGGGGCGTGATGCGTTGCAACTAGTGCGGAAAGAGGTTAGCAATTCAATGGCGTGTTTGGAATGAAAGGGGGGCAGGGAGTGACGGAAAACCTCCGTTGTGCCCGCAGGCACGCTTCGCAGAGCGAAAAGTTTGCTGTGAATGAGGGGGCTTGACGCGCCGACTCCGGCGCGAGTGGTGGGGCTGCCGCCCCGAAGGGGTAGTACTTTCTTTCGAAGCGAAAGAAAGTACCAAAGAAAGCACGCGGCACGGCGACTACGTGAAAAAGGCTACTACTGCCCATTTTGCCGGCGGGGCTCGCAACGTCGCGCGCAATGGAGTTGGACAGCTATCCCCAACGCCTGTGCGCGCTCCTGTGCTCGCCTTTTTCCGCCGTCAAAATGGGCGGGCCTTTTTCCCTCCGCTGCCTATCGCCGCTCTGCTCCCCCACAGTTGGCGTTGGGCAGACTCAACCAACGCGAGTTGGGATATTACGCTGTAGCTTGGGTGGTCTCGCCGCATAGGAAAACAGACTTGATTTTTTCCCACTACGGTTGGCACTATGCCTACTCAATCAGCGCCGCTTGGCATGTTTCGGTGCAAATTGAATATTTTTGTAATGCAAAAGGCCAGCGTGGGTTCAAGTCCACACTGGCCTTTTGGGCAAGCCGGAGGGCCTGTCGCCCGACGGCGGCCTTCTCTATTCAACTGGCTGGAAACCACACCAGACTCGCGAGCCGCGAGACCCGTTGCCGAGCGGCGGTAAAACCCCGGCCAACTGGCATGTCCCTCTACGCCCCTGCGCGGCAAGGCCGCGCAGAGATGGGTGCAGGGCTTTAGCCCTGCTGCTGGTCGGAGTCCAGCATGTCCTGATATTTTTTGAGAAGCTCCTGGAAGGACTTGCGGTAGTCGGCGGCAGCGGTGCGGAGAGAGTCCATGTTCTTGGTCAGAGCCTCTTTTTCCTCCTGCGCGTCGTCCACCAGACGGCTGGCCTGATCCTCCGCATCCTTGATGATCTGGGCGGCCTTTTCCTTGGCCTTCTCCACTTCCTCATCCGCCAGACGCTGGGCGCTGAGCAGAATGCTCTCCAGCGTGGAGCTGGTCTTGGCGATGGGCGTTTCTACAGGCTGGGCCTGCGCCACGGGCGCGGGCTTTACCGCTTCGCGGGCGGCCTTCAGCTCGTCCTGAGCCTTCTGCAGGTCGCTCTCCAAAGAGGTGATCTTCTCCTGCATGTTGGTCATTTCGTCGCAGATCTCGTCCAGAAATTGGTCTACATCGTCCCGGTCGTATCCGCCGCCCTTGAGGGCAAACTCTTTGTCGTAAATATCGTCGATCGTGATGGCCATGTGGGTCGCTCCTTTCATGCGTTGGGCTTTATGGATTTCGCTTGTCTCCGAAGAGAAGCATTTTGAGGGGATAACGTCCTTTTCGGGTGGGGGAGCCGATCTCCTGAACCTGCAGACGGCCGAAGCCCCGCACGGAGATCATGTCTCCAGCTTCCACCTGCGCGTCGGTGCGCTGCGTGGGCAGATGCCTCAATTTCACCTGACCGCCGTTGATGAGATCGGCGGCTTTGGATCGGGACAGGCGGCAGCCGGAGGCTACCACCGCGTCCAGCCGCGGGCTGGCGACGGTGTCGCGCCACTCTGTTCCTTCCGGGGGAGCCAGTTCGGGCAGCTCCGATAACAGCGCCGTCTGAAGGCGGATGCGCCCGGCGGAGAGCAGACTGTCCCGCAGATGCTCTGCCATGCTGTGCTCGCAGAACAGGATGGCCCGCTCCGCTTCCAGCACGATGTCGCCGATGCAGTGCCGCTCCAGGCCCAGCCCCATCACACTGCCCAGAATGTCCCGGTGAGCGGGCGCACTCTGGTGGGGCCAGCGGAGCTCCAGCGCATCCATGGGAAACTCGGGAACTTCATCCTCCGGGGAAAAGCAGGCGATCACCCGCTCCGCGTCCGGATAGCCGCCGTTCAGCACTGTGAAGACCTGCGCCTTTTTTCCGGCTGTTAAAGCCCATTGCGCTTCAGCCGGGGAAAGAAAGCCGGTGAACAGCGGCCTGTCCTGTCGAAAACTGCGCTCGGCCAGCTCCTGAAAGCGTCGGCGCAGCAGTTCCTCGCTTTGTTCTTCCCGCATGGACTTACAGGGCCCGCTGAAGCATGCGCAGCAGCTGCATGAGAATGTCAATCACCAGCCACACCGCCAGCGGGGAAAAGTCCACGGGAGAGTTCATCAGCTTGGGAAACCATTTGTACAACAGCTGCCGGAAGGGGTATAGGATTCCCTCCATATGGGGACGGAGAAACTCCATCACCCGGCTGCCGGGGGCGATATAGGAGAGCAGACAGTAGATCAGCAGCGCGGCGCTGACAACACGCAGCAGCAGGATCAGGATGCCGAAGATCATGGAAAGCATGAAACGCGCCTCCTGTGATTACTGGGGATAATCCACCGCACGGTAGCGACCGGAGACCTGTCCGGCAGTACCGGTGGCGGCATAGCTGCCCGTGAAGCTGCCCGCCACGGCGGAAGCCATGCTGATGGGGTGATTCCGCTGGGTGCCCTGCGCAAAGAACCGGGCCGTGGGGGATTCGGTGCTGAAGGTTCGGGGCGCGGGCTGCTGCGGAGCCTCATAGGAAGCGGACTGTTGGGCTTGCTGATAATTTTGAGCGGGCTGCTGATAGCTGCCGCTGGATCGCTGTGCCTGCTGCTGATAACCGGCGGCGGACTGCTGACTCTGCTGCGCCTGCGCGTAACCGGCGGAGTAGCCCTCCTGCTCGTAGCGCTGACGGGCGTAACCCTGGGCTTCAGGAGCCGCTGCAGCCTTCTGCATGGCGGGATCCAGCACCACCTTCACCGTGGGGGCGGAGATAAGGTAAATGCCCCGGGGCGAAATTTTGTTCAGCGCGCAGCCCAGCGTATAGGCCGCGCCGCTGAGCATGTCCACACAGCGCTGCCGTTCGCTGTCGCTGGCGATAAACTCCATGTTCAGGAACACGGAAGCGTTGGTTTTGATATAGCCGATGACGTCCTTGCATTCGTTACGGCTGCGAAGGAGCACCACATATTCCACGTGGGTATAAGCCATGCCTTCGGGGTTCTGCTGCATCCCGGGGAACATGACCACGTTGCCGTTCACCGGGCCATAACCCTGCGCATAGCCGTTGGGGGCCATTCCCTGCTGTGCGGGGGCTACCTGTTGAGCGGGAGCCGCCTGCTGCATGGGCTGCTTCTGCGCCTGAGCGCGCTGCTGGGCTGCGGCCTGCGCCGCCGCCTGCTTCTGCTGCTCATAAGCGGCCTGCTGCTGTTGGTAGGCTTCCATTTCCAGATCGCGCTTGCTGCGGTAGGGAACCCGTCCGCCATATTCGCCCTCGCCGCGTCCAAAGGGATCCAGCGGTTCCCGGCGCTCGGAGGTTTCCCCGGCCGCCTGACTCATCTCATCCTCGATGGTCGCGCCGCCGTAAGCGTCCTGCGCGTCCCGGGAAGCATAATAGCCGCTTTCGTGATCCGCGCTGCCGCGAATGAGCCGGTCACTCTTTTCCGACAGCCAGCTGCTCACCTTCTGAAAGATACCCAATGTTCAAAACCCCCCTGGAATCATTGCCGGTGCAATGCTCAGTCCTGATACAGCGCCGTGCCTACGCGCACCATGGTCGCGCCCTCCTGGGCGGCGATCCGATAATCCCGGGACATCCCCATGGAAAGCTCCCGCATTTCCACGTTGGGCAGATCCTCGTCCCGAAGCTGGTCAAATAAACGGCGCATTCCGCGAAACAGCCCGCGCAGTTCGTCCTCTCCGGCGTACTGGGGCATGATGCTCATCAGCCCTTCTACATGCAGACCGGAAAAATCCCGCATCTTCCGAAGAAACGGGAGAACTTCCTCCACAGGCATACCGCCCTTCTGGGGCTCCTGCGCAATGTTGACCTGAACCAGCACCGGCAGCGCCCGTCCCCGCTGCCCGGCGCGGCGGTCGATCTCCTGCGCCAAATCCATCCGATCCAGCGCGTGGAGCAGGCATACATGATCTATTATATATTTAACTTTGTTGGTTTGCAACCTTCCGATCCAGTGTAAATGAAATTCCGGGGAAATTTCGGGAAGTTTGGGCAGGGCCACCTGCGCCCGGTTCTCGCCGATATCCCAAATTTCCATGGGCTTGAGGAGGTTGATGACCCGGGGCGTGACGGTTTTGGTCACGGCCACCAGCTTGGCGGGAGGAGAGTCCTGATAACGGTTTTCCGCCAGCGTTTCCAGTACTTTTGCCACATTCCGGCGCAGCGTTTCTTCTGTCACACTGTCCAGAAGCGGCGGATGAACGGCCGGAGCCGTCTGCAAATCCATGGTTTCTCCCTCCCTTTGAAATTTGGTGGATCGGTCAGAACAGACGCACGGTCATGCCGTCGGTCAGGTAGCCGGTTCGGATGGAAGTGACGTAAGCCTTGCCGCCTTCTTCCCGCAGCACCGTCACCGGCACGAACAGAGGCTCGGACTCGGTGACGATGACCACGCCCACCGCGTCGTTCTGGGTGTACAGCGCCCGGGAGGGCACCTCCATGCAATCCACATATTCGCCCAGCTGAGCCCGGCAGGTGCGCATATACAGCACATCGGACACATCGCCCAGCACAGCCAGTCGAACCAGCAGCTCACCGCCGGAACGGGTGGAGGACAGCACCTGCGCGTCCACCACCGTGCTGGAAAACTGTTCCAGCACCAGCTTGTAGGTGTCCCCGTCCCGGGGGCTCCACGTGTCGTTTTTCACCAGCATCAGGACGGCGTAGTTGCCTTCCTTCACCAGCCGGTACAGGTCGGTGCGGCCCCTCGCGGCGGTGCCACGGTCGGGCTTCACGCCGTTGATCATGGAACGCACCTGAGAGGGCGTGTAGCTTTCATAGGCGCTGGGGGTCAGCGCGTATTCGAAGCCGTCGGTGTAAAAGCTGACGATGCTCTGCTGCATGGCCCGCTTGGGCTTGATCCAGCTTTCGATGCGTTTTTCCTGCGTGGCTTCGTCGTCGTAGAGACGGTTCAGGCGCATATCGGTGGAATATTTGGTGCGGAAGTAGTCCTGCCGCTGGGTGATGGCCGTGGCCAGAATCTGCTCCTGATTGGTCAGATTGCCCCGGGCACCGTGTACCAGACTGCGCACCTCCAGTCCCCGCTCCAGCACCTCGTTTTCCAGCCGCTCCATGCGCTGGTCAAAGTCCGTTTCGCTGGCCAGAAGGCTTTGCTGATAGTCGTTGATGGCGTCCCGGTCGTTCTGCAGGGCGGTCATTTCGGCGGTGCTGTAGCCGGTGGAATACACATAGCAAAGAATATCGCCGCTGTAGACCACGCTGCCCTCCTGGGCTACGTATTCGATGGACTGAACGCCCTCGTCGTCAAAGGCCGTCTCGTTTCGGACGATCAGCGCGTCACCGGTATAGGTGGTGCCGATGGAACTGGCCTTTACCGTAGCGGTGGCGGTCCGCTGCCCGGAGCCGAAGCGGCTGTAGGCATAAACGCCGCCGCCGATGATGGCCGCGCCCAGAAGAAGCGCCAACACCCGTTTTCCGCCGCCCGGTTTCCGGGGCTTTTTCGGCTTCTTGAGCTTCTTCCCCGGCTGATTGTAGGGGTTGGGCTGAATGGGGGGCATCTGCGGGGGCATATTGGGCGGCACAAAGGCTCCGCCCTGCATGGGCTGGGAAAGATCCGGCTGCTGCATGACAGGCTGCTGGCCGAAGTCCTGCCCCGGCTGACCGTATACGCCGCCTTGGGGCACAAAGGCTCCCGGCTGCTGAAAGGGCGGCATTTGCTGGGGCTGCTGGGAAAAATCCCCATACCCCGGCATGACCGGCGGCATCTGCTGCGTATAATCAAAAGGCTGGCCCTGCGGCACAGAAGCACCGGGCTGAACTGCGCCGTAGGGGGGCGCGAAGGTTCCGCCTGCGGGCTGACCATTCTGGGGCGGAACGGCGTTGGGCGAAAAGCCGGCGGGCGCTCCGCCCTGATTGTAGAAATCCGGATCCTGCTGCATCGCCGTTCTCCCTCCTTCTGTGAATTCTACCGTATTTCCATAGGGCGCTGCGGTCAACGAGCGCCCTCCATGGTGCGCAGACGTTCCAGCACCCGGCGTTCCATCCGGGAAACCTGCATCTGGGAAACGCCCATCCGTTTGGCCGTCTCCCGCTGGCCCAGCCGCTCCTCATAGCGCAGGAGCAAGAGTTGTTTTTCCTGCGGGGTGACGCAGCTCAGGATCCATTCCATCCACTGGCTGCGTTCCTGACGCTCCAGCTCCGGGTCATCCTCGCCCAAAAGATCGGCCAGATCGGTCTCGCCGGTCTCGTCCACCGGCGCGTCCAGCGATACCACTTCCGTCTGCCGTTTCAGATTGATGAGGGCGATCATTTCCTCGGGAGTAATGCCCATTTCCTGCGCCAGCTCCATGGCGCTGGGGGTGCGCAGGTGCTCCTGCTCGAAGCGCTCCTGCAGCCGGGCCATCTGGTACAGCCGCTGCCGTGCGTCCCGGGGAGCACGCACCATGCTGCCCTTATCCCGCAGATAATTGCGCAGATCGCCGGTGATGGTGGGCACCGCGTAGGTAACGAAGCGCAGGTTCCGGTCTGGCTCGTAGCGTTCCAGCGCCTTCAGAAGTCCCATGGCCGCCACCTGCTCCAGATCCTCCCGGGGCATGCCCCGACCGGTGAACTTGGCGGCAATGGCTTTCGACAGCGGGAGCAGCCCCTCGAACAGACGGTCACGCAGCTCCCGATCCCGGGTCTGGGCATATTCGTGCAGTCCCTGTGACAGTTGCTCGTTTTTCATCGGAGCCACCGCCTACTCTGCCAGAGAACCGCAAATGCCGTACACGCCGTGCTCGTCGGTCTCCAGACGGACTTCCGGCAGCAGCGTTTCCAGCACGCAGCGGGCGATCTCCGCGTCCAGCGCATCCGCCGGGCCCTGTCCTGCTTCCCCTTCGGCGGAAAAGCGGAATTGCAGCCGTCCTTTTTCCGCCCGGGCGCTGAGTACCAGCGTTTCGGGGGTGGTGGTCTGATGAAGGAGGCAGTCGCAGCATTCGTTGACGGCAGTCTGCAGGTCGCCGATCAGATCAGCGTCCAGCCCCGCCAGCATTCCCAGACCGCTCAGGGCCATGCGGGCGATCAGCCAGTCCTCCTGCCGCGCCGACAGCCGAAGAACCATTTCGTGGGGCCTGTCCATAGCCAGTTTGCCTCCTTCCGGCGGAAATACCCAAGGATAGCCATAATTGTAACACAAATGTAAAGAATAACGCAAGCAATTAAGAAAACTTTGTTACGCTTTTTTCATGATTCTTTTCGGGAGTTTTGGCAGAAAAGCTGGTTTTTTCGGGAAATGGCAGGAACCGCTGGGCGCACAGGCACAGGGGCGTCAGAGCCGCTACAAAGGAGAAGAACCGCGCGTCCTGCCCGCAGAGCAGCAGCATGGTGGCCAGACAGTAGCACAGGAGGGGAAAGACCGGCAAAAGCCTTTCCGTGCCGCCGTGGTACAGCGCCCACAGGGTCGCGAGCAGCAGGAGCAGCAGCTGCGCGCCGGTGTTTCGGCTCAGCCAGCGCAGGGGAAGAAATTCCAGCGGCGCGGACAGAAGGTCCGTCACGGCCTGACCGACGGCGTGAAATTGGCGGGGTGCTTTTTGAGCGACGTCCAGATCGCCGGAATTGGTCACTCGCTGGTAGCTGCGATCCTGCCCCGATACATCCCATACCAGCCCGGTGACCTCGTTGAAGGTCTCGAAGGCCAGCCGGGGATCCGCCGCCGCCGTCCGGGCGGCCATGGAAAGAAGGCTCGTCATCGTCTGAGACTGAATCTTTTCCCGGAAGAATGTGAACTTGATGGAATTATAGTCCGACCGGCGGTAGGTGTTCTGCCAGCCGTCCTCGTCGGCCAGCGTGTCCAGAAACGCCCGGGTCTCGCCATCCAGAATCTCCGGCTCCTGCTGGCGGGCGTTGCACAGCAGGGTCATGGGCAGGCCCACCGCTTCCTCCAGCGTGTTGTCGGGATAGACGATGTCCAGCCGGCTGTACAGCCCGCCCTGAATCAGCAGCAGGCAGCCGAGGCAGCACAGCGCCCCCGTCACCACGCCCTTTTTCTGCCTGCGGAAATAGCACCCGGCGGCCAGCAGCCCCAACGGGAGGGTCAGCAGGAAGCCGTTCTGCCGCACCAGCGTGGTAAAGGCCAACGCCAGCCCGAAGCAGAGAGCGTTGCGGGCGCTGGAAAGCCACACGCCCCGGGTGCGGATCAGCTGAACCGTCTGCCCGAAAAGAATCAGACAGCCGATGGTCATGGCGTTGTCCTTGCCGACGTACATCATCGTGTTGCGCACGGGCTCCATCAGCGCGGCCAGACCGGCGCACGAAAGGCACAGCCAGCGGGGC
>JABLTO010037718.1_pt1 | contig 9988 bp, 6 predicted proteins | sample 7160091 | NCBI WGS metagenome assembly JABLTO01 (sample SAMN14651225, study PRJNA627086) | human gut metagenome | isolation source: feces | host: Homo sapiens
CGGGCTGGCCGTATGTCTTGAGGGCGGGCGGCTCGTCCGCCACGGGACTGTGTCCCGCCACCACGTCCACGGTGTTGGTGGCTTTGGCCGTGCAGGGCGGGATACCGCCGCTGGTGATGCCCATCTTCTTGCGGATTTCAATCAGTTCGCCCACCTGCTCGCAGCTGAGCACATTGGCCTTGCCGATGATGTTGCCCGTGTACATGATGACCATGGCATAGTGCTCCGTGGACTCCAGGCGGTACCACGCTTCCATCAGCGATCCGCCCCACGCCACCGCGCCGTGATTGGCCAGGAGCAGGGCGTTATAATCGCGGCAATAGGGCGCGATGCTGTCCGGGATGCCCTGAGAGCCGGGTGCTTCATAGTGTACGCAGGGCACGGTGCCCAAATTGACCAAAGCCTCGGGATAGATGGCCTTGTCCAGGCCGATCCCCGCGATGGCAAAAGAGGTGCTGATAGGCGGATGAGCGTGGCATACGCCGCGAACCTCCGGGTTTTCATTATAGATGCGCAGATGCATCTTTACTTCGCTGGACGGGCCGCGCTCCCCCTGGGAGAGTACCGTGCCATCCAGGCGCATCTTGACCATCATGTCCTCCGACATGAAGCCCTTGGACACGCCCGTGGGGGTGGTCCAGATGATGTCGTCATCCACCTTGCAGCTGATATTGCCATCGTTGGCGGCCACAAAGTTCTTCTGATACATCCTGCGGCCGATCTCCACAATCAGCTTTTTCGCCTCGTCATCCGTTGGATAGCGATGGATGCTTTGCATCTTCTTCACCTGCTTTTATTTTTTTCAATCCGCACCATTCCATGGCGTGCGGCCGTTTAGCGTCTGTTTATGCCTAAACCGGCCTCATGCCGCTACGCACTTATTATAGAGTGAGCGTTTATCAATGTCAACACTTGTTTCAAAAAAACTTGCCGTTTCGTCATAAACACTAAACAAGGTGATTTTATGAATTTATGTCTAACATTTATCACATATACACGGTTTTTTTGCCGGATTGCCGCAGCTAAACAGTTAAAATAAACGATTCTAAAAAATATTCTAAAACACCGCTTGACTTTTCACCTGAATGGCTCTATACTGATGTCAGCAAAGGGCGATAGTTTACCGTATTCGCCCAAAAGTGAATAGGAGGTTTACCATGAAAAAGATCGTAGCTCTGGTTCTGGCTCTCATGCTGGCGCTGTCCATGCTGACCGTCGCCACCGCTGAAACGGCCAATCCCGTTGCCGGCAAGAAGGTAGCGTATATCATGCTGCTGCCCTCCGCCACCATCTTCCAGATGTGGAAGGATTCCTGCGCCGACCTGTGCGCCGCGCTGGATGTTGAGTTCGACTTCTACTTCTGCGACGGTGACTTCAACCGCTGGATGGACACCATCAACACCTGCGCCGCCGCCGGCTATGACGGACTGCTCGTCAGCCACGGCAACCAGGACGGCTCCTATGTGTTCCTCAAAGAGCTGACCGAGAAGTATCCCGAGCTCAAGCTCGTGTGCTTCGACACCCAGTTCTACACCGACGGCGAATATCAGAAGATCGAGGGCGTGACCCAGCTGTTCCAGCAGGACAAGAGCCTGGTCACCGTTCTGCTTGACGAGATGATCGCCAAGTTCGGCGAGGGTGTGCGTCTGGTCAAGGTATGGCGCGGCCCCAACTACAACAGCCCGTTTGACCGCCGCGAGGTTGGCTGGCAGGAATACGAGGCTGCCGGCAAGATCGTGACCGTGGGCGAAATCCAGCCCCTGCAGGACAGCGTTGACAGCGCCAACAGCGTGACCGCCGCCTATCTGCAGAGCCTCAACCGCGAGGATGTGGACGGCGTCATCGCCTACTACGACCTCTATGGCCAGGGCGTGTACAACGCGATCTTCGAGAACGCCAACTTCAACGGTGAGGCCGGCGAGGCCCTGCCCATGGCGTCCGTGGATATCGACCAGGTGGACGTGACCAACATGCAGACCCGCCCCGACATCTGGTACGCGGCCGGCACCACCGACTGGACCCTCAACGGCGAGATCGCCATGCGCCTGCTCATGCTGGAGCTGGCCGGCGAGTACGACAAGATCTATGACCCCGCCACCGGCGAATACGGTGTGGACGTGGTTGAGATCCCCGGCAGCGCCATCCTGGCCTCCGCCCTCAAGGAAGACAGCACCGTTGAGAATCTCGGCGAAATCGCCGGCGAGACCTACGGCAACCTGAGCTACCTGTCCGTGGCCGACTGGATGCCCGCCGACCTGCTGCACAAGTAAACCTCCGCAGCAATTCATAACCCATTCGAGCAATGTTTCTTGACAAAGAAGCGTCGGAGTATTTGCTCCGGCGCTTCTTCCCTGAAAGCCTCCCGACCGCTTGTAGTGAATGAGAGAAGAGGGAAATCCATGGACAGACTGACACTTGGAACCCGCAAGGTATCCATCGAATTTCCCGGTGTAAAGGCGTTAACCAATGTAGACTTTGAAGTCAGCACCGGTGAGATTCACGCGCTCGTAGGCGCCAACGGAGCGGGCAAGTCCACCCTGATGAAGGTCCTTGCGGGTGCAAATCCGGATTATACTGGCGAAGTGTATCTCAACGGCACCCCCGTCGAGCTTCGCTCCACCATGGCCGCCAAGAAGCTGGGCATTCAGATCGTGTATCAGGAAGTGGACATGGCGCTGATCCCCACGCTGTCCGTGGCGGAAAACGTCATGCTCAACGATATGGTCATGAACGCCGGCGGCAACCCCTTCGTCAACTGGTCCAAACTGCGCACGCAGGCCAAGGCGGTTCTGGACCGGCTAAACATCAACGTAAATGTGCGTAAACTGGTGCAGGACCTGTCTCTGGCGCAAAAGCAGATGGTCCTGATTGCCAGAGCCATAGCCAACGAATGCAATTTTCTGATCCTTGACGAGCCGACCGCTCCGCTGAGCGATACGGAAACCGCAGAGCTTTTCCGGCTGGTCAAGCACCTTCAGGAAACGGAGAATATCGCCATTATTTTTATTTCCCACCGCATCAACGAGATCATCCAGATCTGTGAAAGCTACACCGTGATGCGCAACGGCGAAATCGTGGATACCTCCCCCATCACGCCCCAGACCACCACCCGCGAGATTGTGGAAAAGATGCTGGGCCGCTCGTTTGAGGAAAACTTCCCCAAGGAGCACGTGCCCATCGGCGAGAAGGTGTTCGAGGTCGAAAACCTGTCCGGCGCAGACGGTAAGGTCAACGATGTGTCCTTCTATGTGCGCAGGGGTGAAATCGTGGGGATCGCGGGCCTGGTCGGAGCCGGCAAATCCGAGCTGTGCAAGACCATCTTCGGCGCTTACGAGCGCACGGCTGGCACCGTGCGCCTAAACGGCGAGGAGCTGAAGATCAAGAATCCTTCTCACGCGGTGAAAAGCCGCATTGCTCTGGTGCCCGAGGAGCGGCGCAAGGAAGGCGTGCTGGTAAATGAAAATGTCAGCTTCAACCTTTCCGCCGCCTCACTGAGCCGCTTTTGCAAAGCGTCGTTCATCCTCAAAAACAAGGTGGACAGCAATGCGCGCCAGTACGTGAATGACCTGGGCATCGCCACCCCGTCGATCAAGCAGTATGTGAAGAATCTTTCCGGCGGCAACCAGCAGAAGGTGGCCGTGGGCAAATGGATGGCCGCGGACTGCGACGTGTACATCTTCGACGAGCCCACCAAGGGTGTGGACGTGGGTGCCAAGCAGGACATCTTCCGCCTGATCAACGATATCACCAAGCGCGGCAGCAGCGTCATCTACGCCTCGTGCGAAAACTCCGAACTGCTGTCCATCACCGACCGCATCTACGTACTCTATGACGGCCGGATCATGGCGGAGCTGGAAACCGCCAAAACAAACGAGGACGAGATTATGCACTATGCCGTGGGCAGCACCACGAAGTACGCCTGACCGCCTGGCAGGCCATAACAGGAGGGCTCTTGATATGCAAGCAACGTTGAAACCAAATCCGCTGGCAACAAAGCAAAGCAAAACCTTTCTCCGCTTCCTGCTGGACTGGGCGGCCGTCATCACGCTGGTGCTGTGCTTTGTGGTGTTCACCCTGCTCAAGGGCAACCGCTTCATGTCCGTCAACAACATGATCAACATCCTGCGCGCCATGTCCATCACCACGGTGTTCGGCATTGCGGCCACGGTGACCATGGCCCCCGACGGCTTTGACATGTCGGCCTGTACGCTGGCCAGCTGCTCGGCGTATGTGTTCGTGAGCATGTACCTGTGGTACGGCCTGCCGCTGTGGGCCTGTGTCGCGGTGTGCATCCTCGTGACACTGGTGATGTATCAGCTGACCATGTTCCTCATTCTGGTCTGCAAAATCCCCGACATGCTGGCTACCTGCGCATTGATGTTCGTGCATCAGGGCCTGGGCCAGTGGTATATCGGCGGCGGCGCTGTCTCCACCGGCATGCGCCTGCCCAGCGGCGCTTCCCCCGTGCGCACCAAGCTGGAGGCTTCCTTCAGCGCCATCGGCCGCGAGCCCTGGCTGATCATCATCATGCTGGCGTGCGTGCTGATCGCCTACATCTTCCTGGAATACACCAAGCACGGCCGCTTCATCTACGCCATGGGCGGCAACAAGCAGGCTGCCAAGCTCAGCGGCATCAACGTAAAGGGCTATCGCTACCTGGCCGGCATGATCACCGCGGTGTTCATCGCCATCGGCGGCATTTTGGTCTCCTCCCGCGGCTCTTCCGCGCAGGTCATGTGCTGCGACGATTACCTGATGCAGTCGCTGGCCGCCGTATTCGTCGGCCGTTCCGTGGGCGGTGCGGAAAAGCCCAACGCCCTGGGCACGCTGATCGGCGCCATGCTGGTATCCACCCTGGAAAACGGCCTGACCATCTGTGCCGTGCCTTACTACGTGCTGCCCGCCGTGAAGGGCGCCGTACTGGCCCTGGCCCTGGTCGCGGCCTACGCTACCAAGAAGGATCAGTAACTCACTTTCAAAGTCATGCGATAGGCATGCGAGGGAAACGCCCCGGCGAAATCGCCGGGGCATTTCTTTGCAGTTTCTGGGGCTTTCTCTACACCAGCGTATCCTTGATCTTCTCGAATTCCTCGCGGCTGATGAGCACCTCGCGGGGCTTGCTGCCTACGGACTTGCTCACGATGCCGCGCGCAGCCATGTCGTCGATCAGACGGCCCGCACGGGCGTAGCCGATCTTCATGCGGCGCTGGAGCATGCTGATGCTGGCCTGTCCATCATTAATCACCATGTCGATGGCTTCCAGCAGGCGGTCATCCGCGCCGCTTTCTTCGTCATTGTCCGTCAGGGGGCCGCCCGCGCCGTCGTCGCTCTCCATGGCCTCAATTACATTGGGGTCAAAGTCCACATGCGAATGCTGGGCGATATAACCCACCACGCGCTCCGTCTCCGCGTCGCTCAGGAAGCAGCCCTGCACGCGGATGGGCGCGCTGGCCCCCGTGGGGAAGTAGAACATGTCGCCCCGGCCCAGCAGCTTTTCCGCGCCGTTCTGGTCCAGGATGGTACGGCTGTCGATGCTGGAAGACACCGCAAAGGCGATGCGCGAGGGCACGTTGGCCTTGATGAGGCCGGTGATGACGTCCACGGTGGGACGCTGCGTGGCCACAACCATGTGGATGCCTGCCGCACGCGCGAGCTGCGCAATGCGGATGATGCTCTCTTCCACTTCTTTCTTGCAGGCGAGCATGAGGTCGGCCAGCTCGTCAATAATGATGACGATGCGGGGAAGCTTTTCCTCGCCGGGGCCGAGCTTGGCGTTATAGGCGGAGAGCTCGCGCACGTTCTTGGACTGCATCTTGTGATAGCGGTCCAGCATTTCGGCCACGGCCCATTGCAGCGCGCCGGCGGCCTTGTGCGGGTCGCTCACCACGGGGATAAGCAGGTGCGGCACGACGTTGTAGCATTGCAGCTCGACCACCTTGGGGTCGATCATGATCATGCGCACCTCTTCCGGCGAGGAGCGGAACAGGATGGAATTGATGATGGCATTGATGCAGACGGATTTGCCGCTGCCCGTCTGACCGGCGATGAGCAGATGCGGCATCTTGGCCAGATCGCAGATGACGGCGCGTCCCGCGATGTCGCGGCCCAGCGCCACGGCCAGGGGTGACTTGGCGGATTGCATTTCGGGGCTTAAGAGCACCTCAGCCAGCGACACGCTCTGAATTTCCTTGTTGGGAATTTCCACGCCAAAGAGGTTGGTGCCGGGAATGGGAATCTCGATGCGCACCCCGCCGTTGGCCGCCATGTCCAGAGCGATATTGTCGGCAATGCTCATGATACGCTTGACGTTGACGCCGCTTGATACCAGCCCCAGTTCGAAGCGGGTGACGGCGGGACCATGGGTCACGCGCTGCACGCGCGCTGGAATGCCGAAGCTCTCCAGCGTCTTTTCCAGCCGGGTGGCATCTGCCGTGTCCTGGGCACGGGTATCCGTAGTGGCGTGCCGCTGCTGAGCGTTCAGCAGGTCGATGGACGGATAGGCATAGGGCGTATGCTGCACGGGACGGGGCTCATTGGCAGGCGGCTCAGGCCTGGGCTGGCCGGCAGGGCGCTTGTAGGCCGCATTGCGGTCCTCTGTGGGCTTTGCCTGGGACGGCTGCGGCACGGTCTGGGGCGACTGTGAAGCTGCCGGATGCTCCTGCGTAGCGGGCGGATTGGGCTGGGCCTGCGCAGGCGCGTCCGGTACGATAGGGGTGGGCGCCATCTGCGGCGGCACTTCGGCATACGGCGCCGTATTCCCGTCCTCCCCCACGCTGCCGGCGATCTCCGCCTTGCGGCGGCGGATTTCCTCGATGCGGTCCATGGCCTTGCGCTTGGACGCGGACATAATCAGCGTATCAGGCAGTGGGGTTTCCGTGGTATCTGCTCCCATTTCACTGGGAGTAAAGGTCATGCGGGTCTGATACTGCTTTTCTTTCTTCTCTTTTTTGCCCTTTCCCTCGGCCTTGCGCCAGGGAAGCTGCCGTCCCTCCGGAATGATCAATTCATCATAAATTTCCGGCTGCGGCTGCGCGGGCGGCTGAGGATATACCGGCGGCATGCCATAGGGATAGACCGGCATCCCTCCCTGGGGCATGGGCGGCGGCTGCATAAGCATGCTGCCATAGGGCGGATAGACCGGCGCTTCCTGTGCAGGGGCTCCCGCCTCCCCCCGGCGTCGGAAAGCGGGCGAAAGCATGCGGCGATCGTCCTCCTGCTCCTTAAGGCGCTGGTCCTCCAGCTGCTCCTGGTATTCGCGCTGGGCGCGCTGCTGCTGAATATTCTGCCTTCGTGCCTGCCAGCCGTCGCGCACGCTTTCCACCATCTGTATCATGTCAAAACGGGAAACCAGCAGCACACAGGCCGCACAGACCGCGCCCAGCGCCACCGTGCCGAGCACCGTGCCCAGAAAGGTCCAGGCCGGCCAGCCCAGCACCATGCCCAGCGCGCCGCCGAATGCTCCGCTGGAGCCGCACACGTTGAAGGCAGCGCAAATCATGTTCCAGTATCCCGACGCTTCCGTTGTGGGAAGCGCAGCCTGATTGTTATACTTGACCAGGTAGGCGGGAAGCGTGTCCTGTCCTACGCGGCTGACCAGATCGATGATACCCAGCACAGAAAAAAACAGCAGCGTAAAGAGCAAAAATCCCCGCTTGGGCATACTGCGGCCGGAGGAAAACGCCACCAGCACCCCCGCCCAGATCAGCATCACGCTCACGCCCAGGCAAAGTCCGCCGCCCAGGCCCTGCATGACGCGCTTGACCATGGTGAACAGCGTGCCCTTCAGGCCGCCCACCACCGCCAGCAGCGACACCACGCCCAGAGCGATGAGCAGGATGCCCGCCACCGCGAACGCCGCCAGCGTACCCGATTCATATTGTGCGGCGGCTTTTTTGCTCTTTGCCATGAATGTCCTTTCCTCCGTTACTTGCCAAGCTGCACGGCACGCAGCACGCCGTCCGTATCGGCGTGAAGCCTGAGCTCGTGCTCCCCAAAATGATAAATATCGCTTTCACCCACAGGCAGGCCATAGTCATAGGCCATGCTGTCGGTAAAGGTCATGGTTTCATCGGGCTCGCCCAAAATGGCGTGCCAGTCCTCCCGCACAGCCTGTCCAATCAGCAGGCCGCACAGATCGCCGCGGCGCATCTGTACGCCCTCTACCACGGACGCGCCATAGCCGCTCTGAATGGCGTCGGAGATGACCAGTATCTCGCGGAAGGCCGGGTCCTCCAGCACGTAATAGCGCCCGCCGGGAAACTCGTCCGGCGTTCGCAGCAGGCGGTAGCGGTCCACCACGTCGGTCATGCGGTCGCCCAGCGTAACAGGCACATGGGGCAGCTTGCCCTCGGTAACCGCGGCCTCGATGGCCTTGCGGGCTTCCTGCTGGGACAGAGGGGCCTGTACCGCGCCGATCTGTGCGGGCACGGCATCCTCCTCCGTCAGGAGGAACGGTGCAAGCTCGCTGTAGAAAAACTGGCAGGCGCCGCTGTAGCCGCTCATCAGGCGCAGCTGATCGGACGGGTACCAGAAGGTAATGCCGTCGGCATCCAAGGTAAAAGCCTCTCGCGGCAGGGGCGTGATATCGCTGTATTCCATATAGCCGCTCAGCTCCTGCCCCAGGCTTTCCTCCGCGGCAGCCTCCATCCACGCGACCGCCGCATCCACGTCCTCAAAAAGCGCGTCCAGCGTGAGCCGCTCGCCGGTAGCCAGATCATAGGTCAGGGCGGAATAGGCCTGTCCTTCATGACCATCCGGCATTTTACCCTGGGCGTTGATCACAGCGGAAAACACGTTCTCACCCAGCAGTTTTACCTGGTAGTCCACCTTCAGCCCCCAGGGGCTGTCCCCCAGCGTGGCCAGCGTGACCAGATGATTGGCCACGCCGGAGGAAAGCACGATGTCGTCATTGATCTTTTTCTGCACGGCCTCGTCCGCCATGCCCGTGAGCTGGGGATAGGCCACATAATTCTCCCCGATCTGCGTACGTACCTCGTCCACCTGGGTCTGGGCCAGGGCAGGTGCAGCCAACGCCAGCAGCAACAGCAGGATACACAGCGTTTTTCGCATGGCGGTCACTTCCTTCCGGCGATTCTTTTGCATCGTATAGTTTACAACGAAATCAATTTTATTGCAAGTTTGTTACAACATTTCCCCATGCAGGACAGGTTTTGACAGAGACGACTGGTTTAATGCAAGGTTGGGGCCTCTCCCTCTGCGCCGTAAGACAGCATGGGCTGCATCTGCACACCGGACAGAGCCGCTGCGATGGTGCGTGGAATCTGGCTGAAATCCGCTACCAGCGACCGGGGCTTTTTCACCGGGTCATCCTGGCCGAAGGGGACAAAGTAGATGTTTCGCACGTTGAGCAGGCGGCCGATATTCTGCGCCGCCGCACCCAGTCCGTCATTGGTGGACACGGCCAGCACCAGGGGCCGGTCGTTGCGCAGATGGCTCTTTGCGCCCAGCAAAGCGGGCGTATCATAGATACCGCCGGCCAGCTTTGCCAGGCTGTTACCCGTGGCCGGGGCGATGAGAAACACGTCGGTCATTTTCTTGGGCCCGATAGGCTCGGCCCCGGCCAATGTATCAATGGGCTCGTTGCCGGTGATCTCCACGATGCGCGCGCGCAGGTGCTCCGCCGTCATGAAGCGCGTATCCAGCATTCCAGCGTTAAAGGACAGCACAGGCACCACCTCATATCCGCGCCGCACCAGCGCCTCCATCTGCTTGAGCACCCGTTCAAAGGTGCAAAAGGAACCCGTCATGGCAAATCCGATGCTGGTCTTTTTCATAGCGAAGCCTCCCGGAGCAATTCCATACTGACCTGTTTGAGTGCGCGCGCAGCACTCCTGGGTGCGTAGCGTGCGGGCAAGGCGGGCAGGACCTCGACGTTCAGCCCCATCGCCGCGGCTGCGTCGCGGTCAAAGCCATAGGGGGCGCTGGCCAGTTCCAAAAGCCACGCGCCCTTGGGCAGGGCAGCGAGCGC
>JABLTO010207795.1_pt1 | contig 9988 bp, 5 predicted proteins | sample 7160091 | NCBI WGS metagenome assembly JABLTO01 (sample SAMN14651225, study PRJNA627086) | human gut metagenome | isolation source: feces | host: Homo sapiens
AATCGGAAATCTTCTGCCGGTGAAGTGATAACTACTCCCTTTAGCTTTGTAGCAACAACACATTCTCTTTGGTGGAATGGAATCAAACCTGTTTTTGTAGACATTGAGCCAGAAACCTGTAATCTGGATCCTAGTAAAATAGAAGCGGCCATTACCCCCAGGACTACAGCTATCATGCCTGTACACGTTTACGGGAAGCCTTGTAAAACGAAAGAGATTCAAGAAATTGCCAATAAATATGGATTAAAAGTCATATATGATGCCGCTCATGCTTTTGGAGTAGAAATAAACGGGGAAAGCATTTTAAACTTTGGAGATATGGCTACTCTGAGTTTTCATGCAACGAAAGTTTACAATACTTTGGAAGGTGGAGCATTAGTCGTTCATGACGAGCAGACTAAAAAGCGCATCGACTATCTAAAAAACTTTGGTTTTGCCAGTGAAACTGAAGTTGTAGCCCCCGGTATTAATAGTAAAGTAGATGAGGTACGCGCTGCATATGGATTACTTAACCTTAAGCAAGTAGATCATGCAATCAATTCCCGTCGCAAAGTAGCCATAAGATATAGAGATGAACTTCAAGGTGTTAAAGGGATAACCTTTTTTAATGATATACCAGGAGTACGCCACAATTATTCTTATTTCCCAATTTTCATAAATGCTGAAGAATATGGAATGACGCGTGATGAACTTTATTTTAAGATGAAAGAATATAATGTATTCGGACGCCGTTATTTCTATCCGCTAATCAGTACATTCTCAACATATCGCGGATTAGATTCTGCTAACCCTGACAATCTGCCAGTAGCAACCCAAATGTCCAATAACGTCATCTGCTTGCCAATGCACCATGCTTTAAGTGAAAATGAAGTCGAGTATATCCTCCAAATTATAAAGAAATAGTATGATACAATTATCAGAAATAACAAACTCTATATCCCCTTCCTTAACAAGGCGTCTATTTAACTTGGCCCAAAAATATGACAATGTTATAGACTTCACATTGGGAGACCCGGGAATCAGGAATGAACAACGAAGAAATAGCCCGCGAACTAGGCATCAACAAACGAACAGTAGAGAACCACCTTTCACAAGCACTTACCGACATCCGAAAAATATTATTCATAACCTTTATTCTATTTTTCTAAAAAAAAGTAGCATAGAGACTGTGCGTAATTAATCAGTTACGTATCTTATATATGTAACCACACCTAAAATGCGCTAATATGTCGAACGCTCATAAAATAATTAAAAACTTTACTTCCGATAAGTTCAGTCCTGAACTTAAAGAGAAGTTATGGAAATGGCTTGTCGACTCCAGTGAACAGGCAGAGAAAGAAGAAGCATTGATGGAATTATGGGAAGACCAGAATTTCAAGGCCGATGCAGGTACCGAACGTTCTTATCAGAATTTCCGCAGGAAGATTGCCCCCCGACAGCGGAAGGCAACCGCAAGGTATACCTTACGCAGATGGGCGCAAGTGGCGGCTGTATTATTGATTCCCCTACTCTCTATAGTGGCATCCTACCTATATATACAATCGAATGAAGAGCATACAGAACTTGTCGAGTACTATGTGCCCAGAGGCGAACAAAAGCAGATTACCTTGCCCGACGGCACCACAGCATACCTCAACTCAGGAACCTTACTGGTCTATCCGCAAAAGTTCACAGGAGATATCCGTTCGGTATATCTGATAGGAGAAGCCAATTTTGACGTAAAGAAAGACAAGCAACATCCATTCATCGTCAAGACCAACCATCTGAAAGTGAAAGTATTGGGAACTAAATTCAACGTACACGCTTATGCGGAAGATGAGAAGACAACCACTACTCTGGAATCGGGCTCTGTAGTCGTTCAGAAAGCAAACAATGAGGATATCATCACCCTCACACCCAACGAACAACTGGAATATGACAACCCGTCCGGAGAATTTAATAAAAAGATTATCGACGCCTCTGTCTACTCCGGCTGGACCAGAGGCGAGCTGAACTTTGCGGCAATGACTCTCAGCGATATTTTCATTACGATAGAGAGAATATACGACATACACATCATCGTCCCTCCGCATCTGGCTACCACCGATGTATATACCATCAAGTTCAAACAAAAAGCCCCTATCAAGGAGATCATGAATATCGTGACCAAAACCATAGGAAACATAGACTATAAAGTCGAAGACGAGAACATTCTCTTAATTTATTCACCCCTAAATAAGAAAGGAGGCCGATAGACAGAAAAAAGGGAGTCGATATTTCGCGGATACCAACTCCCCCAAATCAAAATTACTTCATTTAAATTAGTTGTGTACACTTAAATTAGTATTAATGATTAACTCACAAAAGTATGAAATTTTATAAATTGTCGGGCATAGGTTATCCCGTAAAAATTCATAAATTTTATATATTGTTATTCGCTTTATGTTTTTATAACATAGCCTATGGGCAAAATCAGCCAATAACGGTATCTATGAAAAACCAACCTCTATTAAAAGTATTCGAAATCATTGAAGATCAGACCGAATTTAGTATCGCTTATAATCAGACGAAACTGGACGTGAAACAAAAGGTCAGCGCCAATTTTGTTAGGGAAGCAGTCTCTTCCGTTCTGAACTCCGTACTCAAAGGAACAGGATTCACTTACAGGCAAGAAGGTAAGCATATTATTATCATTCCTGTCCCGGCAAAGGCAGAAGCAGCCCCCAACAATACTACTTCTACCCAGCAGTCCATAAAAATACGGGGAACCGTAACAGATGCGCAAGGTGAACCTCTAATTGGAGCAAACGTTCTGGTCGACGGCAGCAAACAGGCGACCATTACCGACATGAACGGGGAATTCTCACTGGAAGTGCCTGCCAACAGCAAGTTACGGGTTACTTATATCGGTTACGTCACACAAGAAGTAACAGTCAAAAACAAGACACTTTTCAACATACAGCTACAGGAAGATACCCAGACTATGGATGAAGTGGTAGTCATCGGATTCGGTACACAGAAAAAAGTGAATATGACCGGCGCTGTAGCCTCTGTAAATATCAAAGAGTCGTTGGGCGACCGCCCGATTACCAACGTTTCGGCTGCCCTACAAGGAGTCGTGCCGGGACTAAAAATTGAATCGACAACGGGAACTCCGGGAGACGACATGACGTACAATATCCGTGGAACAACCTCCATCAATGGTGGTGAGCCTCTCGTATTGGTCAACAACGTACCGATGGATATCAACATGATTGATCCGCAGGATATTGAATCTGTCTCTATTTTGAAGGATGCCGCTTCCGCAGCTATCTACGGTGCCCGCGCAGCTTTCGGTGTGATTCTGATTACTACGAAGCAGGGTAAAAAGGACATGGCTCCCAGATTCAATTACAACAACAACTTCTCTTTCTCGAAAGCATCGGAGCTTCCGCAGAAAGCAAGTCCGTTGGAATCGGTACTGGCGTACAAGGAAATGGGATGGGCAAACGATACCTATGTAGACGGAAAAAACATCACCCAATGGGAAGGCTACATACGAGACTATCAGGCGAATCCTTCCAATTATCCGAACGGATATATTTTCGACGATCAGGGCAACCTGTTCCTGATGCGGGAGAATGATATGTTTGCCGATATGATGGATAACTTCGGATTCATGCAGAACCACAGCTTCTCCGTATCGGGAGGCAGCCAGCGTACCAGCTACCGACTAAGCCTGGGATATACCGGTGAGGACGGCATTCTGGTAACGGACAAAGACAAATTTGACCGTATCAATATGTCCAGCTTCCTGAGTGTCGACGTAAACAAGTGGCTGACCACCCAACTGGATATCAGATACGCGAACTCCACCCAGAACAAAGTGGAGCAAGGCGGACGAAACGGTGTCTGGGGAAGTGCCATGTACTTGCCGTCCTACCACAACATCCTGCCATACGAACAAGACGGCATCGAATATCCTGCCGAAACGTCCGCTACTTTCGTACGCTACGGAGAACCGAGGGTGATCAAGAAGACCAACCTGCGTACTTTGGGACGTGTCATCATCTCTCCGCTGAAAGGACTGAAAATAACAGGTGAATATACCTACAACCGGATCACCGAGTACAACCGGATGTACGTCAACAAATACAAGTATATAGGATTCAACTTTACAGGGCTGCTGAACAATGTAGAGAACTCACGTTATGCCCTGACGCAAGGTTTCACCAATTACAACGCTATTAACGCATTCGCCAATTACGACTTTTCAATAGGTAAACATGATATCTCTATTATGGGTGGTTACAATCAGGAAGAGAGTCATAAGGAATCGCAATGGTCGCAGCGCACGGACGTATTACTGGAAAATCTGCCGTCGCTCTCCGGTTCTACCGGAACGGCATCCGTCACCGACAGTTTCGATGAATATGCTATCAGAGGTTTGTTCTACCGTGTCAATTACACTTACGACGGTAAATACATGTTCGAAGCCAACGGACGCTACGACGGTACATCCCGTTTCCCGAAAGACAGCCGTTTCGGTTTCTTCCCTTCCTTCTCCGCCGGATGGCGCATTTCGGAAGAAGCATTCATGAAGAATACCAAAAGCTTCCTGTCTAACTTGAAACTACGTGCCTCATGGGGCTCTATCGGCAACCAGATCATACTGAAGCCGGACAACACTCCGGAAAACTATCCCTACATCCCTTCCATGTCACCTTACTTGACAGAATGGCTGGTGGACGGACAAAAGACGACTACACTGAATGCACCGGCAATGGTCAGCAGCAGTTTCTCGTGGGAAAAGGTATATACACTGGACTTCGGAGTCGATTTCGGATTCTTCGACAACCGCTTTAACGGTACTTTCGACTGGTATCGCCGCGACACCAAAGGGATGCTGGCACCCGGTATGGACCTACCGTGGGTAGTGGGAGGCACCGCCGCCAAACAGAACGCCGCTGACCTGAAGACGTACGGCTGGGAACTGGAACTGAACTGGAGAGACCGCATCAACAAGGACTGGAGCTACCGGATCGGATTCAACCTGTACGACTCACAAAGTGAAATCACGAAATACAATAATGAGACCAACCTGCTAGGCGACAAGATTTACCGCAAAGGCATGAAAATGGGAGAAATCTGGGGATATGTCACCGACCGCTTCTACACGGAAGACGACTTCAACGCAGACGGTACACTAAAACCGGGAATCCCCATTCCGAAAGGAGCAGGAAAAGTTTTTCCGGGAGACGTGCTGTATAAGAACTTCGATGACGATACCGAAACCATCTGGAGCGGCGAAGGAACCGCCGACAATCCCGGCGACCAGCGTATCATCGGTAACTCGACTCCGCGTTTCCACTACGGCATCACCGCAGGAATCAGCTGGAAAGGACTCGACCTCTCTATCTTCCTCCGAGGCGTAGGCAAACGGGATTATTGGCGCACCGACCAGATCGCATGGCCTACCGGAGGCTGGGGAAGCCTGTTCAAAGAAACTCTCGACTTCTGGACTCCGACTAACACCAATGCCTATTATCCGCGTGTGTATTCCAACGACGGGGTAAACACAAGCTACAACCACTGGAAACAGTCGAAGTATCTCGCCAACGCCTCTTACCTGAAACTGCAAAACATCACGCTTTCCTATACCTTGCCCAAAGTATGGTCCCAGCGTCTCTACTTCGACGATGTGAAAGTATTCTTCAGCGGAGAGAACCTCTACACGTGGGATCACCTGCCGGAAGGATTGGAAACCGATATGCTGTCAAAAGGTGCCTGGGAATATCCGTTCATGAGAAAATTCTCTTTCGGTATCAATGTTACATTCTAATAACCAATGTATTATGAGAAAATATTTAATCTTTATATGTACAGTTTTGTTAGCAAGCTGTCTCAATAACGATTTCCTGGAAAGGTATCCTTTGGGAGACCCGACTGCCGAAACGGCTTTTGAAACATACGACAATTTCAAGGCATACGCCTGGGGATTGTATGAAACCCTGCCTTCATTGGGCTATGGCTCGGAAAATTCTACGGACGACATCTCGTACAACCAGACAAGAGGAACCAGCGAAAGCAACTGGATCAGAAAACTGGTGACCATCCCCGACAAGAAAGACAATACTTCCTGGAACTATTACAGCTATATCCGAAGGGTCAACCTGATGCTCGACCGCATTGACGGTTCGAAAATGACGGATGTAGAAAAGGCGAACTGGCGTTCCGTCGGTTACTTTTTCCGTAGTTACCGCTACCTGTCTCTCCTGTCGGCTTACGGTGGCGTACCCTGGATTGATCATGTGCTGAGCGACGACGAAACAGAACTGATCAAAGGCCCTCGTGCCTCCAGAGATGAAATAGCCGGTCACATTCTGGAAGACCTGCAATTTGCCGAAAAGAATATCAACGTGAACGGAGAAGGCAGAAACACCATCAACAAGGCTTGTGTACAGGCTTTACTCTCCCGCTTCTGCCTTTTCGAAGGTACCTGGCGCAAATATCACGGACTCAACAACGCCGAAACTTATCTGCGGGAATGCAAACGGGTATCCGCTGAACTGATACAGACTTATCCGAACGTGGCGGACTGCTACGACGATCTGTTCTGTTCACTGGAACTGAAAGATGTTACCGGCGTCATTCTGTACAGAGAATATTCGGATGCTGTCGGTGTAGTGCACGCTGTCAGCATCGGGGGAACGACCGCCACCTCCTTTTACAATCCGACCCGCGACTTAGTGGACAGTTACCTGTGCACGGACGGAAAGCCACGCTGGACGAGTGACGCCTATCTGGGTGACAAGGATATATACGACGAGTTCAGCAACCGTGACCATCGTTTGTGGCTGCACGTCACTCCTCCTTACCGGGTAGACCGTTCGGCTTCCAGCACAGCCTGGGACAATAAATGGAAATTTACGGATAACTCCAAAGACCGCAGTTTTATCGACAGCCTCACCGTCCGCATGGGAATCGGGTACGGCACCAGCAAAGAACGACAGAAGTTATTGCCATTCCGTCAAGGATATGACGGTGGTATTTTGGGTGCATCGCCTCACTTTGACTTCTATCTGGAGAACCAGCCGTGGTACAAGTCTGCCTTCGGATATAACAACTGGAAATACTATTGCTGCTACCTGAGCATGGGCAGCCAACGAAATGAAGAGACGGATATGCCTATTTTCCGCATCGAAGAAGTCATGCTGAACTACGCGGAAGCCATGTGCGAACTCGGCGAGTTTGACCAGACAGTTGCCGACGTCACAATCAACAAACTGCGCCCGCGTGCCAATGTAAAACTCATGAAAGTCTCGGAAATAAACTCAGCCTTCGACCCGAAACGTGATCTCGGAAATCCGGATTATCCCAACGACTACGAAGTGAGTCCGCTATTATGGGAAATACGACGGGAACGACGCATCGAACTGTTCTCCGAAGGATTCCGTTTCGACGACCTGAGAAGATGGAAGAAATGCCACTATGCACTGAAGAAGAAACTCGGACAATACGTACGTGCATCCGACTTCACGGCAGGAACCAATGTGACTATCGACGGCGGCGGCTCCGAAGGATATCTCGAATTCCATCCGAAACAGAATCATCTATGGCCGGATTACTATTACCTCAACCCTATTCCACGCAACGAACGGGTACTGAATCCCCAACTCGAACAGAATCCGGGATGGGAGGAAGGAAATTAACCGGTAATCCATCACCAACCGGATAATCCGGAACTAACCGGAAGAGGCTGTGGCAAATATTGGCTCTTCTTGACAGTCATCCCAATGACAGGACAAGCATTTCGTCATTAGCGTGGCTGAAAGACCTTGATATTTGACACTGCCTCTTCCCTTTTTAACTGTATTGATTTCGTAAGTTTACTCAAAAGAATAATTGAGTATTTGAAATTTATTCGTATTTTTGAGACATCAGACTAATACGGGTAATCCTTTTGCCGACTCTTACAAAATCTAAATAAACACACTGTACCCCATGAAGCACCTAATTTTTACAGCTCTCTTTCTTCTATCGTACACAGTCGCCGTCCGCGCCCAAATCGTATTTCCTACCCCCAATCAAGTGGAAATGCAGACAGGCAACCTGATTTTAGGGAAAAAGGTTTCTATGTACGCCGAAGACACTACCGCTTTTTATCTAAACCTTTTTCGAGAAGAAGTACTCTCCCGCACTCCCATCAAATGGCAAAAAAAAGAATCCAAAGCCGATATCTGCTGGATAACCGACTCATCCCTGCCCCCCGAAGGTTACCGGATCAAGATTCATCCGCAACAGATGGTAATCAGCGCCTCCGACAAAGGAGGATTCACCTATGCCGTACAAACGCTACGCCAATGGGCAGCCGGTTCAGCAGGATCTATCACCTTTGCCTGCGCAAGCGTGACGGACTATCCCCGCACACAGTGGCGCTGCTTCTTACTGGACTCCGGACGTCAGTTCCAGAAGATTGCCACCATCAGAAAGTATATCGACATGGCTTCACTGCTCAAAATGAACTACTTCCACTGGCATCTGACAGAAGGACTGGGATGGCGCATCGAAATCAAGCAATATCCGCACCTCACCCGGACTGGCGGTTCGGTAGGCAAAGGAGAAGAACAGCAGGGATTCTATACACAGGAAGAAATACGGGACATCATCGAATATGCCCGTCAACGGAATATCACCATCGTCCCCGAAATAGATATGCCGGGCCATGCCGAAGCTGCTCTCTCTGCCTATCCGGAGCTCGGTTGTTTCGGATTGCCGGTAGAGATACCGCAAAGCGGATTTACCCAGAACATATTTTGTGCAGGAAAAGACGGAACTCTCCGTTTCCTGAAAAACGTACTGGATGAAGTATGCGCCCTCTTTCCTTCTCCCTACATACATCTGGGCGGAGACGAAGCCCCGAAAGGCAACTGGGATCAATGCCCGGATTGCCGGAAAAGGATTACCACAGAAGGACTCAAAGACAGTCACGACCTCCAGCTATGGTTCTCTGCGCAAATGGCAAACTATCTGAAGTCGAAAGGACGGAAAGCCATCTTCTGGGGCGACGTAGTCTATCATGACGGCTACCCGTTGCCGGACAATACCGTTATCCAGTGGTGGAACTATCGGGGACACAAAGACCTCGCGCTCAGAAACGCCGTCAAACACCATTATCCGGTCATTTGCAGTTCCAACTACTATACGTATCTGAACTTCCCCGTCACCCCGTGGAAAGGATATACGGAAGCACGTACGTTCGACTTGAAAGATGTCTATCTGAACAACCCTTCCGACAAAGCCATCAGCGAGAAAAATCCGCTGATACTTGGCATGAGCTGCGCATTATGGACCGACGACGGAGTCACGGAACGAATGATAGACCGACGACTTTTCCCCCGCATCCTCGCTCTGTCCGAACAGATGTGGCACGAGGGGGAAGCGCTTGACTTCGACCGGTTCTACCGGAACATCCTTCACCGCAAAGCATGGTTCGAAGAAGCTGGATTCGAATTCGGACCGGCTCTGAAAGAAGATGTAACGAAAGATTATAAATGGGATTAAAAAAAAGAACATCATGAACAAAAGAAATTTATTGATCGCAATACCCGCCCTGTGCAGCGGTTACCTGCACGGACAAACCCAACCCGCATCTCCCAACGTTATCTATATTTTAATGGACGATCTGGGATATGGAGATATCGGCTGCTTCGGACAAGACAAAATAGAAACACCCCATATCGACCGTTTATGCAGCGAAGGCATCAAACTGACACAACATTATTCCGGTTCCCCCGTATCAGCTCCGGCACGCTGCGTACTGATGACAGGTATGCACTCCGGTCATGCGCAAATCCGCTTCAACAATGAGTTAGCCGAACGCGGAGCAGTAAACAACTACGACTCGGTGTACGTTCATAAAGAGCTGGAAGGGCAATTCCCCCTACAGGCGAACACGATGACTATCGGGCGAATGATGCAACAAGCGGGATATACCACCGGATGTTTCGGCAAGTGGGGACTGGGATAT
>JABLTO010070256.1_pt1 | contig 9986 bp, 7 predicted proteins | sample 7160091 | NCBI WGS metagenome assembly JABLTO01 (sample SAMN14651225, study PRJNA627086) | human gut metagenome | isolation source: feces | host: Homo sapiens
AGGATCATGCCGTAATTGCCGGTGTCCAGCTCGGTGAGGGCGTGCTCAATGTCAGCCTTGGAGAACTTCTTGGCCGTCTCGACGCCCCAGCTGGTAAAGACCTCGTCGGCGTCGTGGTCATGGTGGTGGTGATGATGGCAGCAGTGGCCGTCATGATGATGGTGCTCATGCTCATCATGGTCATCATCGTCTTCGTCGTGGTCGTGGTGATGGCCGCAGCAGCAATGATCGTGGTCGTCCTCATGATCGTGATGATGCTCATGCTCGTCGTGGTCATCGTCATCCTCGTCGTCATCGTGGTCATGATGATGGTGGCCGCAGCAGCAATGATCGTGGCCGTCCTCATGATCTTGATGGTGCTCTTGCTCGTGCTCCTCTTCCTCATCCTCGTGGGCGTGCTCCTCGTTGGCCTTGGCAGCCATGGCGATCAGCTCGGCCTTGAAATCGTCCTTGGTGGACATGGCCTTGAGGATCTGCTCACCGGTCAGGGAGTCCCAGGCGGTGGTCACGATGGTGGCGGTGGGGTTCTTCTCCCGCAGCATGGCCACGGCAGCAGCGATCTTCTCCTCGGTGGCGTTCTGGGTACGGCTCAGGATGATGCAGCTTGCATGGCTGATCTGGTCGTCGTAGAACTCACCGAAGTTCTTCATATACATCTTGACCTTGTTCACGTCGGCCACGGTGACAAAGCTGCTGAGCTGGACATCCAGGTGCTCGGCCACGCCCTCCACGGCGCGGGTCACGTCACTCAGCTTGCCCACGCCGGAGGGTTCGATCACGATGCGGTCCGGGTGGTACTGCTCCACCACCTGCTGCAGGGCGGTGCGGAAATCGCCCACCAAAGAGCAGCAGATGCAGCCGGCGTTCAGTTCGTTGATCTGGATGCCGGACTCCTTGAGGAAGCCGCCGTCAATGCCGATCTCGCCGAACTCGTTCTCGATCAGCACCACTTTCTGGCCTGCAAAGGACTCCTTGATGAGTTTTTTGATCAGGGTGGTTTTGCCGGCACCCAGGAAACCGGAGAAGATATCAATTTTGGTCATGATTCAAATGCCTCTTTCTTTTTAGCACACAGAGCCGCAGAGTGCTGGCTCAAACGTCTTACTCCTCTATTATAACAAGGCTGTCAATGGTAAAACGCCGTTTTTGAAGAAAAAATTGTAACATTTTTTGCAAATTGGTTGCGTTTTGGGGCAAATGACAAAAAGAAAGGGCTGCGGGAGCCAAAATTCGGCTCCCGCGGCCCTTTGCATCAGGGGTGAACGGTGGATTGCAGTGCCTGCGCAATGGCGGCGGTGTGGTCCTCGGAATCTCCGGTGAACCAATACACCTGCCCGCCTGCCTCCACCCGGAGAAAACACTTTTGGGTGGGGTCGAGGCAGAACCGGGCGTTCCCCTCCCCGATCACATAGAAATCCCCCTGCAAATAGTGGTCCATCCCGGTGCCCCAGGTGCGGGCGGCATCCGGCAGGGTGTCCCGGAGCTGGACATCGGTGATGGCGTCGGTGTCCAAGCGGTATTTTTCGCTCTGGCCATGGGAGGCCACGAGGCAGACCGGAGCGCTGCCGGAGAGCTCCAGCCGGACGGGGATGCTGTCCACAATGCCGAAGATGGGCCCGATGGCAAGGCAGACCACCAGCACAAGGCCGACAAAGGCATAGTAGAGTTTGCCCGCCCAGGTGCCGAGGTTGACGGTGGAGCCAAGGCCGATCCGCTTGGCGACCATGAAGCGCTTGTCCGTGGGGTTATAGTAGAAGATACCGCCCAGCCAGGCGTCGTCTTCATCAGCCACGATGGGAGCCGTCTCCGTCAGGGCCGCCTGTGCCCGGCGGACCGAAAACTCCATCCAGAGCGAGCCTGCCAGCAGCAGGACGGTAAAGCCAAGGCTGAGGCCCAGGATAGCAGCCTCGGAGCGGTAGCCCAGAATCAGAAAGAGGTTGAGCAGGGCCATGGCCCAGAGGTTCAGCCGCCAGAAGCGGTCCCAATAGAGCCGCCGCACCCGGAGCAGGGTCTGGTTGCGGGCGGAATCCTCGGTGACCATATCCTCCCGGCGGCGGAATGTCCACCGCCCCAGCCCCCAGAGCAGGAGGACGCAGGCGGCGTCAATGCCGCAGACCAGCATCAGGCCCCGGGGCAGACCGGGCAGCGCCATGGGCAGCAGGCAGAGCACCAGCGGTACCAGCAGGGTCCACAGCCCGATGGGCTTGGGCAGCGCGAATGCGGACGCGCCGGTATCCACCATGCGGCAGCCGCTCCCCTGCCAGCCATGGGCTTTTTTCAGTGCCTTGAGTTTTGCGTTGGCCCGCAGCAGGGGCAGGTAAGGCAGGGCCAGCCCGGCAAAAAAGAAGAGCATCCAGAGTGTCAGCGCGATGGCGGTCTCCTGCACAAAGGCCAGCGGCACACTGAGCGCGGCGCAGACCAGACAGAGGGTGCCCAGCCGCGTTCGATATTGTTTTACAATGGCCTGCACCTCGGGCAGGGCGTCTGCCTCCGGGGGCAGGGTGACGCCCAGGAGCAGGCCCTTCTGGCGCTTGCTCATATTGCGCAGCATGATGTAATTGACGCCCGCGCAGAGCCAGAAAGTCAACAGCATAAATCCACTCATGGTCTCCATCGTTCAGTCCTCCGTTTCGCCAAAGGCGGCTTTGCAGGCCGCCACAAAATCGTCCAGGGTCAGCCCGGCCAGCCGCGCCTCGCCCGCCAGCAGTTTCAGCCGGGCGGTCTGGTCGGCAGACAGGCCCGCTGCCTTGCCCCGCGGGGCGCGGACAACGGCCCCGGCCCGGCGGTCGGTGACGAGATATCCCTCGGCCTTGAGCAGCTGGTAGGCCTTGCTCACGGTCATTACATTGACGCCCGCGTCCTCCGCCAGTGCCCGGGTGGTGGGCAGCCGCTCGCCGGGGGTCAGCTCCCCCTGTGCCACGGCCAGCACCACCTGATCCCGGATCTGGCGGTAGATGGGCACCGCACTCTGAAAATCCAACCGGAACAGCATTTTCATTCCTCCTGTTTGTATTATTGAGTATAATACAACAAATACAAACTGTCAAGAGGGGATGCGGATTGCATTCTCCGCGCGGGGATGTTACAATAAGAAGCGGCAAACCAACGCCGCCGGACGTTCTTCCGGCAACTGTAAAAGTGTAAGATTTGGAAAGAAGGCTTTACCCAATGAGCATGAATTCTGTTCCTGAGCGTCTGGCCGCCCTGCGCGCTGCCATGAAAGAAAACGGTGTGGATGTCTACCTGATCCCCGTGGGCGACCCCCACGCCAGCGAGTATCTGCCGGAGCACTACACCTCCCTGACCTATTTCTCCGGTTTCCACGGCGAGAACTCCAACTTTGTCGTCACCATGACCGAGAGTGCTGTCTGGGCCGATGGCCGCTATTTTGTGCAGGCCGAGAAAGAGATCGCCGGCACCGAGATCCAGCTCCAGAAGATGGGCGAGCCGGGCGTGCCCACCGTGGAAGAATATTGCGCCAAGGTCCTGCCCGAGGGCGGCAAGCTGGGCCTGTGCGGCCTGACGGCCTCCTGCGGGCTGGTGCGCGGGCTGGAGAAAGCTCTGGAAGCAAAGCACGGCAGCATCAAAACGCTGGATCTGGAGGACGAGCTCTGGACCGAGGGCCGCCCGGCCCTGCCCGCCACCCCGGCTTGGGTCCTGCCCAAAGAGTACGCAGGCTTCTCCCCCGCCGAGAAGCTGGGCCAGCTGCGGGCAAAGCTCAAGGAGCTGGGCTGCACCGCCCAGCTGGTGGGCAAGCTGGACAACCTGGCCTGGCTGCTCAATCTCCGTGCCATGGATATCCAGTGCACCCCCTACGCCATGGCCTACTGCTATGTCACCGAAAACCGCGCGGTCCTCTTCCTCAACACCGCCCGCCTCAAGCCGGAAGCGGCAGCCGAGCTCAAAGAGAACGGCGTGACCATTGCCGAGTACGACGATGTGCTCCATTTCCTGGCGGCCGAGACCGAGCCCCAGACCGTGCTGGCCGACCCGGCTTCCGTCAACTTTGCCGTGTATGAGACCCTGAAAGAGAACAAGGCGCTCACCGTGAAAGACGAGGCCGACCCCCTGCTGCCCATGAAAGGCATCAAGAACGAAGTGGAGCTGGCCCACACCAAGGAAGCCCACATCCGGGACGCCGTGGCCATGGTCCGGTTCCAGAAAGAGCTGGAAGAGCGTCTGGCGGCCGGTGAGGAGCTGACCGAGCTGACCGTGGACGAGATCCTGCACAAGTACCGCAGCGCACAGGACAAGTTTATTGTGGAGAGCTTTGGCACCATCGCCGCCTACGGCGGAAACGCTGCCATGATGCACTACCACGCCACCGAGGAAGACCACGCCAAGCTGGAGCGGAAAGGCTTCCTGCTGGTGGACTGCGGCGGTACCTATCTGGACGGCACCACCGATATCACCCGCACCTACCCGTTGGGCGAGCTGACCGAGGACGAGCGGCTGTTCTACACCTGGACGCTGCAGTGCCACATCGACATTGCAAAGGCCGTCTGGCTGAACTACTGCGACGGCCACATGCTGGATACCATCGCCCGGGAGCCGCTCTGGCGTCACCTCATCAACTACCGCTGCGGCACCGGCCACAGCGTCAGCTTTGTGGGCAACGTCCATGAGGGCCCCCATGCCCTGAACGGCCGGAACACCGTCGTGTTTCAGCCGGGCATGATCGTCACCGACGAGCCGGGCGTTTACGAGGGCGGCCAGGTCGGCATCCGCATTGAGAACGAGCTGATGTGCGTCCACAAGGCCGACAACCAGTACGGCACGTTCCTGGGCTTTGAGCCGATCACGTTCGTGCCCATTGCCACCTCCCCCGTCGTGCCCGGCGTCCTCACCCGGGACGAGCTGGACTGGCTGAACGCTTACCACCGCGAGGTCTTCACCAAGCTGGCTCCCCGCCTGACCGAGGAAGAGCGCGACTGGCTGGCCAAGAAGTGCGCCGCCATCGGGGCTTGAACCCTCAGGCCACGCTTTCCCGTGTCCAGCTCCCCTGTCAGGGGCGCTCAATCGCAGAAAAAAGGCGGGTGACCGCAGGGTCACTCGCCTTTTGTGTTACTGTTTGTGGGCGCGCCAGTACGCCTTTGCCTCGTCGATGGCCTTTTTGAACGGCCCGGAGGGGTAGGTGCTCTCGGCAATGTCCACGAGGAACTTGTACAGCTGGGGCCGTACCTCCTCGTACATCCCGAGCCGGGTGTAAAGATCTTTGTAATAGCGGAACATCTGTAATTTGTTCTGCACGATGGTGGCCGGGTTGATCTGGGTGTGGCAGATGCTCTGAGGGTTCTGCACATAGTAGTACCCCGGCGTGCCGATGGCGACAAACACTTCCGCGTACTGGATATACTGCATGTTGAAGACAAGGTCTTCCGCCCAGCGCACCTCGCTGGTAAAACAGATGTCGTTGCCGGTGAGCAGGATGCGGCGGTAGAGTTTGTTCCAGAGCACGCTGTAAAAATAGGAGGCAGGCTTGTCCATCAGCCGGAGCGCGAAGTGGTCTTTGTCATACACGCCCGCGGGCAGGAAGCCATATTCCCGCACTTCCGGGGGCCGGGCCACAGTCATCACGCCCAGCTCGTCCTCCAGCTTTTCCAATACCTGTTCGGGTTTGGAAGCACCTGCCGGGATGACCATTTTGTAGGGCGCGATGACCAGGTCAGCGTGGTGCTCCTCGGCAGCGGCCACCAGATGCCCGGTGTAATCCGGGTCAATGTAGTCGTCACTGTCCACAAACTGGATGTATTCGCCGGTGGCCAGTTTCAGGCCCAGGTTCCGGGTGTCCGAGACGCCGGAGTTGGCCTTGTCCACCAGAATGATGCGGGAATCCTTTTTGCGGAACTCTTCGCACACGGGCAGGCTCTGGTCTTTGGAGCCATCGTTGAGGACGATGATCTCAAGGTTCTGGTAAGTCTGGGCGCAAATGCTGCTCAGGCACCGGGCCAGATGGCTCTGGGCGTTGTAAACGGGCAGGATGATGCTGACAAGCGGCTGTTTCATGGCGGCGTCTCCTTTTTGTTGTAGTCTGGTGTTTTTCTGTTATGATACTCTCGCTGCCCGCAAAATGCAAGCGGTGCGGCACACAGCCCGGAAAGGGGGCTTTTGGAAACCATGATCTTTCACATTGCAGTGTGCAGCCCGGACCCGGTGCTGCGCGGCCGGGTGGAGCGGCAGTGTCTGGAATATTATGCCCGCCGGGCGGATGCCTGCATCGTGGAGCAGCTGCCCGGGGTGGACGCCCTGCTGGCCCGGGACGCCGAGGGTATCCGGTACGAGCTCTACCTTGTGGAGCTGACGGCGGGCAACGCCCCGGCGGGCCTGAAAGCCGCCGATACCCTGCGGCGGCACGGCGCGCGGGCCCCGCTGGCCTTTTTTGCCCACACGCCCGCCCACGCCTACAATGCCTACCGGGTGGACGCCATGCAGTACCTGCTGCTGCCGTTCCGCCCGGAGCAGTTCACCGCCCTGCTGGACCGTGCCACGGAGCCGGAGTACGGCCCGGTCATCGCGGTGTCCACGGCGGCGGGCCTGCGGGCGCTGCCCTTTGCGAACATCGAGTATCTGGAGTGTACCCACCATGTGGTGCATTTCCATCTTGCCACCGGGGAGGACGTGCCCTCCCTCTCCCTCCGGGTGCCCTTTGCGGAGGTGGCAAAGCCCCTGCTGGCGGACGACCGCTTTTTGCAGCCCCACCGCTCCTATGTGGTCAACCTGGCGGCGGCAGAGCAGCTGGCGGCAGGCGAGTTCCGGATGCGGAGCGGGGCCCGGGTGCCCATCCCCCGCGGCAAGGAAGCCGCCGTCCGAGCCCGGTTTAAAGCCTGGATGGAACAAAATCCGTAACGCCAACAAAGAAACTGGAGAGGGAAGCAAAAAACTTCCCTCTTTTTTGTTGCAAAAACAGAGAGAATTTTCCCGGAAAGTATGCTATAATTTGAAAAACTGGAACCGACCAGAGGGAGGCGCGGACCATGGCCTGGAATCGACCTGTAAATAACTCTGTCCATGCCCCGGTGCGGGCACTGGTGCTGGCAGGCGGCGGTGCCCGCGGCAGCTATCAGGTGGGCGTATGGCGTGCCCTGACGGAGCTGGGCTGGCGGCCCGGGATTATCACGGGCACCAGTGTGGGCAGCCTGAACGGGGCCATGTTTGCGCTGGACCTCTATGAGACGGCCCGGGATATGTGGCTGACCATCCGCAGCCAGGATGTGATGGAGCTGCCGGAGCAGAACGCCGACCTCTCAGAACTCCACGCCTTTTTGCGGGACGTGGTGCGGCAGGGCGGCATGGATGTCTCCCCGCTGGAAGAGATCGTGGAGCGGGTGCTGGACGAGGACGCCCTCCGTGCTTCCCCCATCCGGCTGGGTCTGGTCACGGTGGAGCAGCGGGGCCTCAAGGCCCGGGAGCTGGCGCTGGACGACATCCCCCACGGCAAAGTCAAGGACTACCTGCTGGCCTCCGCCGCCTGCTTCCCCGCCCTGCGGGCCCACATCATTGACGGCGTCTCTTACCTGGATGGCGGCTACCGGGACAACATGCCCACGGCGCTGGCCCAGAAGATGGGGGCCGACGAGCTGGTCTGCGTGGACCTGGAGGGCGTGGGCATCACCCGCCCCAACCGCACGGGCCTGCCCACCACCCTCATCAGGAGCTATTGGGAGCTGGGCGATATCCTCCACTTTGACCCCGACACGGCCCGGCGGAACATGGAGCTGGGCTATTACGATACCCGCCGGGCCATGGGCTACCTGCGGGGCTGCGCCTACGCCGTCTCCTGTGACGCGCGGAGCTGCCAGGACGCGGCGGCCTTTGCGTGGCAGTTCAGCCAGCAGCAGAAGTCCGTGCGGGAAAAATACCCCGTTACCCTGACGGCAGACCTCGCCCTGCGGCTGGCCAACCTCAAGGACGCGGAGCTGGCCCCGCTGGAAGCCGCCGCCGAGGATGTGGGCGTGGACCCCACACAGTTCTATACCACGGAGACCCTGGGCAAGGCGTTTCTGGAAAAATGCGAAAAAGACCGCATTGAGAGCTTTGCCCCGCTGTTTGAGGGCAGCGGCCGCGCGGCGGATGCCGCCCGGGCCGCGTTATTGCCCAACACGTTCTTACAGGCACTGGTGTATCGTGTGCTGACGGGCCCGGTGCTGCCGGAGGTGATCGAGAAATGAAAGTTTACAAGGGAGCTTCTGCCTCGCCCGGGCTGGTGCTGGGCCAGGTGAGCCGTCTGGAGCGCCATGTGGAAACGTTCAGCGATGGGCCGTTCAACCCGGAGCGGGAACAGCGGATGCTGGACGAGGCCATCCACACGGCCCAGACCGAGCTGGATTCCATGGCCGAGCGCTCGGCACCCACCGAGCAGGCCATCTTCCTGTTTCAGAGCATGATGCTGGAAGACGAGGGCATGATGAATGAAGTCCGTTTTCAGATCAAGGCGGGCGTGGGAGCCGCCGAGGCGATGGACCGGGTGGGCCGCCGCTATGCCGAGCGGCTGGCCAATATGAAAGACAACGCCTACATGCAGCTGCGGAGCGTGGATATCCTGGACGCCACCAGCCGCGTGGTCAATATTCTGGGCAACCGTCCCCGGGTCTGGATGGCGCTGGATCACCCGGTGATCCTGGCGGCAGATGTCCTCATGCCCACCGACCTGTTCAGTGTGCCCTCCGGCATGATCCTGGGACTCATCACCTCCGAGGGCAGCGGCCAGAGCCATGCCGCCATCATTGCCCGGGCCATGAACATCCCCGGCATCGTGCAGGTGGGCAAGGGTTTTCTGGACGACTGTGATGGCCGTGCCGTGATCCTGGACGCCACCAAGGGGGAATGCATCCTGGACCCGGATGCCGCCGCCCGCCAGCAGGCGGTGACCCGCATCTGTGAGCTGCAGCGGGAGAACGAGGAGCTGAGCGCGCTCCGCGCCCTGCCCAACCGCACCCGGGATGGTGCCGCCTTTGAGCTGCTGGCCAACTGCTTCGGCCCGGAGGACATCGACACGGCCATGCAGTCCGGTGCCTGCGGCGTAGGTCTGCTGCGCAGCAGCTACATGATGCTGCCCGGCCGCATTCTGGACGAGCAGGAGCAGTATTTCTTCTACACTTCCTGCCTCGCCGCAGCCAATGGCTGCCTGGTGACGGTGCGCACCTTTGATTTTGGTGCCGACCGCACCATGGCGGACGCCTACCAGGGCCTGCAGTCCTCCAAGCTGGGCCTGCGCGGCATCCGCAACAGCCTGCGCAACCCCCGCCAGTTTGAAACGCAGATCTGCGCCCTCATGCGGGCGGCGGCCCGGGGCCCGCTGCGGGTCATGTTCCCCATGGTGACGGACGTGGAAGACTGGGACGCCGCCATGGAGGTGGTGGAGCGGTGCCGCCAGCGCCTGCGGGAGCGGGGCGTCTCGTTCAATGAGGATACCTCGTTCGGCGTCATGCTCAGTGTGCCCTCGGCCTGCCTGACGGCGGAAGAATTTGTGGCCCATGGCTGCGGCTTCTTCGTCATCGGCACCAACGACCTGACCCAGTATACCCACGCGGTGGACCGGGAGCTGGCTCCGGCGGAGCACTACTACCGCCCGGCCAGCAAAGCCATGAAAAAGCTCATCCGGATGGTGATGGACGCCGCCAAACAGGGCAATGTCCCGGTGACGATCTGCGGCCTTGCCGTGGGCAACCCGGCCAATGCCACCCAGTACCTGCAGCTGGGCCTGCGGAGTTTCTCCATGAGCCCCCAGAACCTGCTGGAGGCCAAAAAAGCCCTGCTGGAGGCCGATGCTCTCCCGGCGGAGGAAGAATTGGAATAACAAAAAGAAACCGCCCGGTCGAGCAAAATGACTCGGCCGGGCGGTTTTGCGTCTGATGGCTTACTCCAGGTTCCCCGTCAGGGTCATCACGGCGGAGAGCACCGCCAGGGGGGCGGTCTCGCAGCGGAGGATGCGGGGGCCGAGGCCGACGGTCTTGGCCCCGGAAGGCGGAACAGGAGAAGATTGCCCG